>Ga0315903_10010944_pt1 | contig 10737 bp, 9 predicted proteins | sample LakEriMetagenome_7_FD_203524 | JGI IMG/M metagenome (GOLD analysis project Ga0315903, IMG submission 203524) | Freshwater fungal communities from buoy surface, Lake Erie, Ohio, United States - Buoy 2 MA119 | ecosystem: Environmental > Aquatic > Freshwater > Lake | place: USA: Lake Erie, Ohio... | reverse complement strand
CCGGATCGCCTGGCGGCCCTGGCCAGACTGACCGATCAGGTTCAGCGAGCGCGCACTGCAGCGCCCGTGACCGATCCTGTCGTTGCCGAACTGGTTCCGCATGTTCGGACGCACGACTTGCCTTGGTGCTGCTTTGAAGACTTGCTCAGCGCCTTCGCTCAGGATGTCTGTATCCATCGCTTTGCCAACGAGGCGCAGGTCATGGATTACTGTGCCCGCTCGGCCAACCCGGTCGGCCGCCTGATGCTGGCCCTCACCGGAACCTGCACGGTCCCGGCCCTGAGCGAATCCGACGCGATCTGCTCGGCGCTGCAGCGCATCAACTTTTTGCAGGATCTCGCGATCGACTGGCCCCGAGGCCGCCTGTATCTCAACCAAGAGGCACTGGCCGCCCATGGCATCGTGGAGCAGGACATTGGCCACGCCTGCCGCAATGGTCGTAGCGGACCGGCACTGCGAGCCTGCCTTGCCGACGAAACCCTGCGCTGCAGGCATCTGCTTGCTGCGGGCCGATCTCTGCCTGCTCGGGTGGGCGGACGTTTCGGGCTTGAACTGAGGGCCATCATGGCCGGAGGCGAACGCATTCTGGATCAGCTGGCGTCGACCTCATTCGATCCCGTGCTCCAGCGCCCGCGCCTGCGCCCCATCGACACGCCCGCATTGTTCTGGGGCATGATGCGCGGCGTTCGATCCCGACTGCCCAACCTTCCCGCGCCCGCACACGTGCCGCTCGCATGACTCCCGACGATTACTGCCAGGACAAGGCTGCACGCAGCGGCTCGAGCTTTTATTACAGCTTTCTGTTTCTTCCCCTGCCAAGACGCCGGGCCATTACTGCGCTTTACGCTTTCTGCCGCGAGGTTGACGATGTGGTCGACGAAACCTCCGACATGCAGGTCGCTGCCCGCAAGCTCGATTGGTGGGAACAGGAAATCGAGCGGCTCTTTCAGGGCAGAGCCGATCACCCTGTGACGCGAGCCCTCGCCCCCCATCTGATGGATTATGACCTGACACGATCGCGACTGCTGGAGGTCATCGCCGGCATGCGCATGGATCTGGTTCAGAACCGCTATTCCGATCAGGAGGCCCTGGCGCTCTACTGCCGGCGGGTTGCGGGTGTGGTCGGAGAAATGGCGAGCAGCATTTTCGGGCGAACCGACACTGCCACGCTGCATTACGCCGACCGACTGGGCCTGGCGTTTCAGCTGACCAACATCATCCGCGATGTCGGCGAAGATGCCCGCAAAGGCCGGATCTACCTCCCCCAGCAGGATCTTCTGCGCTACCAGGTGACCCCGGCCGATCTGCTGGCGGGTCGCCGAAGCGCCGGCTTTTCCGCCCTGATGCAGGACATGAGTGCTCGAGCCCGCCAGGCCTACCGCGAAGCGTATGACCTCTTGCCGGAAGCAGATCGTCGCGCACAGCGTCCGGGCCTGATCATGGCGGCGATCTACAGCACCCTGCTCGATGAGATCGAACGTGACGACTTTCAGGTGCTCGATCGCCGGACCTCACTGACACCAATCCGCAAGCTCTGGTTGGCCTGGCGCACCTGGGTCCGCAGCGCTCCCCCTGCGATCAAGCCCTCCTCGCGGCCGTCATGAGCATCGGGGTCAAGCCCAATGTGCTGATCGTTGGAGGGGGGTGGGCCGGCTTGGCTGCTGCGGTGCGGCTCACCGAGGGAGGGGCGGCAGTCACCCTGCTGGACTCCGCACCCAGCCTGGGTGGGCGGGCCCGCAGCCAAACGCTGGAGCTGGGCGGACAGCCGCTGGTGGTCGACAATGGGCAGCACCTGCTGATGGGGGCCTACCATCGAACGCTCGCGCTGAGAGAGCGCATTGGCGCATCTCCGGACGGTCTGGTGCGCCAGCCACTCACTCTGCAGACCACCGACGGGATCGCCCTGCGTTCGGATCGCTGGCCGGGTCGTGCTGGGCTGCTGTACGGGCTGCTGACGGCACGCGGCCTGAACTGGACGGAACGCCTGGCGATGATCCGTTTGATCGCGACCCTGCCTGGGGATACCGATCGCCACTGGCCCCACGGGATGACGGTCAGTCAATGGCTCGCGCGAAGCCGTCAGCCCGCACGGCTCTCGGCCAGAATCTGGGGCCCGCTGTGCCTGGGCGCACTCAATACGCCAACGGAATTGGCCTGTGCGCGCACTTTTGCCCGCGTACTGCGCGACACGCTGCGTGGCCGCGCGCAGGACAGCGATTTTCTTCAAACCCGCGGCCCGCTTGGCGGGGTGCTTGCAGACCCGGCCGCGCGATGGCTACGCAACCAGGGCAGCGTCCTGAGGTCCGGCACAACGGCCCGCGCCCTGCGGCCTGGGCCAGACGATCGGTGGCAGGTGCGCCTCGATGCCGGCGAGGTTCTGCAGGCGCAGCATCTGGTGCTGACCGCGACAGCCCCGTCCACGGCCCGCCTGCTCTCAGGCACCGAGCTGCCGGCTCCTGCGCGCAAGCTTGCAGACGCCATCGGCAAGATCGCGCATTCACCGATCGCAACCGTATGGCTGGCTTGGCGAGCCCGGCTGCATCTTCCCACCATGGTGGCGCTTCAGGACAGCAGTGAATCACCGGGTCAATGGTTCTTCGATCGCACCGAACTCCTGGGCTCGCCGACGGGGCATTCCTCGCCGGTCAGGCTGGCTTCAGTCGTCGTGAGTGCTCCAGCAACGCATTTACAGGATCCGCAGGCCCTTCAGACTGCAGTGTTGGCTCAGGTCATGCGTGAGCTTGCCCTGCCGGCCCCCTGGGCAATGCGAACCGTGATCGAACGTCGGGCGACCCCGCTGTGTACTCCGGATCGCCTGCGCATTGAGCCAGACGCCCTACAGCCCGCCTGCCCCGGCCTGTGGCTGGCCGGAGACTGGGTCTTTCATGCCTATCCGGGTACCCTCGAGGGCGCGGTGAGAAGCGGTGAAGCGGTCGCTCAACGTATTCTCGGGCACTGAGCACAAGAGTCGTTCAGGTTTCTTGCCAGGCGGCCGACAAGGCTTGGTCAATCCGATCGGTCGCGATCACCTCGATCCCCTCAAGACTGCGCTTGGGCACATTGGCACGGGGCGCAATCACACGCGAAAACCCGAGCTTGGCGGCCTCGCGCAGCCGCTCCTGCCCACGGGGCGACGGGCGGATCTCGCCTGCCAGACCCACCTCGCCAAACACGGCAAGACCGCGAGGCAAGGCACGGTTCTTCAGCGAGGACACGATGGCCAGCAACACGGCCAGATCGGCCGCAGGTTCACCAATACGAACCCCTCCCACCGCATTGACAAAGACATCCTGATCGAAACAGGCAATGCCGGCATGCCGATGTAAAACCGCCAGCAGCATGGCCAGGCGGGCGGGCTCAAGGCCCACTGACAGGCGCCTGGGATTGGGAACATGCGCCGTATCAACCAGCGCCTGCACCTCTACAAGCAGCGGCCGCGAGCCCTCCTGGGTCGCAAGCACACAAGACCCAGGCACCTGACGATCGTGTTGTGACAAAAACAGGGCCGAGGGATTCGACACCCCACGCAGCCCCCGATCCGTCATGGCAAACACACCCAGTTCATTGACAGCCCCGAACCGGTTCTTGAAGGCCCGCACCAACCGGTAAGAGGAATGGGTATCGCCCTCAAAGTAAAGCACCGTGTCGACCATGTGCTCCAGCACCCGCGGGCCGGCCAGGGTACCCTCGCGGGTGACGTGACCAATCATCACGATGACCACACCACGTTGCTTGGCCAGCCGTGTGAGCTGCGCTGCGCAATCCCGCACCTGAGCCACGGAGCCGGGCGCCGACGTGAGCTGCTCGGTATACAGGGTCTGGATCGAATCGATGACCACCACCTGTGGGTCGTTGCTCTCGATACCGGCCATGATGCGCTCGAGGCTGATCTCAGGCAGGAATGGGACCTTGTCGACGACCAGGCCGAGGCGCTTTGCACGCAATGCCACCTGAGCCGCCGACTCCTCGCCACTGACGTAGAGCACCGACAATTGATTGGACAGGTGCGCAAGCGTCTGCAGCAGGAGGGTTGATTTGCCGATCCCGGGATCGCCGCCAATCAGCACCACAGAGCCCGGAACCAAACCGCCGCCCAGGACCCGGTCAAATTCATCCGCACCCGTCGGATGACGAGGCGACTCGGCAGCGGCCACCTGATCGAGCCGCTGAACCCCGCCCGTGGGCGCAAGTGCCGCAAACCGGTTGGCCGAGGGGGGCCGATCCGCTTCAACCGTCTGTTCGAGCAGGGTGTTCCAGGCGCCGCACTGGCCACAGCGGCCAGCCCACTTGGGGGCCACGCCCGCACATTCACTGCAGACAAACTGAGAGCGGTTTCTTGCCATGCCTGTTCCTTTCGGTTTCAGATCACCCGGCGTGGCACACGAGGCGCCACCGCGCATAGCAATTCGTAGCCGATCGTACCGGCAGCCTGGGCTACTTCATCCACACCCACGGCCTCACCCCAGAGCTCCACCGGGGAGCCGACCTGTGCCTGCGAAACGCCTTCGAGATCGACCGTGAGCATGTCCATCGACACCCGGCCCACAATGCGGGTGCGACAACCCGCCACCACGATCGGCGTGCCCGTCGGTGCCTGACGAGGATAGCCATCGGCGTATCCACAGGCCACAACACCAATGCGCATCGCCGAAGGCGCAACGAATTGGCTGCCATAGCCCACCGCCTCACCGGCCGCGAGGGTGCGCACGGCGATCAGCGCGCTTGTCAATCGCATCGCAGGCCTCAATCCAAGACTCTGTGCCGATCGATCGGCAAATGGGGTGCCGCCGTACAGCATGATGCCGGGCCGCACCCAGTCGCTCGCCGGCACCAATCGATCGATGATGGCTGCGGAATTGGACAGCGACACCGGCCAACCCGCACCCCTTGCGAGCGTTCGGCGCAGGCTCGTCCAGCAACTCAACGCATCCTGCGCGCCGCCCGGCAGATCCGCGTTGGCGAAATGCGTCATCAGCCCGGCCACGCCCACGATACCGTTTGACTGAAGCTTGGCAAGACGATCCACCTCATGGGTGACCACCTGCGGGTCAAATCCCAACCGATGCATGCCGGTATCGATCTTGAGCCAGATCGACAATCCGGCCCCCCCCCGCTCTGGTTGTAAACCCTCAAGCCAGTCAAGTTGCTGCGCGCTGTGCACCACGAGTTGCAGATTCTGGGCGACCGCCTGCCGAAGATCTTCCTGATCAAAGGCGCCCTCAAGCATGAGCAAGGGCCCGGTGTATCCAAGCGCACGCAAGCGCGAAGCTGCATCGAACTCAACCAGCGCCAACCCATCGACCGCCGACAGCCCGTGCAGGACGGCCTCCAGGCCATGGCCATAGGCTTGGGCCTTCACGACGGCCCACACCCGGGCACCTGGCGCATGCAACCGCACCTGCGACAGATTGGCTCGCAAGGCATCGGTCAGGATTTCAGCAACGATGGGGCGCGACATCGGGTCACTATAGCGTGCTATAACGGCGCCGCACCCGAGGACCGAATGAGACGCGGTTTCTACACCATCATGGCGGCGCAGTTCTTCTCGTCGCTTGCTGACAATGCCCTGCTGATTGCAGCCATCGCGCTGCTGGTCGAGCTGGCCGCACCCGAGTGGATGAAGCCGCTGCTCAAGCTGTTCTTCACGATCTCGTATGTGCTGCTGGCGCCGTTCGTGGGCGCGTTTGCCGATGCCCTGCCCAAGGGCAGGGTCATGTTCATCACCAACACCATCAAGGTGGTGGGCTGCATGCTGATGTTCTACACGATCCATCCGCTGCTGGCCTATGCCGTGGTGGGTCTAGGTGCCGCAGCCTACTCGCCCGCCAAATACGGCATCCTCACCGAACTCCTGCCCCCCGAAAAACTGGTGGCCGCCAACGGCTGGATCGAGGGCACCACGGTGAGTTCAATCATCCTGGGGACGGTGCTGGGCGGCGTGCTGATCAGCCCTGCGGTCTCGGGCTCCCTGCTCGGACTGGATCTGCCCCACCTCGAAACAGGTGTTGATACCCCAGCCGAGGCCGCCATTCTGGTCATCGCAGGGGTTTACGCCCTCGCGGCGGCCTTCAACCTCTTCATCCCGGACACCGGCGCCCGCTACGAACGGCAATCCTCCAATCCCATCAGGCTCGTGGCGGATTTTTCGCGCTGCCTCGCCATCCTCTGGAAAGACAAGCTCGGCCAGATCTCGTTGGCCGTCACGACACTGTTCTGGGGGGCCGGAGCCACCTTGCAGTTCATCGTTCTCAAATGGGCCGAAGTCCAGCTCGGCATGCCGCTCAACCGGGCTGCGATCCTGCAGGGCATTGTGGCTCTGGGGATTGCAGGCGGATCCGTGATTGCTGCTCGATTCATCCGCCTTCGCTCCTCGTTGCGCGTCCTGCATTGTGGCGTGGCCATGGGCCTGATCGTGCCGATCATGACTCTGGTCCATGCGCAGGAGATCGTTTATCCGCTGCTCGTCGTCATCGGCGCCCTGGCGGGCTTCTTTGTGGTGCCCATGAATGCCCTGCTCCAACACCGCGGGCATGTTCTGATGAGCGCCGGCAATTCGATCGCCGTACAAAACTTCAATGAGAACCTCAATGTTTTGCTGATGCTTGGCCTGTATGCCTTGATGCTGGGCGGGGGCTGGCACATCAACACCATCATTGTGATCTTCGGCGGCTTTGTGGCGCTGACCATGCTGGGCGTCATCGTCCTGCATCGCACCAACCAGCGCCGCTTTGACTCGGTCGCTCAGATCCCCGACCGCGGCCACTGAGGCGCTCGCCCGTGAGGGCAGCGCCTCCTCAGGGCACGAGCGAGCGCGCCATCAGCAAGTCCTGCCAGGCCTTGGCCTTTTCAGCGGGCGATCTCAAGAGATAGGAGGGATGGTAGGTCGCAACCACCGGAATCTCTCCCGAGCGATGGACCGTTCCACGTAATCGCCCGATGGTCTCATCGGTCTGCAACACAGTTTGAGCCGCAAACCGACCCACAGCCAGAATCACGCGAGGCTGTACCGCGGCGATCTGCGCAACCAGCCATGGCCGACACTGGGCTACCTCTTCGGGGAGGGGATCCCGATTTCTGGGAGGGCGGCACTTGAGCACATTGGCCACGAAAACATCGCGGGCACGCTCCACCCCGATCGCGGCCAGCATCTGATCGAGAAGTTGGCCTGCAGGGCCGACAAAGGGCACGCCCTGCAGATCTTCCTGTTCGCCAGGGGCCTCACCGATCACCATCCAGGGCGCGGGTGACGGCCCACGGCCAAAGACCACCTGAGTGCGCCCTGCGGCCAATGCGCACTTCTCGCACCCCATGACCTGGTCACGAAGATCGTGCAAGGTCAGGACGGGCGTTGAGGACGGGGTTGGCTGGCCCTGTGGTAACAGGTCTGCTTGCGGCTCGCCGGCTGGCATGCAGACCGCATGAGCGCGTGCGATCCAGACCGGCCCAAGATCAAGCGCGGCCCAGGCCCGCTGTTGCCGCTCATTCATGGAGCTGCACCAAGGCCGACTCGATGCGTCGGCGCATGACGATCGCATCTTCTCGATGCCCCAAGTGCGCCGGGTAATAACCTCGGCGCAAGCCGATTCTCTGAAAACCGGCGCGCTCATAGAGCCGCAATCCCGGAAGGTTGGAAGGGCGAACCTCAAGCAGCATGCCGTGTGCGCCTCGGGTTCGGGCATCGCGCATCAGCCACCTCAAAAATGCCCCACCCAGACCTCGCCCCTGAACCGGGGCATTGACACTCAGATTGAGCAGATGCAGATCATCGGGCGTCCACATCAGCACCGCGTAGCCCAACAGCTCAAGCGCGCGCAAGGGCTCATGAAAGGGATCGGTCTCGAAGACCCAGCAGTCGTAGCCCGCCTTGAGCGAGTCGGCAAAATTACCGTGAGTCCAGGGGGCCTGAAAAATAAGCGCCTCCACGCGGCTGACCTCAGGAAGATCCGTCAGCTGCATTGCACGCACACGCCAGGGGGGATTGCCGTTCATCATGAGCCGGGTGCTCGACGGGCAGCGCGCAATTGCTCCTGCTCACGCCGATCGAGAGCGACCTTGTCACGCAGATAAAACGGCACCGCCTCGGCGGGATCGATGGCCCGATCGGCGAGCCCCGCCATCAGGGCGAGATCAGCCACAGCCCAGGCCTGGGGCTGCTCTGCGCCGGCCTCGGGAGCGTACTGAGCGAGCGCGGGGTAGACCCGAAACGCATCACCTGCAAAGCGCAGCGCACCGCCCTCACTCAAACGATCGCCAATCCAGTGGGCGGCCTGCTCGGGCGCCCAAAGCGCCGGACCCAAGACTGCCTGGGGCCAAGTCGGCTCGTCAGACCCATCGACCCGATTGGGCGGGGGATCGAACAACGCAAACGCGACTTCGTTCATTCGGACATCAAGCACCACAACAATCGGAGCGCCAGGCCCGAGCCGTGCGCTGATCTGCTGCTGCGCCTCTGACGCAGGGTGAGGCTGAGCATCGTTCGGGCGATCCGCTGTCATCGCATCATGAGGCGTAGGCGATGACCGATGCTCTGCATGAGCGGCCTGCCAGGCGAGCGTGGTCAGGCTGTCGACCGGCACCACCCGGCAAGCCCAACCCAACGCAAGGCCCTGAGCGACACCGCAGGCCACACGAAGCCCCGTGAAGGCTCCCGGCCCAGCACCAAATCCGATCAGGTCAACCGGGCTGGCTCGAAGGGGCTCATCGGTCGGATTCGACTGCGCCTCACCATCCCGGTCAGTTCCACGGGCCTCATCGTCGATTTTGCCCTCGGCCAGCACCGCATCGATCATTTCAAGCACTGATCGGGACTGCCCCGGGGTCAGGGGCTCCTGCCGATGGTGCATTGCAACATTACCGCCCTGACGCACATGCAAGGCCACGGAACACACTGCGGCGGTGGTGTCGAGCGCAAGCACCCGAAAAGACTGCTGTGTGCCGCGAAGATCCGTTAGACAAGGCATGATGCATTCTAATCGCCTGACCGAGCCGATCATGACCAATCCCTCATCCCAGGGCATCCCCCCAGAAGATCGGGGCCCTCGGCCCAATGAATCCCCTCCCGCAACCGATGCAACACCCGCAGGGCACATGGACCCCGGCGCGATGAACACAGTCACCGCAGCGACGCGTCACCTGCTTGTGGTCGATGACGATCAGCGTCTGCGCGAACTTCTGCAACGCTACCTCAGTCAACAGGGCTTCGAGGTGTCGCTGGCGGAAAACGCCACCGCGCTGAATCGCCAGCTTCAAAAGCGTCTGTGGGATCTGATCGTGCTGGACATCATGATGCCCGGAGAAGATGGGCTCTCGATTGTTCGCCGACTCCGGGCAGCAGGCGAAACCGTCCCGATCATCCTGCTGACCGCCCGGGCCGAGGAGGTGGATCGCATCATCGGGCTCGAGATGGGCGCGGATGACTACCTCCCCAAACCCTTCAATCCGCGCGAACTGCTGGCCCGGATTCAGGCGGTCTTGCGTCGTCAGCCTGCTCGTGAGCTGGCAGCCGCCCCCGCTCGCGAAGATACGAAAATCGTTTTTGGTTCCTTCGAGTTCGACCCCGCCCACCGAAGGCTGCTCAAAAACGGCGAACCCGTCGAGTTGACCACTGGCGAATTCGCCCTGCTCAAGGTCCTGACCGCCCATGCCCGACAGCCTCTGAACCGCGACAAGCTCATGTTGCTCACCCGAGGCAGAGAGTACGGCGTTTATGACCGCAGCCTGGATGTTCAGGTTTCACGCCTGCGCAAACTCATCGAGTCTGATCCGTCCCATCCGCGGCATCTGCAGACGGTCTGGGGCGTGGGCTATGTCTTTGTCCCCGATTGATCAGGCCGGTGAAGCACGGATTCAGACCCACTTCGCCTGAGCATCGCCTGTGATGAGGCATACCCTTTTTTTCAGGACCTTCGGCCTGATTGCCCTGCTTCTCACGGTCAGCCTCCTGTCGTGGCTATGGCTGTTGCAACAGGCCCAGATCGCCCCTGGCGCAGCCCGGTTTGCCAGTGAAGCTGCCTCGCTCATCAACCTGACCCGTGCAGGCCTTTTAGCGGCCAACGATGCCGAAAGAAGCCTTTTGCTCGACATGCTCGATCACGACGAGCGCATACGGGTGCTGGCCGCGAGCCCTCAGGATCGGGTGAGCCCCTGGCCTTCGGACCGTGGCCCCAGGAGCCTGGCTGCGGAGTTGCAGCAACGCATCCCCGGCGTACGACTGGCCCGCGAGGTCAATGGGGTCGAGGGGTTGTGGCTCGGATTCGAGATCGATACCGACCCCTACTGGTTGATGCTCAGTGAGGACCGACTCGAGCGTCATCAGAGCGGTCTGGTGCTGGGCGGCTGGCTGCTTGTTGCACTTGGGTTGTCAGTCATCGGTGCACTGGGCATCAGTGCGCGCGTGCAACGTCCGTTGCTGCGACTCGGTCACAAGCTTCGCGCCGTAGCCGCTGGCGAGCCCGTCGACCCCTTACCTGAGTCCGGCCCGTTAGAGCTGGTTCGCGTGCATCGTCAGTTCAACCAGATGGCCCACGAACTCGCCCGCCTGGAGCAGGATCGGGCGGTCGCACTCGCAGGGATTTCGCACGATCTGCGGACCCCTCTCGCCCGGGTGCGTCTTGAGCTCGAGATGGCGGAATTGGATCCCGAGGTTCGGCGCGAACTCGAAGCGGATCTGAATCTGATCGATCAGCGGATCGGTCAGTTCATCGAGTTTGCCCGCCCGTTACCGACGGGCCCCTGGAC
>Ga0315903_10010942_pt1 | contig 10738 bp, 7 predicted proteins | sample LakEriMetagenome_7_FD_203524 | JGI IMG/M metagenome (GOLD analysis project Ga0315903, IMG submission 203524) | Freshwater fungal communities from buoy surface, Lake Erie, Ohio, United States - Buoy 2 MA119 | ecosystem: Environmental > Aquatic > Freshwater > Lake | place: USA: Lake Erie, Ohio... | reverse complement strand
CTTGGTGGCATGGTTGGTCAGTTCAATCCACTAGCAGGTATTGCGGTTGCCGGAGTTGGCGGAGCCCTAAAAGCTGAGGGGGCAGGCAAGGGGGCGCTATCTGGAGCAGCAGGTGGAGCAGCAATTGGAGCCATGGTTGGTGGACCAATGGGAGCGGCTATTGGTGGTGGAATTGGTCTTGTTGTTGGCGGCATTATGGGTTCCATAAATAAGGGGAAGGCGGAACTGAAGCGCGCAAAAGTTGCGGCTGAAAATTCATTCGACACCCTTTATGCCGGTGTTGCTTCAAGCGCATCTAAAAAACTTACAAATTTTCAACAGATAATTGAGGCCGGGGGAACTATCGCCGCAGGAACAAAAGGCGCATTTCAGGACCAGGCCTACGAAACAATGGGCAGACAGGACACACTGCGAAGAACGATTCTTGGTCTTCAACCAGGCGGTGGTCCCTCAATACATAGACCACAAGGGGAAGTAATCGAAGACTTGTACAGAAATCAGGCTAGATACGGCATGACGATTACTGAGCAAGAATATAAAGACATGACAAAGAGCCATGAAGCAACTTCTAAGGCGCTTCAAACCTATCTAACCGAAATAGGAGAGGCGGAAAAACCACTCCAAGCTGTTCAGGACCAAACTACAGCCAGAATGAACATGCTAACGAAAATGACAGGCAAGACGGCCCCAGAGCTAGAAATGCTTGCCCATGAAATCGGTTTCAACCTATACGATGCAACACTTGATTTTAATAAAGTAGTCAAAGAACTTGGTGCTGCAGTACTGAAAACTGGCCAAGAATTTAAATTTGCAATGCAGGACGCATTTCTTGGTGGCTCAGAAGTATTCCGCAAGTCAGTGGAACAACGTGAAGGTGAAAAGGCTGTGGACCAGTCTGCTGCAGCACTGAATGCGGTACTCATGGGCGGGGGCAGTATCGAGGAAAAAAACCTAGCCCTTGAGCAAACGATGGCGGACTTCTTCCCGCAGATGCTCGCTGCTTCTGGTGGAGACCCAATATCCGCCTACTTGAGCACTCAGGCATTATTTGGCCAGGGGCCAACTGGTGGGGCATTTGCGCCAGGCATGGCATACGCGGGACAGGGTGAATTCTTTGCTCAAAACGAATCATTCCAGGGAATGCTTGAGCAGCAGAAGACCGCAATGCCCCAGATTGCAGCTGAGCAGCTATCAGCATACGTATATAGCAAAACCGGTCAAGCACTAGACGTATCAACATTGATTCCAGCCATCGGAAAAATGACCGCAGAGCAACAGGGTAAGTTACTTACAGACCTTTCTACGCTCGACCAGAACACCCTTGTTCAGACCGGAATGAATGCATATGACAAGGTTGAAACAAACGCCCTCAAGGGAATAACCGCATATTCGGGGGACCAGGGAATCAAGGATGTTCTTGCTGGAGTTGGACTTACTGGTGCAGGGCTTGTGAAAGCTGGTGAAGATGTAAATGTTGTTTCTGATGCTCTGGCCGGCCTAACAGACCCAATGAACACGTTAGGCATAAAGACAGAAGACCTTAAAAATACGGTAGAGAAGCTTAACGAAAACTTTGGGGCATATTTTACTGGAAAAGAACCAGAAGAAGATGACACCAGAACACCAAGAGGTGGACAAATTGGCGACACCGCAACATCCCGCCTATCACAGACGATGGCGCGTCATGCAGGCCTTGACTCACAGCTCACCGGCAAGAGAACAATCACATCAGCATTTAGGACATGGGGCCTTGGTTCTCCAAGTTCAGACCATGCCACGGGCAGAGCGTATGACCTAACCGGCCAGAATCTTGGCCAGTACGCAAAGCTTGTTCACGCAAATGGCGGTTTTGCTGAGTTTCACGGAGCAGCTGCCAATCGCCACCTCCACGTTGTCCCTGGTCCAGGAATTGGCGATACATCAACAATGCGAGCAACAGTTGGAGCATCTTCTGGCGGCGGCTCGACGACCAATTACTATAACTTTGAGATAAACGGAACGGGTTTTGACTCAGAGGCAGTTGCTCAGATGGTAATGATGAAGATTAAGGAAACTGAGCGCGTGAACAGAGAGCGTTCATAATGGCACTTGGTGATGTAACACTAATTACTGTTGGCTATACGTCGACGGCTGGGAACTCTACGAAAAAGATGTACCCAATTAAGCGTAAATATAAGCAGGTGGAGCGGACCGATAATCCAATATTTCCTTCTTCTTATCAACTTTTTGATACCACCTATTACTGGTTTCCGTACGATGAGCTAAACGTAACCGAAGAAAATTATGTCGTATATGAATCGGGTGATGAAATTGGATGGCAGGAATCACCAAGAAAGCATAAGCCAGCAGTTGCTAAAGCTTCTCCGGATTTGAAAAAGTATGACCTTATTCAGTCTGGAACGCGTATTTACTACGCAAACAACATATATGAGGCCACTGCTTATTATTTTAACTGGACAGATACCAAACTTGGTCTACGCAGAAATCCATACTTTTCTAATAGGGTAAATAAATGGCGTAGATTTGATGACTTATCAAACGATTGGGTTCAGTATTGGTATCACCCTTTCCTTAAGAGGTTTTACCCACTCGAAGATTCAAGCATTGTGTTGGAATTGCCCGACTCCGGAGATTTTGACCAAGAGAAGTGGGACCTATTTATAGGCGATGCGCAAGACATGAATCTGCAAAATTTAACTATTTCGCAAATAGAAGAATTAGTAGCGGGTGGTTTTAGTCCTGGTGCCGCAGCTGCAGCCGTAGCAAATATCGACAATAAGGTTGTTGCCGCAAATGTTTCAGATACAACACCATTGGAAAACTCAACAAGGCAATTGTCCGAAATAACTACACATTCCGACCCCACATCGGAAGCTCCAAAGCCAATAGCGGCTACGGTAATTCCTCGTGGCGGTGTTCCAACCAATCAGAGAAGGCGGCGTGAAAGAACTAGACCAAGTGGCGTAACAAACTCCCCATCCATGATTCAAGAGTACAAGAATCCGATAAATGGTGAGCAAAGACGAGAAAGATTTACATTCGATTATGCGCCAAACAATATTTCCTACACCAATATTGGTTCAACATGGACGGAGATAGAGCGCATAAATAACGCTCCGATAGTTGACTTCAAGAACTTTAAGCATATGAAAATAAGTTTTGAGTTTGTGGTGGGTGATAAAGCTGGCGGAATTTCATCACTTTACACCTCGTGTGAAGAACAGTTATTTCAGTTAAGAAAGATGGCAGCCAGGCCGGAATTCGTTAGATTTGTTAACTTTGACACTCTTTTCAGCAAGTTTCTTATTTATCCAAAACTTCTACCAAACGGCAACAACACAGCATTTGCGATTGTTGACATGTCAATTAGCTCCGTTCAGCGCGCAAGAGAAGACAGCACAACGGGTTATTCTGGAGAGATAAGTAGAGCAACTGTAAACATGACAGTACAGGAAGTTTCTACATCATCACCCGACCTAATTATTATGCCGCGCATGATTGCTGCTCCATTAAATCCAGGAAAACCAAACGAGGGTGGCGGAGACCCGGAAACATCTCGTAGAAAATTGACACAAACACCGGGTGTTACAGGAAAAGCCGCAACATCCCCCTACGACAACATATTGGGTCTTGATTAACAATGAGCAGCGGCATAACGACACAGCAACTCGTTCAGGATAGGTCGAGAAAATTCAGCAGAAAGTTATTCATAGCCAATCTTCCACGCCTTGGTGATGGTGAGTATGTAGATATAACTCGCTTCATAACAGACCTATCTGTCAGTTACACCATGGATATGGCTTCGTCAATAAGCTTTAATATTATTGACAAAGACCTAAGAATGGCCAACAACAGATACTTTTCCATTGGCCGCGACATCATATACGAAACACAAACAATAGGTGTCATTAGCGGTGTTAGCGGTGAAGTACGAAACGTAAGACAACTGTTTGAAATATCTAGCGTAACGGTGGCTCAGGGTCCTGGTGGTAGTGCATCTTTTAACGTGCAGTGCTATTCGAAGGCCGTTCAGCAAATGAAGAGAGATAAAAATCCATCAGCAATCAAAGGAAACGGTTCGACTTTCATAAAAAATGCAGCTGCTAAATACGGTTTGCGTTTTTACGGTCAAGAAACATCAAAAGCGAAAGAAATAACAAAATCATCAGGGTCAAAGCAGGCTGAATCATTATGGGATGTCATGACCAGATTAGCAAGTGATGCAAAATTTGTACTTTTTGAAGTTGATGGGTATTTAGTGTTTGCTTCAGAAAAGTGGCTTTTGAACAAATGGGGCTCAGATTCTAAAAGACAAATCAAAAAATCAAAAAACTCCAAAACCGGTGTAACAACATCTAAATGGGTGACGAAACGATGGGTTCCTCTTCAGTTCAAAAATGATGCATGGAACTACAAGGGTAGGAAAAACGTATTTAGACTAACCCAGTATCCACAGATAACGGCATCAGACAATGACCCGTATGCTGCTAGTGGTTCGTGCCTGGCAGAGCGAACCAACGCTGTACAGCTACGGCCGGGAATGACCGCGTACGTTGGCCTAATTCCTGGATTGTCGAACTATTTCATAATTGACAGCGTTACTTTCCAAGAAATGGTTCCTGACCCTGTTTCTATATCTTTTCGAACCCCAACGAAAGACCCTGAAAAAGAAAACATACGCCAGTTGGCTATTGGTGAGGTTTATCAACAGACTTATGTTCCCACTCCATCTGGTCAGTTAACTGTAAAAACAGTTTCCCAGGCTCTTGCGGAACAATGGAGAGCGCGTGACGTAAATGGAAATCCTTCTGTTTTTCCAGTATTTGACTCCAGAATCATTAATCATCCAACCGAAGAAAATCAATTCCTTTATCCAGTAATGGAATTTGCAAATATAAGCACTTCTTATCCGGCATTTTTGGAAGTAATCAATTCTTGGACTGGTACAAAATATCTAACATCCACTCTTGACAAAGATTCACAAGTGGTGACTGGGAACCTAAACCTTTACAACAGGCCTGTATTCAAGACAAGCACCCTAATAAGAAGAACAAAACCATCTATTGTTGATTCTTATATTCTGACATTTCCATCAGGTTCGGAGTGGCTGTCTGTGATAGTTCCATCCGTGTATACGCAGGGTGGACTTGCGGTTACAAAAACACTTCAACAGGTAACGAATAAATATAATGAACTTGGTGGTTATTTGGGTTCAGCTAAACACTTTGGTGTTTTTCGCGGAAACTCGGAGTTGGCCGCCAGAACAAATGCCAGGGATTATTTATATTTAATAGTCTGGCAGCAAGAGGGTCTCGTGCTTAGGAAGCGTTTTCCTTCGCTAGCTGGAAATACTCCAGCAATACCAAACACGCCCGGTGGCGCAGATAGTGATTGGGCGTAGCACCATGAGTCGCCCAGATATTGTCGATAAAAGTAAGGCCTCTGCTCATCCACTTAGGCCCGGAAGATTTTATACAGCTCGTATCAAGAAGGTAAATACCGATGGTCGAGTTATCGTCTTTATTCAAGAACTTGGCCTAAGCATGGGGCCGATGCTTGCATTGAACAGCAACGACGATACCCCCTATGAAGTCGGGGAATATGTTAAGTGTGCATTCACTGATGAATTTTTCAATGAATTAATTATTTTTGGCAGTGTCACAAAAAAAACAATGCCGTACGTTTTGCTTTCGACATTTGATACAGCGTGGAAAGAGTACGTACCAACGATAAGTCAACTAGGGGTACCGGACATAGCGAAAACAGTTGACTACTCCAGGTATTCATTAATTGCAAGAACTCTTACATGGAACTGCAAGATGACTGTTACTGAAGATAGTGCTGGTATGGGTGAGATAGTCATAACCTTGCCAGAGATATCAATAGCACCAGCCCCCACCGTTATTGGTAATGCCGTATTGTTTGTTCCCGGTAACACCTATCCATGTGTCGCCTTGGTCAATGGCCTTCAGGCAGACAATCTCTCCTTTCGCGGTTCAGCAGGTGGGATTCTGGGGGAATCACCAGCAGTAAACTTAAGCAATGGACATGTTCTCACTTTCTCTGTTTGTTACGAGGTAGGTTCATAATGGACTGCATAGCTTTCCCGGTACGTTTTGATTCGACTGGTCTAAGAAAATTACAGGACGGTTCGAGCGAGTACTACACGCAGCTTCTTTCTGTGTCAATACTTACGGAACCTTTTACTCATCCTTTTACCCCAACATTTGGGGCCAACGACCCAAGCTTTACGAATCTTGACAAAGGTTTATTTGTTCTCAATGCTGCAAAATTTGTTCCAGAAGTGAGAATCATCGACCTATTAATTGATGATAGTGGGGCCGAGGCGGGCAAGAGCAAAATAAACTTCTCATTCGAAATAGTGCAGACATAAGGAAAGACCATGCCAGCAGACTTCTCAGAATATGTCAATTTAACGATATTTGACAAAGAACCAGGCGATATTTATCGCGATTCAATTGAAATAGCCAGACTCTCTCTTCCTGAGTTCAATCTGCGCGTAGGAACGCCAGAAGACGCAATATTTCAGGCAATGGCATACGTTAGTGCATTGAACGTTGCTTCAATAAATCGCCTTCCAGACAGGCTTATGGCCGGGATTGTTGGAATGATGGGGTTTTCACGACAGGAAGCTGTTCCTGCGGAAATCGATGTCGTCATAACAGTTGGTGACCTGGCTGGTGGAGTCATTCCGGAAGGAACAGTATTTACTTACGATGCGGTATTTGAAGATGAGGCGATTCAGTACGCATTTACTACAACTTCCGCCACAACTGTACCGCCATCCGAAAGTGAGTATGAACTCCCATACGCAACTATCACTGTACAGGCAATAGAAGGTGGAGTAATTCCACCAATTGGAAGCGGCGTGGAGTTGAATATAATTTCATCAGGCACGGACATCGCCTCCGCAATTACAGCAACACCATCAAACTTTGCAAATGGACTTAATGCCGACACAGACCAAGACTACCTGTCACGTGCTTCCACGTATTTAAGGTCACTAACGTCAGCGTTAGCAAAAGCAAGCCAAGTTGATGCCTATGTTCTCACTCAGTATCCAGGAGTTATTGGTCGCGTAAAGACATTTGACCTAACAAACGGTGATGACAATGGTGGAGATATTACCCTTAATAGGGTTTATCCAATTGAAAATACCTATCTTCAGGACAACATTGCAACAATCGAACTCAATGCTCCACACCTTTACGTAAGCGGAGACACCGTGCGTATTGAGTTGTCTGGTGCATCAGCAAGTGCTAGCGCTATTTATGAAGGCGAATTCGAAATTGACAATACAGCAGAAACGCTCATAGTTTTCCCGCGCGTTGCATCGAACCAAGCTAGCGCACAGCTTACTGGCTCAGTGTTCGCTGGTGAGGATATTGCTGGTTACGTAACAATATTTGCATATGGTCAAAATAGATTCTTGACGCAGATTGAAAAAGACGACATCCTCGCAGATGTTATTAACCGTTCAATAGCCGGTTTGAGATTCTTCATTCTTGACCCAACGCTTGTAACGCTCGAAGTGAGTGGAACTGTTAGTCTTAACGACGACTACGATGCCACAACTGTGCAAGATGCTATTAATAATGCGCTAATTGAGTACCTCAGTCCTGCTACGTTTCCAATGTCGTTTGACAGGGTTCGCCAGAGCCAAATTGTTTCAATAATAAGCAATATACCTGGTGTTCTTTATGTCAATTCTTTAACACTGACACCAACTGGTCAGAACTGGCTACCCAAAATTGATGATGACATCATATTTAAAAACAAGGGAACACTGCCGGTTTTGTCGGTTGGCGATATTGGCATCACGTACCAGATTGTTGCGGTGGAGTAAATATGGCTACAACCATCAACCTTCTTGAGTACAACAATGCACTTTTACGCAGAGATGGCGACAGCCGAGTCGTTGGTGTTGCTAATTACTCAACAAACTGGACAGCTGGTGTTGGGCAAGCATCTTTATCTGTCGTTTCCGACATATACACAGTTGATACTAGGTACTCTCTCAGGGTCAACCCATCAACATCTGGGGCAATAGTTCTAACGCTTCAGTCCAGGGACCTAAGACTTTTTGACAATAATAGAGTTTTGTCTTTCAATTGCAAGATTAAAGCAGAAGGTACGTGCGATGTTTCCACGCTTCTGTTGATAGACGAAGAGACTGCTGGTAGTCCACACAACCAAGAATTTAGCAGTGGTCAATTCAACTCAGTTCAGTCTAACCGCGTACTTGTTCCAGATGATAATGAAATCCACTCATACACAATTCAGATGACAATCACGAACCATGGTAGCTCGTTAATTTATTTAACAAACTTTCACCTCATACATGACATGGCGTTTTACGAAAATCCATTTGTTCCACAGATGCGCTCATACATGCCGGATTTCTACTGGGACTACGACTCGGACGAAGAATACCCAACTTACCCGTTTCACAGACTGGTTGACATACTTTCATCTACTGCGGGTGATTCTCGTCGACTATACGACTCGCTCTTCCCTTTCGAAACACCAGAGTTTGTAACACCAGATGACCAGACCGGATACTGGGCAAAAAGCACACTTACAACACCCCACCTCGTAAGAGATGAATATATTCCATGGCTGTCGCAGTTTACTGGAGTGCGCATCCAGAGAAATGCGATGCTTCCAGATGGTTCTCTATATTTCCAAAATCCATCCGTTGAGCGTGATTATGTTGAGTGGCAGTTGCGTACTGGATATTATGGAAGAAACTCCGGAACACGACAAGCGATAATCGAGGCGGCTCAGCAGTTCTTGATACGTACTCGTGATGGTAGTCAGTCAACCAAATCTGTTGGCGTTACAACTAATTACCTTGGTGACCCCTTCACTATTCTTGTTCAAACTCTTGAGAACGAAACAATTGATGCGCTCAACGGTCAGACAAGCCCAACTGTTCTTGCTTCCCTCAACCTTGCCAGGCCAATTGGGTACAAAATAATTCACGAAACAGTTGACGAATTTGAATTCACGCTTGACAGCCTCACGCTTGGTCGTTTGGACGAATTCAGGTGGGGTTAATAATGATAAAATCAATATTTAGTGGTTTAGGAGAATAAAATGGCCGGCACCGGAGTAAAGCTATTTCTGTCTGGCGAGGTTGCATACGCAGCCGATGTCAACACGTACCTCATGGACCAGGTGGTTGCTGTATTTGACGACTCCACGGAACGGAATAACGCCTATGGCGACGGTGTACCTGTTTCCCTGGGCGGTACCGGTAAGCCATCTCTTTCCCCTGGACGATTCTGCTACCTCATTGACCCAGGCGAAGTTCAGTACTACGACGGCACTTCATGGCAAGCATCAAGTCAGTTCAGCATCGAAGACGGTGCGATTACAGAAATAAAACTTGCCAACCTTGCTGTGACAACTGGAAAGATTGCAAACCTGGCTGTTACTGAAGGAAAGATTGCAGCCAGTGCTGTAACAAGTGCAAAAATTGCGGATGACAATGTTATTGAGTCAAAAATCCTAAATAGTGCTGTAACTACCAACAAAATTGCAGCAAATGCCGTAACGGCTTCACGTTTTCGTCAGTCAGTATCAACTTCGGTTGTTGGTAACGCAACTGGTAGCACTGCTGATGTGGCCGATATTCAAGCATCATCGGATGCAACGGTTCTCAGAAGAAATGGTTCAGCCCTTGAGTTTGCCAAGATAACCAATACAAATGTTGACGATGCAGCAGCAATCTCATCCACGAAACTTGGCCCCATTTCGGTTACGTCCCACGTTGGAGCAAGCGGCTCAACTATATCGGCTTCATACGCCAACAGGCTAATAACTGTTGATTCGGCTACAGCATTCAATCTGGGCCTGACCGGCTCTGATGTTTCCTACCCAATAGGCACAACTATTACATTTGTTCAGATTGGTACTGGCAAGCTGACATTTCAGTCACATGACAGCTCAGTACTGGTTACGCCAATTTCTGGAGCACTTAGCTGCAGAGCAAGATATTCGGTTGTGAGCGCAATTAAAATCGCATCACTCACATGGCTTCTGGCTGGTGACCTCTCGACATGATTCTTGCTCGTTTTGTTGGTTCAATTTCTGGGGCCAGGTTAAGTCCGATAATTGGCGGTCCTGCATCCTCTGGTGCACCGTTAGCACCAACCGTAACCACCTCCACATCCTCGGAAGCTGTCGGGTCTGTTGCTGTTTCTGGAACATTTACCGGAGCAACAACGTCTAGATACTTTCAGCATGGAGCTAGTTCTGGTGCATTGAACTCAACACTCAACATAACAAACGATGCGACATCTGGAACATTGACTGGCCTATCTGATAGCGAAACTAAATTTTTTAGAGCAGTTGGACAAAACGATAATTATGTCCGAACCATAACTGGAACAATAAATCCTAACTTCTTTTCAACACAACTTTCCCTAATTTGGGGTACAAGCCCAACACTTGATGGGGCAACAACTGTAAACCTAGGCACATTCACTGGTAATACTGCTACAAGCTTTAGTGTTTCACGTTCATCCGTTGCAAACACAACGTATTACTACAAAATAGTTGCTACAAATGTATTCACGACAGTTGAATCTTCTATAATTTCTTATATTGAATCGCCGGCGATTGGTTTTGGAACAACCAGAAGCCAAACAACAGCCGCCACACAACCAACACCATCAATAGTCTGGGAGGCTTCTGAAACAACCAGAATTTC
>Ga0315903_10010941_pt1 | contig 10739 bp, 2 predicted proteins | sample LakEriMetagenome_7_FD_203524 | JGI IMG/M metagenome (GOLD analysis project Ga0315903, IMG submission 203524) | Freshwater fungal communities from buoy surface, Lake Erie, Ohio, United States - Buoy 2 MA119 | ecosystem: Environmental > Aquatic > Freshwater > Lake | place: USA: Lake Erie, Ohio... | reverse complement strand
AAAAATCGATTCTCAGGTTCAATTCCGCAAAAAGCAGTCTCCGAGTACACCATACCGAAAAACACAGGCTATGATGGGTACCATTATCCAGAAGAGGACGCTAGGGCTATGAACTGGCGGACTGAGTTTGTGATCAATAAGATGTAAAATCGAGTGGCGAGTGATGAGTGGCGAATGGCAAGTGGCAAGTGGCAAGTGGCCAATGAAAAAAGGCCCACGTTGAAATTTCAACACGGGCCTTTTTTATTAGTCATTCGTCACTAGCCACTAGTCATTATCTGGCAACCTCCATCCTCATCACCACACTCTCACCACCGCTCGTTGCGCGCACGAAGTATATTCCGCCTGCAAGAGAGGATACATCCATTTCATTCATCCAGCTGCCTTCGTAAATAACGCGGCCCATAGTGTCATAAATAACCATGCTCTGTGGTATGATCTCACCGTGTGCAAAGCGAACGACATCATTTGCCGGGTTTGGCCACAACTCTATGCGCAACGGCTCGACGCTGAATTCAGCTGAGCGATTACAGTTGAGAGGACTAACTGAACGGTGGTAACGTGAAGATGTTCCGCATGCATTGGATGCATATACACGAATCTGTCCATTGCTTTGGCTGGTCATCACTTGAATCGTAGCAGTCCCATTACCGCTGGTGATAGTCCAGCCGTTGGGCAAATCCCATATGTATGACATGCCTGTAATTGGATTAAGAACTGAAATAGTAATCTCTGAGTTGCGACATACTGAAGCAGGCAGCACAATTCCCTCCGGCGTTGAAGGCAACTCACTTACATTTACTGTTACCGATAGGCAATCAGAGATATCGCAATCGCCTCCTTCTGAACGAACAAAATAGCTCGTAGTGACATTTGGTGAAACCGTGATTGATGAACCCGAACCTACCAATTCGCCACCGCAGCTGCCTGCATACCATTCCCACGTTTGACCTTGGCTCAATGCTCCTTGAACAGTCAAGGTTGTAGAGGATCCTGAACAGATATTCGATGATGAAACTGAAACATCTTCTGGAATGGAAACAACTCCTTGTGTTCCAACGCATACACAATCTGCGTTTATAACATCGTTTAGCGTGCACGCATTATTATCATCACAAGGTGTCCCAGCTTCCGGACCTGCACAAAAGTCGCTGGCGTCGCATGTACCGTCGTTGTCGACATCGGCGAAAGTTCCTGCACAAGAGCAATCAGTGAGGATGATATCATTCACTGTGCACGGATCGCCATCATTGCAAATTGCCGATACATACACATCAGCGTTGGAATCATCGCAATCCGTATTATCCATGACATATCCTTCTGGCATACCCTCACAGGCTGTAAGCGGCATGTCTGAATTACCGAAACCATCGCCATCCGCATCCGCAAAATAGGTCTCACTCGGCAACACTTGAATAGTTATCTCACTATTACATGTTTGCTCCCCCTGATTTACTACAACGCTGTAGGTTGTTGTTTCAACAGGTGAAACAACGATAGCTGAGGTATTTTCACCTGTTGACCAGAGGTAAGAATCTAAATCGGAAACAGTCCCCAATGAAATTTCCTCTCCCAAACAAGTATAAGATTGGTTTGCTTGAATGCCACAGCTCAACACTTGTTCTATGTTGAGGTTTAAGGTTATAATGCTATCGCAACCAACGGAATTTATGAGTATAATCGTATAAGAGCCCGATTGGTCGTAAGACTGACCATCAGGGCCAACATATGAGCCAACCGAAGAAGCCTCGAGCGTGGCATACGTTTCTAAGAAAAGGCAGTTATTGATGGTGTGAAGCGTCGTGTTAGTGATAACCGGCTCATTAGAGTCGAAATAAATAGCAGCGCTGTTCGTGATTTCAGTGCCACTTGCCAAATCAGCCAACTGATTCACCGTATAGGTAAAAAATCCATGGCTCTCTTCTTCATTTGAGAAACTATCCGGCAGCATGATATTATTGAAAGTCCATTGTAAAATTCGATCCCCATACATCATAAAGGAATATTCGTGACTGGAAACACCCGGTGTAACAGAGAAAATATCGAGATCTGTATCCAGAGTGTCTCTGACTGTTACAGTATATGCAGGAGCAGTTCCCGTATTCTGGAATCGAATAAGATATTGAATCTGTCCGTTGGGTAGAATATCGTGAGATTCGCCCACACCATCCGGGAATCCTTGCTTGTCATTGGGATCAAAACTTCCAACTACCTCACCGCAGAAAACATCCACAAAGGGTGATTCATCACCACTCGGTAAATCATCTACCAAACCGGGAGTCCAGTCGGAATCTCCACCGCATGCCTCAACGTGATCATTAGGATGTGAGCTACCCGGATGTAACGGGTGTTGATCAGCTTGCAAAATATAGGTTTGGCCGGTCGCAGGAACAGAGTAAGTATAAGTCTCACCCGCACCTAGTTGTATATAGAATGTGGTATCCAATACTCCGTCAATATACAATCTCACCTCTGTTTGACAATCCATGTCTTCGCCACCATTTGTGATTGTGAAGACAATCATACCATTGGCCTCGTCGCAAATACCGTTCACGCTTAAGCTTGAGCGGTCCCAAGGCAATTCACATGGACCGGGCACAGGCACCGTATCCTCTAAACATTCCGGTACCGGATATAGAGTAGCCTCCATACAAAGCGTTTCTCCCAAATCAAGTTCACATGAGAAGTTCGCATTAATCACCAGATTGACACATTCGCCCGGAACAATATCGCCCAGTTCGAATTGATACAAGCCATCGACCATCGTGTAGGGAGGCGTGGTCGCAGGATCAACAATTATATTTTCATCCAACTGAACTTGCACATAAGCATCTTCCAGAACACCAGTCGCTAAATCATCATTACAGGCTTGAACATAAATTGGCCAAGTATGCTCAGAGCATCTTCTCATAGTTGGGCACACAATGGAAACATCCGGAGATGGGCAAGCCTCATCACTAAAAACTAAAAATGTTGGCTGAGAGTCAATCGCACCATTCAAAACCTGAAATGCTTGTGTGACGGGGCAGTTACTTTCCCAACCAAATTCTGCCGGGTTGATACTTGCAACATAATTCCCGTCCTCAAGATTCAAATCACATAAATAGAAATCGCCGTTCAAGTCTGACTGAACCACATAGTTTCCGGGTTGAATTTGCATAATGACTCCCCCAACACCTAAATTGGTATTAGCGCACGTTTGGCCATAATCATTATATACATGGGCAGAGGGCTGACAATCAGATGTGACGTAAAGAGATGAAATTTCCTGGTCAGTTAATGCACGATTCCAAATTCCCAAATCGTCCAATTTTCCTTTGTAATATGACCATTGTCCAGATGTGCGGTATGCTCCAATCAACATCCCATACCAATTTGAAACTTGCTGAGGGAGGCCTGCCCAAACCTGACTACTTACAGGTTGGCCATCCAAATAGAAACGCCCCCCAACCGAATCCACCACGAATGTGCTCAAATGCCATTGCTGATCATAGAGTTCACTGCGATATGTTATACCGCTTCCGCAATCACCATATCCTTCAATAACTCCTCGACAACCGCAATTGCAAGGGTTCGAACCCCAAACGTAAGGTGACTGAAGAATATAATGACCGCTCATAGTTTCTGTTGAGTCTGATGGTCCACTGATACCCACATTCCATCCATTCCATGAAGCATTCATGTATTTCGAAACCAAGGGTCCACCACCATTTACTTGGCTAGGAAGAAACCAAATAGATATCGTAATTGGAAGTGAATTTAATTGATAGTTATGAGGAACTTCAATGTAGCTATTGTTGCCATTGAAAGAATATGCACTATTTAATTCACCAAAACGATTTGTAGCAATCGACGAATTATAAATAGATCCATCAAGCTGATTCGTTGAAAGATCATTCGCATTACCATCGAGAGGCCACCATCCAACTAGCCCATTGGTAGGCACATAATCAGGTATTTGAGCTAGCGCATGTTGGAAGAAAGAAATCCAAAAGGCAAGGACAATAGGAATCGTCCGAAAAAAAATTGATTTTTTCATGGTTTAGAAAAGTTTGTTGCAGGATGAACACCTGCAGGAAGTGGTTAATTAGGTTTGATTAGCTGCACGAATGTACATAACATTCGTCTAATCGATAATTTTTTCTAACTAAAACCCTCTTTTAACTTACCAACAGAGGTATATCTTCTTCCGGCTCATTCATCCGACATCTTCTAAAACCCGAATTTTCTGGAGTCAATTCCAAAAATTACAACTAATTCTACGAATACGTTCGCAAAAAATAGGCTTCGATTATTCGTGAAAGGGTGAAATGGTGAATAGTGAAATGGAGCGAAGCAAATGCTCGGTTGGCTAGCCTTCATCCCTCACCCCTCGACTCCCCCCATAAAAAAGGCCCGCATTGAATCTTCAACGCGGGCCTTTTTATTAGTCATTCGTCACTAGTCACTAGTCATTACCTCGCCACTTCCATCCTCATCACCACACTCTCACCACCGCTCGTTGCACGCACGAAATATATTCCGCCTGCAAGTGCAGACACATCCATTTCATTCATCCAATTACCTTCATAAATCACGCGTCCCATAGTATCATAGATCACCATGTGTTCGGGGGTCATTTCACCGTGTGCAAAATGAACAATATCACTTGCCGGGTTTGGCCACAACTCAATGCGCAATGGCTCGACGCTGAATTCAGCTGAGCGATTACAGTTGAGAGGACTCACCGAACGGATGTAACGCTTGGAGTTACCACACACATTGGAAGCATAAACGCGAATCTGTCCATTGCTCTGACTGGTCATCACTTGAATGGCAGCTGTACCCTGACCGCTGGTGATTGTCCAGCCGTTGGGCAATTCCCAGAAGTACGACATGCCGGCAACTGGGCTGAGTACTGAAATCGTGTGAGGCGAATTACGGCAGATTACCGGAGGCAATACAATTCCCTGAGGGATTGCAGGAGGAGTGCTAACAGTAACTGTAGCGGATGCACAAGAAGAAGGACCGCATTGGCTGCCTTCCGCTCGAACGAAATAGTTGGTAGTGGAAGTTGGTGATACAGAGATGGACGAGCCCGAACCTACAAGCACACCACCGCAGCTACCTGTATACCACTTCCACGATTGGCCGATGCTCAGTGCTCCTTGAACAGTCAAGGTTGAGGAAGTTCCGGAACAGATATTCGATGAAGACACTGAAACGCCTTGAGGACCCGCAACAACTACCGGTGTACCAACACACACGCAATCAGCGTTTACAAGATCGTTTAGTGTGCACGCATTGTTATCATCACATGGACTTCCTACTTCAGGACCTGCGCAAAAATCATTGGCGTCGCACGTACCGTCGTTGTCTTCATCAGCAAAGGTTCCCGTGCAAGAGCAATCTGCGAGGATTACATCGTTCACGGTGCATGCATCATTATCGTCACACGCACTACCCACTTCCGGACCTGCGCAGTTGTCGTTCGCGTCGCATGTGCCATCGCTGTCGGCATCGGCAAATGTTCCCGCGCATGAGCAGTCGGCGAGGATTACATCACCAACGGTGCATGGGTCATTGTCGTCACATGCAGTGCCCGCTTCCGAACCCGCGCAGTTGTCGTTTGCATCGCACGTGCCGTCGTTGTCGGCGTCGGCGAATGTTCCCGCGCATGAGCAATCAGCAAGGATGATATCATTTACTGTACAGAGATCATTATCGTCGCATGCAGTGCCAGGCTCTTCTCCAACGCATGCATCAAACAAATCACACAGACCATCATTATCCTCATCTACGATTGAACCAAAGCAGGTGCAATCGGCTTGAATAATGTCATTGACAGTGCAAGGATCATTATCGTCGCAAGCTGTATTCGGCTCAGGTGTTCCCTGACATACCTCATTTTCATCGCAAGTTCCATCGCCATCGCTGTCAGCGAATAGACCGGCACATGTGCAATCGAGCTGGTAAGCATCATCAAGGGTGCACGCATCACCATCATCACACGGAGCGAATGGATAAACCAACGCATCGCTATCGTTGCAGTCTGAGTTATCAAGAGAATATCCTGCGGGAACAAACCCATCGCAACTTGTAAGCGGCATTTCGAAATTACCGAAGCCATCTCCGTCAGCATCGGCGTAATAGGTTTCGTTGGGTGAAACTTCTATGGTCACATCACTTGTGCATGTTTGTCCTCCCTCAGTAACCGTTACGCTGTAGGTGGTTGTCTCGGTTGGAGCAACGGTGATGGAAGGTGTTGTGGCACCGTTGGACCAGAGAACTTGAAAGGTTGGACTTTCATTTAGGCTTTGAATTTCTGTCGCTGACAGTGCACGGTTGTGCACAAGCACGTCATCTATCCACCCATCAAAAGGGAACGCGCTATCTGATCGGATTCCCAGCGTTAGCATAAAGAATCCGGGATAATCAAGCTCACTTGATTCGGAGACTAGGGCCCCGTTATAGTAAAGCTTAGAGTTACCCTGCTCATAGGTAAATGAAACGAGTCTCCATTGCTGAGAAACGGATTGAGCGCTAGCATACATAAGGTTAGTGCATTCTGTCAAACCATCAAATACAAAATGGATATTGGCGGGTATAGCACACTCACCTGTATAGCCTGATTGACCTATACCATAGCCATTATAGAAGTTCGTGGTATTCACTCCTAGACCAACAGGATAGGAAAACTTCACCTGATTGATTTTTTCCCAGTATGTGATGGAGAAATCTCCCGTTTCGTTGATGTTACTTAGGTCAATTCGTGAATTAACACCATTAAAATAGTATGCCGAAGCCGCATTTCCGAAGCGATCGCTTGAAAGTAATGCTCCACTGACCTCGCCATCGTTTCCATTCCCGCTAGCATCATTGGCATTGCCACAAAAAGGATAGTAGCCAATCAATCCGTTTTGCAGATTAGTCGGAAGTTGACTCGAGTTGCATGCAGAAGCGAGTGGATCATTTTCAGATAATGCGCTCTCTAATTCAATACTTGAATCGGATAGCAGGCCCTGAATTTCCGACATCTCAAGTGCGCGGTTATGCACAAGCACATCATCTATCCAACCCCCAAAAGGCCAAGCGCCATCAGATCGAATACCCAAGGTCAGCATGAAGAATCCGGGATAATCAAGTTCTGTCGATTCAGAGACCAAGTTTCCATTGTAGTAGAGCTTGGAATTACCTTGCTCATATGTGAAGGATACCAAACGCCATTCCTGAGAAACGGATTCAGAAGAAGAATACATGAGATTAGTGCACTCTGTCAGACCGTCAAATACAAAATGGATATTCGCGGGTATAGCACATTCACCAGTATAGCCGGATTGACCAATACCATAGCCATTATAGAAGTTGGTGGTATTCACCCCTAAACCAACAGGATATGAGAACTTCGTCTCGTTGATTTTTTCCCAGTAGGAAATTGAAAAGTCCCCTGTTTCGTTAATAGCACTAAGGTCAATTCGAGAATTCACACCATTGAAGTAGTAAGCCGAAGCTCCATTACCAAAGCGATCGAATGAAAGCACCGCCCCATTCACTACACCATCATTCCCATTCCCACTCGCATCATTTGCATTTCCACAGAACGGATAATAGGCAACCAAACCATTTTGCAAGTTGCTTGGCAATTGGTTGGAAGAACACGCCGAAGTATTCGCGCCGCCATTCACGCTCAACTCAACGCTTTCACCTGCGCAGATGGAGTTCGATGACGCGGTAATCTCGCAGCTCAATGCCGGCTCCACACTCAACGTTAACGTCACCGTGCTATCGCAACCTGCTGCATTCACCAATACTGCTTCGTAGATGCCGGCTGTGGTGAGTGACTGACTATTGAAGTCATAGCTCTCGCCTTCCGTGATGGTCGCCTCGATGGATGAGGAAGATGGTTGGTTGACGGTGATTGTTATGTCGCTGGTGCAGGTTTGAGCACCTTGTGTGACGATCACACTATAGGTGGTTGTTTCGGTTGGAGAAACTGTGATTGTAGGGGTAGTGGCGCCGATGGACCACAGTTGCGTAGTTGAAATGTATAAATCCTGGATTTCACTTTCATCCAAAGCTCTATGATAATAAAAAACGTCATCTATAATGCCATCAAACCAACAAACCGTTGGATTATCAATCTCACCTCCAATTTTAAAATCATAAACAATTCCACCAGTAATAATGTTGCCAATCAGCATACTATCAACCTTCTCTCCATCAACATATAAATAAGCTGCACCATTACTATTAAACGTTTCTGCGACGAAATACCAACGATACAAGTCTACCGGACCCGGATATTGCTGATTATTGTTCGCTGAAGTATTATAGTTAAACCAAGAAAATTGACCATTAACTTGTCCTAATCCAAATCCATTTCCATAATATGCATTACTCTTATGACTTATAAAATAGGACCCCGGTCCACCGCTAGTGCAAGCATTATAGCTATCAAATCGAACCCAAGCTGCAGCAGTGAAAACACTTGAATTTACAATAGGGGCGCTTATTAACTGATTCACATTAAACTGATATGCACTATTTGAATTACCGAATCTATCTAAAGTCAAAGTAGGGGAATTCGAACTCAAATTACCATCATTCCCATTCCCACTCGCATCATTCGCATTTCCACAGAACGGATAATAGGCAACCAAGCCATTTTGCAAGTTGCTTGGCAATTGGTTGGAAGCACACGCCGAAGTATTCGCGCCGCCATTCACACTCAACTCAACGCTTTCACCTGCGCAGATGGAGGTCGATGACGCGGTAATATCGCAGCTCAATGCCGGTTCTACACTCAAGGTCAGCGTCACGATGCTATCACAGCCCGCTGCATTCACCAATACTGCTTCGTAGGTGCCGGCTGTGGTGAGTGACTGACCGTTGAAGGTATAGGTTTCCCCTTCCATAATACTGGCTAAGATGTCCATCCTTGTTAGATTAAGTGTTCCTTGACAAACACATTCATTAACTAATATATCATTAATGGTACAAGGATTATTATCATCACATGGACTTCCTATTTCCGGTCCAGGGTAAGAATACGTACAGTTATCAATAATTTCCTCCAAAGATGAGCACCCAATACCGTTGCCAAATAAAACTACAGAATTGCTAGATGTCTCAGTTAAATTACATATTGAAAAAATTGAGCATTCTGATAAATAGGGACTATTTACAATACCAATTGAACCTAAGCTTCGAACTTGACTGAGAAAACTCAAAGAAGAACCCTTATATGCCTCTATTTGTAATTCTGAAATATAAACATTATTAAATGTAGTACCAGCTTCGAATAAAGTGCTATCGGTAACTAATAATGACTGGCATTGAAAACATGACGGCCAGTTCATCTCCGTTATATTCAAATTCCTTAGATACAAATTGAATATTGCATCAATATTATATATTTCAAGACTAGTCAAGGGGGATTGTTCACGAAGACTAGAACCATAAATTCCGGAATCCTCTATTGCATCTATCCATAAGTAGCCTGCATTACTTAAGCTATTCATTTCCAAACGTGTCTCATCAGTCAAAACATTAAAAAGTAGATATTGAACAGAGTCAAGTGCGTTGAGTTCATAATAGGGTTGAGTTGCTTCGATTTCAATTAGTCTTGCTTGATTGAGTCCATCAAGCAATTCAGAAATTTCACAATCTCCTCTAGTCCACAAATCCGATAATTGAGTATTTGAAAAAGAACCTGATTGCAATGTGACTTGGTTCAAATAAACATGATTGCAATTTTGCACGTTCACAAAAGACTGATTAATTGTTGCTCCAAAGGCAGAAAAAGCAGTCAAAGAACTAATTGAGTTAAAACAATTATGGATTTGGGATTCAAAAAAATCGCCATTTATACTCTGAAAAGGCGTAGATTGATAATGTGCGAAAATTCCTGTTGGAATTTGACAATATGTGTTTATCCCAATACTATCACATTCGTTTAGATTATTAAAGGAATTTGAGATTAATCCGCTTGCATCTAAAACAATTTTCCCGCAACTATTTAAATTAGAAAAATGTCCCCCACTTAGATCAAATGAATTTATCTCATCCCAATTCTCCACCAACAATTCTTGCACATGCTGCAATTGGTCGAAACCACTAAGACTATGTTGCCCCCCATTCAATTCCAATTTACCATATAAATGAGTAATTTGGTTTAATGGGGCTGTTTCAAGCAGAGATCCATCATTGATGAGCAAAGTAATGTTTCCATAAACCAGTGAAACACTTGGAAACGTTTGAACGAAATTCAAGATGTCCTGATATGTTTGAAAAGTCAAATCTCCATGATAGAAAACTTGTATCGAGTCACAGGTGCCATTAAAATCAATATCTGGACATCCATTATTGCTGCCAATAAAATTTAATGGCTGTTGTGCATGGATAATCGTGCTTAACACGATAGCAATCCACGTGATGAAAACATACTTAAAGAGAGTAAAATACTGTTTCATGATTCGTAAGTGGTATCAGAGCAGGAGAATTTCCCGCAGAAAGTGATGGATTAGGTTACTTAGAATTTGTTAGGGCCACGAATGTACATAACCTTCGTCTAATTCATAAAAAAATATCATGGAATTCCATTTTTAACTTACCAACAGGTATAAACCGCCTGGTGACTGATTCATTCGAACTCTTCAAAAAACCTGAATTTTGCGAGTCAATTCCAAAATAGACTACTTTTTTTTCGAATAGAATCGAAAAAATTCGGTACAGCTTCCGGCAAAAAGCAATCGCATCTC
>Ga0315903_10010939_pt1 | contig 10740 bp, 8 predicted proteins | sample LakEriMetagenome_7_FD_203524 | JGI IMG/M metagenome (GOLD analysis project Ga0315903, IMG submission 203524) | Freshwater fungal communities from buoy surface, Lake Erie, Ohio, United States - Buoy 2 MA119 | ecosystem: Environmental > Aquatic > Freshwater > Lake | place: USA: Lake Erie, Ohio... | reverse complement strand
CAGTTCTTCATGCCTGTTTTCCTTCCAGTAGTCGTCCGGTTTAAGAGTAGCGCCTTTAGACATCACAATGGATTCCTTTAACTGCTCGCCTTCAAGCGCTTTCTCAACCCCCGGGTTGTTGACGGAAACATTTTTATAGGTGGTCGTTTTCCTGCCAATGAAATTGATGCTCTTTTTCCCGATCAGCGAGAAATCGACAATGAATTTGTCTTTCGACAGGAACCAGATTGAATCATTGACCAGCTGATATTCCTGGACCATAGACAACTTCTCTACGAAGTTCACATTAGCGGTTGGCGAAAGCCTGAGGTTCATTTTCTGGACGGCAAAACTGGTGTCTTCTATCCATGCATCGCCCTGAAAGGTGTTTTCGCCTTTTCTTTTCGGGTAGAAAACAAAATGGAAATATCGTTTACCTGCTACGAACTGGGTGTCAGGCACTTTGTAATTGTAGTAATTGTCGCCGTTGTCGCTGATGGGACTGATGAACTCGAGGTCAAATACAGGAATGAAGTTGTTATAAATATTGATGTTCTGGTACATTCCCCCAAGGAGTCGGGAGAAGCTTTCATTTTTGATGCCGATCGTTTTGTTTCCCTTAATGACTTCCTTTGTTTTTTTGGGATCGCTCTGGAAGTAATAGTCTGAAATGGTCTCTGTCAGGTATACCGGGAGTATGGGGTTTTCTTCAGATACGGTATCGATGTTGTTAAGGATGAACTTGAACGGCTTGGGTGGGAGGAAACCCTTTTGCAGCTGCTCCTTATTCACCTTGTTGATGTCGATCTCCAGTTTGTTGTACAATTCATAAGAGAAATTATCAAATCTGGACCTGTTGTTGACGGGCTTATTTCTGACGATCTTGCGCCATAACATCAGGCCTCTGTTTATCTTCCCTTTGATCACAACTTCCCCAACGGGTCTTCCTCTTTCCATCGCTATGGTCAGATCTATGTTAAACAGGGAAGTGTCAATACCGATCTTCTTGTCTTCGAATCCTGCATAGGATACGATCAAAGTATCTGAAGGCCATTTGTTGAGCGTGATGGTGAAACGGCCTGCCGAGTCAGTGAGTTTACCGAAAGTGGACTTTGAAAATTGAACAGTGGCAAAAGGGATCAGTTCATCGCTATGCGTATCTTTTACAACGCCCTTCAATATTCTGACCTGGGCCTCCGCACGGAATATGGTGATAAGGGTTATCAGGATGGCTACACATACTCGTATTCCCATCTTCTTCATGGGTGCGAAAATACAAAACCATTGGCTCATTGGCTCATTAACTCATTAGCTTATTCGTAGGGCATAGCAATTCCCAAGGAACCATCACCTAAGTATGAGTTAATCAGCCAATGAGCAAATTAGCCAATTCTTAAAAGTCTAACCCCATCGCAAAATACCAAATCGGCTTTCCCCTGAAGATGCCGTCCATGGTCCAGGCTGCATCTACCCTCAGGAAGTAACCCAGCAGTGTGCTGCGTGCACCGAAACCATAGCCACCCACAAAAGGACCAATGCCACCTGTTTCAATATTGACCTGCACGGGAGGCTGGCCGTAAACTACATTAGGACGTTGAATTCCGTTAAACTGGCCGTTCCATGCAGTCCCAAGGTCTGTGAACTGGACCAACTGGAAGTTGCGGAGGAACGCATTGTTGACGGGCCTGTTGAAGAATGTGGTGAATACAGGAAGCCTGAATTCACTATTCAACACTACCGCATTATTGCCATTAGCCACGTTCTGTCTAAATCCGCGCATATTGAGTGCGAGCGACTGGAAAGCATAGGTCTGGTCTGGCGCCGGCCTGTTTCCATCGTTGAATTTCGGGGCGATCCATCCGTCCACACCGCCGAGGTAGTAAATGATCTTCTGTGTTCCCCATGATGCATCGAAGGCAGCACGGCCCGCCCAGATAAGATTTCTGTAAATGGGGAAATAGTAGCGTGCATCACCACCGACGTTGAATGTGTACCTGCCAGCCGTGTTGTTGTTGTTCATCTTGGCATTCACATCTGTCCAAAGTTTGTAACGGAATCCGTTCCAGATGTTCAAAGCAGGATTTAGTGTGTTATCGTGCACCCATTCAAACCTGACCAGCGCATAGTTCAGCACCGTATCGGGGATCTGCAATGCAGGGGGAAAGTTCGCGTTTGTCTTGATCACTACCCGGTCGTTCCGGTAACCAAGGGTTGCCCTAAGGCTCCTGACTTCATCAAGGGGCCACGACAGGTTTAACTGGTAAAGATTAGAGTAAAGTTTATTGGTTAGAGATGCCTTGATGGGTTCATCGTTGAAGTCGAAAATCGGGAAGTTGTTCAATGTGGAGCGATAGTAGGTAAGGCCCCAATCAAGCCTCCTTTTAAGATTCTGGAACTGGACGAGGTAGTCCACGTCCTGCAGGTTCGTGGCGATCCTGAACCCGCCTGTGAATTTCAGGTCTTCCATCAGCTCCGATGTGCCCAGACGGATGATTCCGTTGAGGATATCAGCATTAGAGAGAAATACTGGTCCCGCGCCGTTCGCATAGGGCTGGAAGCGATTCACCAGCACCTGGTTGTTGAAGCCGCTGACGATATATTCCGATGAAAAACGCCTGGTATAATCATAGATCTTTGCCTGAGAAAGTGGGTTCTGTCTTTTGAATTCCTGTTGCTCCTGTACGATAGCGGCGGCAGTTGAATCATGTTCGAATTCAGTTTGGAATATACTCTGTTCCCTGATCGCCGTATCTGCCACTCCGGCTATTTTTTGCTTGCCTTTCTCCGAGTCGTACACAACGGCCTGTCCTTTGGCGATCCTTTCCTGCTCAAGCACTTTTTTCATGTACTCTGTGGGTCTTGCATTTACGTTCCTACGTTTCAGCAGGTTCTCATCGATCCTGAGTTTATACAGGAACTTCAGATCACCTTCCCTTCGCACTTCACTGACCAGGTTATTGTCACCGGCCCCACGGGTTTCCTGCAAACCACTCTGGTAGTTTGTAAGGGGGAATACATATGCGCTGTCAGAGGTGATGGAAATATAACCTACGGAATCGGGTTCGCTTTTCTCCCAGGCCTTAAGGGTGGAGTCCAGCTCTTTTCGGGCTGGATTCCTAAGGATCTCATCGCCTACGAGATACAGGGTGTCGAGGCCCGCGCGTTTAGTGGTAAAGAATCCGGCATACCGGTTGCCGATGCCGTTTTCTTCGCTCACAAAGGTGAAATGGTTCACGTTGTACAGTAATGGGTAGCGGGCATCGCTGTGTTTCATGTTGCTCAGCATGGTGATCTGGCGGTAGTCGCTCTTCACATTGTTATCAACCATGAAGATGTTGTAGCGATAACGGGAAGGCACAACCGTATCCGCGCGCGATGCGTCCCCTGATGGTCTGTTGGATGAGAACAGGATACCGGTCTTACTTGGGAATGCGGCAAACGAAGGATCGATGTCGTTGTAAACGTCATTCGTCACCTGGGTTACGGTCCTGTCCTTGATGTTGTATGTGAAAATGTCAGACTGGCCATTCTTTACGGCGCTCATGACCAGGGTGTTGTTGTTCAGCATATACCTGGCGTCCTGGATCAGCTGGAACCCTTCGATCTCCTGCTTGTTGAGTTTGAGTTTCTTGACCAGGTCATAGACGAACATCCTGATCTTTCCTTCTTCGGGATAGATCACCAGCAGCATGGAGCCTTTCGGGTCCCAGGCCAGGATCGGATAATTTGGATTGAGTTCAGCCTGGCGGTTCAATATGCCCGCTTTCAGCAACGTCTTCCGCTTATCGGTGGGGTCTTCAAGGATGACCCGGTAAATACCCTTTCGGTACTGCACCATCGCGTATTTGTTGTTCCTCGGTATAGGATTCGCCTGGAAGCGGTAGAAGTCAACATCTTTCTTGAGTTCCTCAATGGCGACCACATTACCACGGGGCTGGTTTCGTCTGCCTTTAAGATCTGACTGGTACTTATCCGTTTCCTTCTCCATGAATTCCGCGAGCAGTTCCTTGAATTTCTTTTTGGTCACCCGCATAGATGCAGAGTTCAGGCTCTTGTAAATGCGGGAGAGATAGAGAAAATAAGTGACATTGTCTTTACGGTAGTTGTCCGCAATGAAGCGCCAAAAAGCGTGGCCTGCCAGTTCGGGTTTCTTGAAAGCGAAATGATAGAAATTCTTGTACTCGCCGGAAAGAAGTTCAGATTTCAGCTGGTCATCCAGTTTTGCGCTCCAGGGTTCTCCTGCGTATGCGACATAACCGTCGATCAGCCATTGAGGAAGATCGAGCAGGGCTGCATTTCCTGCGAACTCCCCAAGATCGTCACCAAAAAGAAGATTGTCCACCAGCACTTTTGCAATACCCTGGCGAACCTGGATCCGCATGTTGTTGAGATCGCCGGAGTTGTAAACAACTACTTTATTGTTGACCAGTTTGGTTACACCACCGGTATTCTGCCACTCTATTCCAATCCCGATATTGGATTGCTTCATGTCCGAAAAACTGTTGTAGACCACCAGGTTTGCCCTTCTTTGCAGGCCGTATTCAACGAACTCTTCCAATTGGGGTAATTCTTCCTCTGCTACCTGGGCCACAAATTTTCCGAGCGCAAGGCCGCCCTGGTTAAAGTATGTATTGAAATTCCTGGTCTGGTAATACCTCCACTTGAACTTTTTGTACTGAACCCTGTTCTTTCCGAACTCAACAGTATTGACCTGTGCAGATGAACCGGTAGATATGATGATGAGAACAAAAAACAGCCTGAAAAATTTTCGCATAATCTGTTGTTTCTAGGATCTTCTGCAATTCGTCGGAAATGCGCTATAATTATACTAAAATTAAGGGTTTTAGCCTATAAAAGAGCTCCAATGTATAACGTTAAAGTTTTCATCTTTAGTCCAATTCAGGAAAATACCTATGTGTTGACGAACAACAAAAAAGAAGCCATAATCATTGACCCGGGTTGTTATGGTAAACAAGAGGAACAACAACTGGAAGACTATATTGTTTCTGGTGGCTTGGAGGTCAGGCTTTTACTCAATACACACTGCCACCTTGACCATGTATTCGGCAATAAGTTCGTTGCTGAAAAATGGGCTCTGAAGCCCAAAATCCACAAATTTGAGAAGCAGGTGCTCGATTATGCGCCTGTTGCCGGCCTGATGTGGAACCTTCCATTCGATAACTATACGGGCGAGGTCGATTACCTCGAGGAAGGCGATGAAACCGGTTTGGAGGGTGATCCCCTCAAGGTGTTGTTCACGCCGGGGCATTCCCCGGGGAGCATCAGCTTCTACTCGCAACAGCAGGGGTTTGTTATCAGCGGCGATGTGCTGTTCCAGGGCAGTGTTGGGCGTACAGATCTGCCAATGGGGGATTTCAACACCCTCTCAGCCAGTATTCGGAACAAGATCTACACACTCCCGGACGGGACGGTCGTTTATTCCGGCCACGGCTCGCCAACAAAAGTAGGGGTGGAAAAGAGGACGAATCCCTTTGTTCAATTGACTGATTAACTCATTGGCTCATTAGCTAATTGTACAAAGGGATCTGCTAGATCTTACAAGCCCCCCGCATTTCAGAATTAGCCAATTAGCCAATGAGCTAATTAGCCAATTTCCTAAGCTCATGTTTCTCGATTTTTACAACAAACGCTACAAATGCGAGCGAAAGCAATACACCAAAACCGTGTGTCAGCCAGATGTTCGGCGAGTAGCTCCTGAATAGCTGGTGTATCAGGAACAGCAGTATGCAGATGACGATATAGGCCATTAATTTTTTCCATGCATAAGGGACGGGGTAATGTTTTTGTCCCAGGGTGTAGCTCACCGCCATCATAAAGCCGTAACATACCAGGCTGGCCACGCCACAGGCCATATAGCCAAAACGGGGAATGAACAGCCAGTTGATCAGGATCGTAATGCCTGCGCCGGCGATGGTGACGTAGGCTGCCATCATGTTCCGGTTTGTGAGTTTGTACCAGATGGACAAATTGTAGTAGATGCCCAGAAAGATCTTTCCAAGCATCAGCAGGGGTACAACCTTCAGGCCTTCCAGGTATTCGGGATGGGTTTTTACACCCATGAAATACTTCCAAATGTCGAGGAAAAGCATCACCATCAGGAAGCAGAGGCAGCAAGTGATCACAAAGAACTTCATCACACGCGCATAGGTTCGGGGCGCATTTTCTTCGGCCGACTGCCGGAAGAAAAAAGGTTCGGCTCCCATCCGGAACGCCGTGATGAACAGGGTTATTATTACCGCTAATTTGCTGTTTGCGCTGTAAATGCCGTTCGCGGAACGCGCTTCATCAGAACTGCCCGGATATAGTGAGGTGATCATGAACCTGTCGATCGTTTCATTGACCATGCCGCCCAACCCAACAATGACTAACGGTGATGAATACAGGAGTATCTCCCTGATCAGTTTGCCGTTCCAGGAAAAAGAGAACGAACTCAACTCCTTCCACAGTAAGATCAGGGTGATCGCACTGGCTACGAGCTGCGCAATGAACACATAGCCTATATCGATCGCCGGGTCATACATGAGGGCGAAAAAGTTCTCTGCTCCTTTCTCATGCTGGCCCTTGCAATAGACCAGAAAGAAAACCACCAGGCCCACATTGATCAGGATGTTCAACACTTTAATAAAGGCGAATTTCCTGGGCTGCCCCTGGAACCTCAGCTTGGAAAATGGGAGTACGGCCAGGGTGTCAAGGGCCACGATCAGCAATACCCATTTGATGTATTCCGGATGGCTGCCGATCTCCATATAATTCGCGAGCGATTGCACCGGTATGAACAACACAGCCGTAAAGACCAGCGTGGTAATCACGATGGTGCTCAGCCCCGTGTTGTATACGTCTTTTTCCGGGTACAGGTTGTTAAACCTGAAATAGCTGGTCTCCATTCCATAGGTATAAACCACCTGCAGGAAAGCGGCCGAAGCGAAAAGGATCGAGATGTCACCATATTTCTGAGATGCGAAAATGGTCGTCAGTAATGGTGTCAGGAGGTAGTTCAGGAACCTTCCGAAGATGTTGCTGAAGCCGTACCAGAAGGTCTGTGAAGCAAGTTTTTTTATGCTGCTCAAATAGGATATGCTTTGGAGCAAATTTAGAGTTATGTGTACAAACTTGTTTCAATTCGTCAAATTTAGGTCCCGGATGCAACTTGTAGGGTACATTGCCGTCAAATGCAGCATATGAAACATTCATTTTTTTTACTACTTGTACTTTGCTTCTGCTCTCTTCAGCTTGCGGCTCAGAAAGCAAGCCGACAGTATTCGGGTAAGGTCAAGTACCAGAAAACTGAGCAGGATGCAACTGTATTTGATGTTCCCTATCCTGCCGATCAGGTTGAAGATGGCATGAAAGATATGTTCCAGAAGAAAGGGGTGAAAGTCAAAGAGAAAAGTGGTTTTTTCGAAGCCCAGAAAGTTAAAATGGATCAGCTGGGAAATAAAACCGGTGATGTCTATTACAAAGTGGTAAAAGATGGTAAGAACGATAGTAAGATCTATGTGATACTTACCGAAGCTGGTGAAGCTCCTGAAAACAGGACATCCTCCCACAGTACTTTGGCCTTGGGAGCAGGTTTGGGCACTGGTGCCATACTTGGAGGCATAGCCCCCGCGCTGGATGAGCACGATTTCAATGTAGTGAAGACAAGGCAGGAAGAAGAGATCAAAAGGACAGAAAAGAGGATGAGTAGCCTGTTGGAGGACCAGGGTAAACTGGAGAAGAAAAGGGCCGATCTGGATAAAGACATCGAAAAACTCAAGCAGGATCAGATCAACCTGAGTGTTGATCTGGAAGCCAAAAAGTCAGCATTGGCAACGTTTCTTGAAAAAGCAGGGAAAGGTAAAAAAAACTAAGGCTGGGAGAATCGCTTGTCTTTCACAAAACTGGTGTCGGTCAGGGTTCTCAGAAAGATGGTAAGATCAGCTTTTTCAAAATCGTCGATCCTTATCCTGTTTCTGACCAGTGGGTCAGTAGTAGGCCCGTTCACCACACCGGAACGATAATGGTCGAGGACTGCGCCCACTGAAAAGAATCTTCCGTCATGCCCGTATGGGCCCGTTAGGAACAGGTTTCTGAGCGTGGGCACCTTGAATTTCAGGGAGTCTTCAGCTTTCTTCGTAATACCCATTCGGCCTGCATCTTTCAACACGTTATTCATGGGTATCCCGGTATTTCGGTAACTCTGATCCGTGAACAACGGTTCCCTGTGGCAGCTGTTGCATTTTTGTATAAAGAGCTGGTAGCCCCTTTGCTCTGCACTGGTAAATGTTTCCAAACCTTTTTTCACTTTGTCGTACTTGCTGTTTGCAGACACCATCATCCCCATGAATTGCGACAAGGCTTTCAGCATCTGCTGCGAGTTCACCTGGCTGCTGTTGAATGCTTTCCTGAACATCTCTTTGTAATCAGCGTCTTCATTCAGTTTCCGTACCACGTTTTCAACAGTTTCAGCCATCTCATTCGGTGCGGTGATGGGAGCAAGGGGCTGCACTTCCAGGTGGTTGATCCCGCCATCCCAGTGAAACTCTTTGTACCAGGCTAAATTGGCCAGCCCGGGCGCATTTCTGGTAGTAAACTGGTTGTTAAACCCATGGCTGAGGTCATGGTCCAGGGTAGCGAAGCCTGCAAACTGCTGGTGACAGGATGCACAGGGAAAGTTCCCGTCAACAGACAACCGACCATCATAAAATAACTTTCTTCCCAGTTCAAATCCCTCTTTTGTGATCGGGTTGTTTTTGTATGTGTCCGCCAGCGCTGGGAATCCCTCTGGAATCGCAATCTGCAGGGGGGTGGTGGTAAAATTATCTGTGTCGTTTTTCTTGCAGGCATCCACGATCAGGATACCGCAGGTAAACAACAACATAGTCAATATGGAGATCAGTTTTTTCAAGGGTTCACCACCTTATTAATGCTGAACATTCCGGCATAATTGTCAGCGATCCGTAGCGCTACGCCCCCGGGCGACATGACCGACGCATTTGACACAATGGAGATCCGATGTGGACCATCGAACCATTTCTGCACATCCGCATTGATCACCAGTTCTTTGGTCCTGCCCACTTCAAAGGGAATGGCAAGACTTACTTTCCTGATCGCATTTTCGCCGGTCCTGAAACCACCTATATGATGGGTCAGTTTCTGGAATGGAGCAGGAGACGCGGGAGACCTCCCTTCGAGTTTTGCAAAAATATAACCCGTGTTCCAGGTCCAGAACATACCATTGGTTGGATCCAGCGCACCTGTTTGCGCACCGCTCACATTCCGCGAACTGTCGACGCCAATGATGAAATTGATCTTATCGTAGATCCCTGTTTTCAGGTTTACATTGAATTGCCGGGATGCAGGTTGGGCAAGGTCCACCAGGTGATATATGCTTTTCTCAGATGCACTGGTGGTGGCATTCGCGAATTCAATCCCGGTGACATAGAATTTGAAGCTGCTGATATTGAATTTCTCACCGCTGAAATTGGTATACTGAAACGCCGTATCGATGGGTGCACCATAGGCCATCAGGGAAAAACTGATGGTCAGGGGGGCCGTGTCCGTTTCGGAACTGCTGTCTTTCTGGCAACTGGCCAGTATAGCCATGAGTGCCAGAATGGTCAGTGTTATGTTCGATCTAGTTTTCATGCCTTCCAGGTTTTTTTCTTGTGTCTTTTACGTCTGATCGCCTTTTTTTAAACGCGATCCTTTTTTCTTTTGACTGTTTTGTGGGTTTGGTGGATATGCGGGCCTTCTTTTTTTCCAGTGCCTGGTTGATGATCACATTTAACTTTTCGATCACCAGCAACTTGTTGTGCCACTGTGAACGGGTTGCCTGCGACTTTGACGTGAGATATCCTTCGCTATTGATCAATTTACCGTATTTCTCCCAAAGGATTTTCTTTTGTTCATCATTCAATACCGCCGACCGGTCTACATGGAACAGACCTTCCACCATGGTTTCCACCTTATTGACATTCTGCCCGCCCTTGCCACCGCTTCTTGCCGTGCGAAATTCCAATTCACGGCTTATATCTATCTTCATCGCTTAAAATTACAATTTCACAGGCTGATTTCATATGAGGGTCGTCATTCAACGTGTTTCATGGGCTTCCGTTACGATAGACGGTATAATCAGGGGAGAGGTTGGCCCGGGGCTGTTGGTGCTGCTGGGCATAGAAGATGCCGATACCGATGAGGACGTCCAATGGCTCGCTGCTAAGATCGTGAACCTCAGGATCTTCAACGACTATGAAGGGGTAATGAATCTTTCCGTGAAGGACATCAGCGGGGAGATTTTGCTGGTCAGCCAGTTCACCCTGCATGCCGCCACTAAAAAGGGCAACCGGCCTTCTTATATCCGGGCATCAAAACCGGAGGTTGCCGTGCCCCTGTATGAGAAGACCATTGCCGCTTTGGAAGAGGAACTCCGGCGGCCCATCCAGACGGGTGTATTTGGGGCCGATATGAAAGTGAGTTTGTTGAACGATGGCCCGGTAACCATTTTTATCGATTCAAAACAGAAGGAATAGTATGACCATTGATCGCGCACAGGCAAGGGTACACGAATGGATCACCACTACGGGGGTGAGGTATTTCAGTGAACTGACCAACATGGCTATCCTCACAGAGGAAGTGGGAGAACTGGCCAGGCTGATGGCCCGGAAATACGGGGACCAGTCGTTCAAGGAATCAGATAAGAAGGCCGACCTGGGAGATGAAATGGCCGATGTGCTCTTTGTGTTGATCTGCCTGGCTAAT
>Ga0315903_10010937_pt1 | contig 10741 bp, 17 predicted proteins | sample LakEriMetagenome_7_FD_203524 | JGI IMG/M metagenome (GOLD analysis project Ga0315903, IMG submission 203524) | Freshwater fungal communities from buoy surface, Lake Erie, Ohio, United States - Buoy 2 MA119 | ecosystem: Environmental > Aquatic > Freshwater > Lake | place: USA: Lake Erie, Ohio... | reverse complement strand
AGTGATATTATAAAAAGGGAGATTAAAATGGTAGAACGAATTGATAATCAAATAACTTTTCATGACGACGTAAGCGACGATTCTTGCAGTAAATTAGCCAAATCCCTTCAAGAAGCCAAGAACGAAGCTATTATGGCTAGACTCAAATATGATGTAGAAATCCCAATCAAACTCAATATCAGCTCATATGGCGGAAGTATTATGGCCGGGCTAACTGTAGTAGATATGATTGAATCTAGCTCTGTTCCAGTCCATACCTACGTGAAAGGATATGCTGCGAGTATGGGTACTATTTTAAGTGTAGTTGGCAAAAAGCGTTTTATCGATAAAAACAGTTATATGTTAATTCATGAGCTTTCCTCTGGTATGTGGGGCAAGTTATCTGACATGAAAGATGAAATGCAAAACTTGGACATTTTAATGTCAACTCTTACTAATATTTATTTAAAACATACTAAAATACCAAAGAAAACATTGCAAGAGATGCTTAAAAAAGATCTTTGGTTTAATGCTAAAAAATGCCTTAAGTTGGGTTTAGTAGACGAAATTATAGGATAACAATGGATAAAATACAAGACTTTTTAAATATACTGTTCAATCCAGACGAAGAGGTTTGCGCTACTTCTAGTAAGTATGCTTGCGATAGTGTTCCAGTCAATTCGATTAAAAGTAGGCCCGAATTAATAGCAATTAATCCAATTAATGGATGGCGTTGCGATATGAACGTGACAGCCTACAGGACGTATTTAATAGAACTTGACTATGGGCCCTTAAAAGAGCAGCACGAGTATATCAAATCGCTAAATATGCCCTATTCCGTGTGCGTGTTCAGTGGCAATAAGTCATTACACTTTGGGATAACCTTAAAGCAAGATCTACCATCAGAGGAGATTTATCGTTTTATTGGACAATGGATACTTAATATCGTAACTAAGGCTGACCAAAATACTAAAAACCCCAGTAGGAGTATTAGGTTCCCTGGACATTTAAGGAATGGGACTAGAGAGCAAAAGTTACTTGAAATCAAAGATCGGATAGAAGTAGAAGATCTCTATAAGTGGCTAAATAGACATCCAGATAAAAAGCCTCAACCTAGAGTCAAAAATCTAAAACCTAGGGATATTACGGCAGATATTGCGAACTTACCAGGATGGGCGATCAAAATACTGCAAGATGGGGTCCCAGAAGGTAAGTCTAGGAATCAGACTTGGTTTGGGATTGGATATGAGATGTATTGCGCTGGATTCGATGAAGATACTACTATCGAGAGTTTGGAGCCTTTTTATTCAGAAGAAAACGACTTTAGATACAAAGAATGGCATGATACAGTATTAAACGGCTTTAAAAAGGCTGAACTGGAGAGGGCGTGAAAAGTATTTCAATATTGTATCCAAAAGTGTCTGCCGAAAGTTGGGCCAAAACTTATGGATTGATTGTAAAGAGTCATTCGTGTTATAATTGTGGAAAGAACTTAGTGGCTAACGTTCCATTTGCGACAAAAAGATGGCGCGGACTTATCTCTCCCAAACATGAATGTGGGGAATCTTACGATTTTTCAACTGCGGTAGAAATTGATCAAGATGATGAAATTTTATGGAAAGATTTTTATTATAATATAAAGGAAATTTTATGAAAGATAAAGTAAGTATATTCGAAAAGTTCTTAGATAGAGGCGGCAAACCTACAGAAATCTATGTAGACCCTCAAACCTATCATTTTTTAATTAGTGGCTATAATAAATTTATAAATAATGGAATAATTGAAGAATGGATAAAAAAGAGCATTCAATTAGAGAAAAATCTAAAAACAGACAATATGCCGTATTATGACGAGAACAATGGCCAATACGATGAATGGCCAGATCAAACAGGAGAAAAAGAATGAAATTTATATTATTATTTATGACTATTTTTGCTTATGGTTGTTGTCCATCTTGTGACGAAAATTCTAAATATTCAACTGAAATGAAATGCTATTCTGGTGGAACTTTAGTATATGACAAAATAATACAAGACTATCAAGTACAACGTGGTGGACTTACCGTTATAAACCAATTAGATGGAACTCAAATCGTAGTTACGGCAGATTGCGTTCCAGAGAGGATTAGTAAATGAGAATATCAAACAGACTTATCGTTAGGTTAAATGATTTGGAGTACAGATTTTGGGGATTGCGAATAAAAAAAAATCACAAATGGATAATACACCATCCCGACACATATGTATTGGGTTTCTTTGTTTTTAGTATATTGTATGTCGACTATAATCATACAATTGAAAAAATATTTAATAAAATAGGCATAAAAATCAATGACAGATAGATTTTATACTGGAATCGGATCTAGAAAAACTCCTAAGAATATCTTAGATCATATGTCGTTTATTGCATTATTTTTAGATAAAAGAAATTATACCCTTAGAAGCGGAGGCGCTCCTGGAGCCGATCAAGCTTTCGGGGGCGGATCTTTACATAAAGATATTTATACAACAAAAGATGTCCCAGACTGGGCTATGAAAATGGTCCAGAAATACATTCCAAAGGATTTAAAAGTCCCATTTGAGAAATTTGCTCCACATACTAAGCTCTTATTGGCCAGAAACATGATGCAAGTATTGGGATATGAAGGAAATGCAAAATCTGATTTTATTGTTTATTGGGCACCTATTTGCGATATTAATAGTGTAGAAATTGGCGGTACTGGATATGCGGTAAGATGTGCTATTGATTATGGAATTCCGACATATAATCTAAATAAATCTAATGAATTAAAAGACTTTATATCTTTTCTAAGAACTGTTTAAAATTCAAAAAACGGGGCCTCGTCAGATCTTATTGGTAGTCCTAACTGAAAGCTATTCTCCAATCCGATTGCTGAGTCATTTCAGTTCCTTGCCGACCCCACCGCAAGTTTGCTTTGATATTAAGATTTCATAACTTTTAAACATTGTTCAAATTCAAATAATCTGTTATGGATTTCTATTGTTGATCCAATAACTCTTAAAAATTCTCCATCTATTCTAAGATAACTTCTATTTTCATTTACGGCGCCATCTAAGGATAGTACTGGAAAAATAGCAGTAATTGCATCAAATTTAACAAAATAAGGAACAGGTGTCTTTGGATCTCGATTATCAACTTCTATACCCATTTCTTTAAGACTTACTAACATACTGAATCCTTTGGTTTTTCTATATTTTCAGATATTTTTTCAACAATTTCAATGTTTTCTGGTGTATTGTCTACTACGATATTCTTATCAAATTGCTCAGTTGGAATATGCAATTCTATTTTAATATTTTTGTTTGCGTATATTCTGGTAAGGAGCCTATCTGTTATTTCTGATAAGTTCTTAGTATTATTGACATTTTTAAAAGCACTCATTCTAACTTTTCTTAAATTTCCACGTTTTTTTGGTTCAATAATTTTATCTGCCAACCCCAAAGAAATTGCCTCTTCCGCACTTAGCCAAAGATCTCTTCCTACAAACTCATTCCAAAACTCTGCTGGCATCCTACTATTTTGAGCATATATCTTATTTAATGTATCTTGTACATAGATCTCTTCATTTGTGTCAATTTTCCTATCTATTGTTTTTGATGGAGTCTCACTTGAAACACCAGCTGGGCCATCGTGGATTAGAAGCCTAGAATTTGGAAGAAGGTATCTTTCATCACAACTAGCGAGAATCCAAGTAGCACTTGAGGCTATATACCCCCCTCCAATGAACTTAATTTGGCATGGAGACATTTGTATAACGTCATGTAATCTAAGCATTTCAATAGCGTTTCCACCCACAGAACTCATCCAAAGTTCTATAGGTTTTTTAGAATCTAAGGCCTCCAATACGTGAATGTCTCTAATTGCTCTTTCTACTGATCTCCAAGTAAAATCAGATCCAAATTCGTCATACGATTCTAGAAGAGCTCCATAATAAAGTCTTCTATTTTTGAAGTCGATACCTTCGTCGATACAATAATTGATATAATCTGACTTTTCGATCTTGAGCATAAATACCTCTTGTTTTTATAATATCACAATAAAATGAAAAATAGGTGTGATAAGTTTACTACAAGACTTTTGTGTGGTATATTTAGCACAAAAAAAGCCCCAATTAAGGGGCCTTATAATTAAGGGATTTTGAGACCTAATTAAGGAATAAGTAGACCAATATAGAAGTTGTCTACTGAAGCTGAAACTAGACCAGTTCCATCGCGAACGGCTTCTAATTCAGTTAAAAGAGAGTTCATAGAAGCTTTAAGAGCGGCTACAGTTCCTTGAAGAGTTGTGATATCTCCTTGAGCTGTGCCAAGATCTGTTTGTAGGGTTGTAATGTCACCCTGGGCTGTTCCTACATCTGTTTGTAGGGCAGTGATGTCGCCTTGAGCTGCGGCAATATCTGCGGCCTGAGAAGAAGTTGCAGCTGAAGCAGCATCGATTGTGGCACTAATTTCGTTAGCCTTAGAACGATTGGCCATAGCTACGACTAGAATTTCTTTTGCATCTACTGATAGACTCATTGTTTTTTCCTTTTCACAATGGACGCGAAGGACGTTATTGCCTCCGGACTATACCTGTGAAGTTTAAAGATTAATATTAGTGAATTTATAATATCATAATTTTATTAACTCTTTATCTTGGAATATCGTGATATTATAAATAGAGGTTAAAATGGCATTTAAATTTCCGAATATAGCATGGGAAGATAGCGAAACCAAGAAAATATGGTTCCCGAGACTTTATAAGAAGAGTTCTTTGGGCAATATGATGTTTTGGGAAGTTTATGTGCTAATTAATGTAATCCACATAGAATATGGCCAAGTAGGCGGAAAGACTCAGAAAACCCAGACTTTAGTTAGGCATGGACATAAAGAAACTAATCCCAAAGAAAGGTGCATAAAAAAGGCAGAGTCATTATATACACATAAAATCAAAGAAGGGTATAAATTAAGCCCAAACGACGCCCAATTAGACGATGACGAGCTTTTAAAACCCATGTTAGCTCACGTTATCCAGGAACATTTATCGTCAGTTACATTTCCATGCGCTGTCGAGCCCAAATTGGATGGAAAGAGGAATATAGCTGTCATAGAAAATGGTAAGTGTCGGATGTATAGTCGAACTGGTAAGCCCACAGATTGTCTACCTCATATAGAAAAAGACTTGCTTAGAATCTTTGGCCAGGACTATATTGTTCTAGATGGAGAACTCTATAACCATGAACTTAAACATGATTTTGAAAAAATAATATCTATGTCAAATAGAAAAGAAGTTCATCCTGATGCCGAAAAACAGATCCACTATTTTGTCTATGACGTAATCGATCCCGATAAATTCTATTTAGAAAGAGTTGCTTACGCCAAAATGGCCATTGAGGGAGCTTTAAAACCTTCTAGTATATTTTTCTTAAATTATGAAATAGTCAATAATTACAAAGACTTAATGGAAAAATTTAGACAATATGTACATGTTCTTGGATATGAAGGAGCAATGTATAGGGACCTAAATAGTCCATATATCCATCACAGAACTGATAAGTTATTGAAAATTAAAGAATTTAAAGATGCCGAATATTTAATTGTGGGTGTCTATGAAGGAATAGGAAAGAAGGCTGGAATGGCTGGATCTTTGATTTGTGAAAATGAAAAAGGGCTATCATTTAGAGTTCCATGCAAAAAGCTTCCAGATGAATCTTCTAAAGATTTTACAAAAAGACTTAAAGATTATTTAAATAATTTCGATTCCATAAAAGGTAAAATGCTAACTGTTCAATTTCAGAATCTAACAGAAAACGGAATCCCTCGCTTTCCAGTTGGGGTTCGAATTAGAGGTGGTGAGTAAAATGGAAATAGCCCTATTGTCAGTATTGATAACTCTTTTAGTTTTATTAGTTATTGTTAATAGCTTTTGCTTATTTTTTATCTATAAAGGACTCAAAGAATGGAGTCTTCTTATGATAGAATTACACAAAAGCAATATGGATGTCCACGATGCTCTGACTAACAATAATACAGTAATTAGAGCCGCTATGGACGCTATAAACGATAAAGCTCCTGCTGAGAAAAAGATAGGATTTATACAACAATGATCTATGTTATTGTAATTGTTATAGTTTTATTAATCCTTGGAAGTATGTTACATAACTTTAAATCTAAACTAAATAAAAATTGTTTAGGAAGCCATGAGTGGACAGACTATGTTCATTGGTCTAAAGAAGGAATAAAACGAACTCAGTTCTGTCAGATTTGCGGTAAATTCGCCGGATCAGACGACAGACTGACCAAGGAATTCCTGGAGTTTTATCGAAAAGAAAAAGAAAAAGAATCTTATTTTAGGATATATGTCGAAACTAAAATAAGAGAATTGGCCATTTTACATTCAATAGACTTTGAGGTAGCCAAGAATATTTATGAATGTGGCATGAAATACCGACTTATGGGAACTTTGTCAAAGGCTAAAGAATGAAAACAAAACACAAAGCAACTCTAACTTTCCCACTAGAAGATTCTTTTGATCGTAACAAATTTAAAAGAGCAATTAATGCGGATGGCGCATATATGAGTTTACATGGAATAAACGAACTTATTATAAAACACATAAATAACATGGGGTTAGATGAAAAATCTATTGAATTATTTATAAAGTTTGGTCAAGAGTTTAATAGTATCCTGGATACAAACAAAATAGACTTAGAGGACCTAGAATGAAAATAACACTATTTTTAGTTATTTTAGTCTCTATAATTAGTCTCTATTCTATTGTTCTTGGATTTGAGTATGAGAATATGAAAGCAGTTCTATATGGCGTGATTTGGTATTCTGTTTCTTTAGTTATTTCTTTGCTTTTTGGCAATAAATTATAATTCAATACCTTCTGACAATATTCTACATGGATGGTCTGGATTTGTAAAATAAATTTTCATTATCTCATTGATCCAATTTTTACCATACATATTTTTTAATTTTTTATAGCAAATCCACCTAGTAAGTCTTAATAACCAAGATTTTCTATAAGTACTTTCTAGTCTTACAAAAACTAATAGCTTTCCAGATGTTTCTTCTTTAGGAGAAGAACAAGCGACTATTTGAGTTATTAGAAAAATGGGCCACATAAGAATGGATATAGCAGAAAATCCTCCAATATAGAGCCAAAAGAAAACATCTCTTGGGTGTATTTGTAGCGAGGTGTTCCATTTACCGTCTTTTTTAAAAAAGAATCTTTCATTATTTGGTTGTGCATTATCGAACCTAAATTGATTTAATAGAGCATGTTTTGCTATATCGCTTACTTGGGTTAGATTAAACTTGGCAGCAAAAGAAGAAATGGAAGTTAGGTTATCGTGGGAAATGAGCCTAATATCTAATTTATTTGGATTTAAAGACTCTTTAGCTCCTCTGTCATATAAACCTCTTACTTGAGAAGTTTCAGAAGAATATGCCTCTAAATTGGATACTATTTGGGTAAATATATTTATATGTTCTTGATTTAATTGACCTTTTAAATACATTAATAAAAAAGCTTCAACTAGAAAAAGGATACCGTTCTCATTGCCTCTATTGTTTGTCTTGTCATTTTTTTTCAATTCTAGACCATGAGATAAGTTTATCCAATCTTTTATATTCATAAAGAGTCCTAAGAAAATTTATTTAGATAGAATACTTTGTAAAAATAGCTAAGATATCATCTTTTAGTTGTTGAGTTAGGGTAGAAGTTATAGGAGAAGATTCTATTAGTGGCTTGGCGGATCTTGGCATAAAATTTTTAAGATAGGAATTGATTGCAGAGAATTCGGTTAAAAGTTGATTAATCTCAGAAGAAGTAAAGGCTCTTGATAAATTATATCCACCGATTAAATCTGTGATCTCGTCGCAACATAGTCTAGAGTTTTTACCATCCCTTTGTAGCGATAGCCTTCTTTGTTCTGCTTCATGTTGAGAGGTAGCGTCCTCTATTGATGGATTAGCTCCCCACTCCGGCTGCATTTCAAGGTCTTGTATGTTTGATTCAGTTAAGATTTGAAATTGAGAACCATTTTCAATATTTGTTATATTATATTGTTTCATATTATACACTCTCTATTGTTATTTGATTATATGGAGCACTTGCAATAAGAGATCTCGCACCACCACTATCTTGCCATACCCTAAAATCTATGTAATCGCCTGCAGCTAAATCTACAATTATAAATGGAATTATTGCAGCTCTATAGTTTGACGTTGCTGAGTCTATTGCAGTGTGTCCAAAACTCAAAGATGTTATCTGTCCTGTTGTTCCAGAATTGTTTTTTTCTATTGTACAAAAGACAGAGTTTCCGGCAGCAAAAGTAGCCGTTTGAAATAAAGAATGAGCAGATACTTTATATTTTCTTGCATCTGGAGAAATAAATTGCCAATTTACTCCCGTAGTTACAGCATTATGGGTATCTATATTTTTAGTTCCCATATTAACAATAGACCAGGTAGATGTGTTTATGCTTTGACCAGCTGCTGTTGAATAAACGGCAACAATTTTTTCTTGCTCTATTCCTCTATTTGCAATATAGATTTTACTAGCATTAGAAGCCCAAGCGCCTGCAGTAGATTGAGTGGATATTATTTTTGCAATCAATCTAATTGGTTTAGAACTTTGTGCTGAAGTGGTATATAAAATATTATTAAAATCAGAACTAGCAGCGATTGCTGTAGAGGAATAGATTTCATTATCGTTTAGCTGAAGACGACAAACTCCAAGAACTATGCCAGATCCAGTATCTACTGCATAAAGATAGAATGGAGTTTCTACTCCACTAGCTATACCAAGCGTAGCGTCTGCTGTTATTGTAAAAGTCAAATCTGAAGTTATAGTTCTTCTAACTACTGTTCCATTGCTTGCTGTTGAAGAATGAAAATTTATAGTAGCAAAGTTTGTAGCAGACAAGCTAGATCCGTCGGCAGCTTTAACTGTTATTGTCATTGCGTTTGATCCAACAGAAGTCGTGACGCTTATGTTGTTTAAAAAATAAGGAGCTTGCTCAAGAACTGGCCTATTGGCGTTAGATAATATAACACTTTCTGTTCCAGCAGAAGTAAGGGTATAAAGCAAATCATCACTTTTTGCATATAATAAATCTTTATTGGCGGCTGGATTTGATGGAGTTGTAGTTTGGTCTAGTAAAAGGGTAGTAAATTCAGTAGAAGATGATGAAGTAGCTACAGCTGTCCATCCAGTAGCGTTTCTAGTTAAAATAACTGCACTATATTGTGTACTTAATACAAAAGAAGAAGATCCATTAATCAATTCTGCGCCATTGGCGTTTATCGTAACTGTATTTACGTCTGCTGTTGTTTTTATTAATTGAAGTCTAAAACCGCTAGCAAAGCCAGAAATTGCGGCTAAGTTTACGGTAATTGCTCCACCAGAAGTATCGCAAATGTAAAAAGTATCTCTTGTGACAGACCCTGTTACGGATAAAGTTCCAGCCGATTGAGCTGTTATAATGGGATTTCTTGAATAAATAGTATTATGGTCATCTGATTGCAAACTATCTAAGCTTGCGTGTTTTTGATCGTAACTTGCGTTATCTAACTCATACATCTGATCTTTAGATATTGTAGATACAACTCCAGATCCATTGCAATAAATTACATACATTCCGATAAGGGTAGTGGAAGCTGCTTGGGCTGGAGTCGTAGCTAAGGCTACGGTTGAGCCTTCTGTTCCCAATGATACAGAAAGAGATCCAGTCCCATCTATCATTATAAACATTTTTCTATAATTACTATTACTTATAACCAAAGAAACTGGTGTCATATCAGTTCCACCAGTAAAAGTGGCTCCAGAAATAGAAGCTCCACCGGTAGTTCCATTATCTGTATAAGTTAGTGGAATAGAGTTACTTGCAGTTCCGCCAACCTTAGATCTCAAATAAACAACAGATCCAATCGCTTCAGCATAAATTGTATTAAATATAGAGTTAGTGTCGTTTATACATTCTGCAAAGTTAATAGCCGTTTGTTCATTGCTAGTTACAGCCCTAAAAGTTGCAACTCCAGAACTTGCAGTAGTGGCCGTAAAAGTTACACTATTAATATCAAAAGTATCGTTTCCACCAGTCGTTAATTTTGTATAGTCTAATATTGTGATTGTCGCTACAGCGCTCTGGCCACCTATAATATTATTAGAGGAGGCAGATGGTAACGTAATAGACCCGCCAGAAAAATTCATCAAAACACCCTTTAATGGGGCGACACTTCTATTCCTAAGAGTATCTGGGTTTTGAATTTTACTAGGACCTATAAAAAGGTTTCGACTGGTAGTAATAATCGTAGTAGATAAATCAAACAAAGGTCTAACTTTATATTCAATATTTTTGAGCAAACTACGAAGAGTCGGATCGCTAGTAGATTGATCAGCTAAATATTTTAACAGTTTCTTTTCTTTGATTAATCTTGTGTCATTTGACATGTCTATTTCCTCTAATTATTTCAATACTATAATTAACTAAATTCTAAAACCTATAACGTCATCAACTTCTAGGTTAAATAAAAAAGATATTTGAGTTCTAGCTCCAGATCCAACATAGTTGTAGTCTTTTGTGACTTCAAGTAGGTTGTTATTTAACGTTATTTTAAGTTCTGGACCTGAATAAGTTTTACTAGCTGGAAGAGTTACTGCATCTCCAGCTTCCACATCTTCAACTGCAATTTGGTTTGCTCCAGGCGCTCCTGCAACAACTGTAAGTAATTGATAATATGAAGAAGACCCA
>Ga0315903_10010936_pt1 | contig 10744 bp, 9 predicted proteins | sample LakEriMetagenome_7_FD_203524 | JGI IMG/M metagenome (GOLD analysis project Ga0315903, IMG submission 203524) | Freshwater fungal communities from buoy surface, Lake Erie, Ohio, United States - Buoy 2 MA119 | ecosystem: Environmental > Aquatic > Freshwater > Lake | place: USA: Lake Erie, Ohio... | reverse complement strand
ACTGCTCAGTAACGCTAAACTTTCTGGGCAGTAGGCCGACCTGGCGCAATTGGTAGCGCACCGCACTTGTAATGCGGGGGTTACGGGTTCGAGTCCCGTGGTCGGCTCTGATAGGAACCAATTAGTTACTTGGTTTTTCGAAGGGCTAACTCAGTTTCATGAGCTAATGCCATCTAACAAACTGCGGTTTTGGTAGCAGGTGGTAGCAGAGGTTAGGGGCGTTTTAGCGCTAGCTTTTTGCTCTCCAGAAATGGAGTAGTAATGAGTATCACTAGACGAAAAGCCAGTGTCTTTCCCTATCGGGGGAAGTGGCGGGTTCAGTATCTGGACCTGTTTGGAAAATCTAGAACGCTTACGGCGGCTAGCCGGCAAGAAGCATATTTGAAGCTGGCTGAAATTGAAGGCCAAATGCGCTCTGGCCAGCTCAGTCTCACAAGTAGTGATATACCAACCGTGAGAACATGGCTGGAGTATTGGCTAAAGACCAGACAGCGTGAACTAAATCCCACCACCTGGCTGGGCTATGAGGCGAGCTGTCGCAGGTGGTTGGTGCCATTACTAGGCAGCATTCGGATGGATTCACTAACGCCTCGGCACATTCAGGACTTGTATCACTACCTGCAAGAAAATCACCAGCTCAGTGCCGGAACAATTCGCCGGATGCACTCGCTACTTAGCTCAGCATTTAAGTTAGCGCTCTTACAGGGCGTAATTGCACGCTCGCCGCTAAGCGGTGTCAAGCAGCCCAGGCTGGTGAGAAAACCGATTGAGGTATTCACGCAGCGGGAAATGGGGCAGCTACTCGCAGCGGCCGCTCTAAAGCCGCCACGGCAGCAGCTGCGGTGGTTATTTGCGCTGCGCTATGGCATGCGGCAAGGCGAAGTATTGGGTCTGAAGTTCACCGACTTTGATTTGGTTGCTAAGACGCTCACTATTCAGCGAACTGTTAACTCGCTTCCTGGCAAAGGGGTAGTGGAGCTCCCGACTAAGAGCACTAATTCAACTAGGACACTGCCGGTTGATGCGGAGGTCATAAGGCTGCTCTCGCAGCTATCGGGCAGGGGTTATCTGTTTCCCAGTGAAGACGGGGGAGCGCTAGAGGCAAGTGTTGATGGCAGGCGCTGGCGCTCCTTGCTTCAGAGAGCAGGGGTTCGGCAGCTGCCACTGCATGCTGCCCGGCACAGCGTTGCAACTCATCTGGTTGGGTCGGGTGTCAATCCAAGGGCAGTCCAAATGCTGCTAGGACACTCGTCGCCGGCTTACACGCTTTCGACCTATGTTCATTTGGCAACCGATGATTTGCGCAGTCTGATATCTGGTAAGAGCGAGACATGGATGCTCGAGGAAAGTGGAATTCCACAAATTGCTTCTAATAACAGTGAAGAAAATTTGTGAACTACCTACTACCTGTTAACCGCAAAGTTATTGGGCTGTCAGGGGGTGTTAGACGCTGTTAGTAGGTAAGAGTGAGGACAGTAGCTATAAAAGTGTTATAGCTGTTATACGAGGTTGGGTAACTATTTTTTTATAATAGAAGATAAATCAGTCAAAACAGAATCTGGACCTACTTAACTTAAGACGATTGGAATTTATTCGGTTCAGGTAAGCCATAAGGTGCCCCTAGCTGCCGTTTTCTCAACTTCAAACTATTTGACCCTACCCTCTCAGACCCTCAAAGCTTCCTAAGGCAATACAGAGGCAATCAGGGGGGGGTCATAGGGGGGCGCCCCCCCTTACGCACTGGAAGGGAGTATTTGAGGCAATGATTGGAAGGTAGCTCTATCATCCACAAACCTCTGAATAGATGTGGTTACTGATAGCTAGTATCTTGAAAGGCAAGAGTATCAAATACCTAGCTCAACGAGCCGTCTACTTTAGGGGAACCAGTGATTTCAAGTTTGTTTCAGGAGTGGCTAAAAAGGCAACAGCCTTTTCGAGATGGGGGGCCATTTTCAACTTCCAGCGCTGAGAGCAAGTCACGCAAAGAGGTAATGAACCTGATAAAGGAGGAATTTGAGTCATTAGTGGCCGAAAACGACCTCAAAATAGGCTCGAATCCCATCGAAATCGACTCTTCCAGGGGCATCACTAATGACACAAATGTTCCCTGGATTCGATTTTTTGATGACCGTACACCCCGTCCGACAGAGGGATGGTCACTTGTCACTTTCGCAAGTGAGGATGCAGAGTCAATTGTTCTGGTCATTGGGCTTGGAGTATATAAAGGAGCAAGCAAAAAAGGCGCTTTGACTTTTACCAACCGGTTACTCGAAGACGAGAAAATTCCCAGACACTACAGGGTAAGACCTGAAATCGGCGGCCCTGGCATTGCTTCTGCCTATGAATCAAGTTCACCAGTCTCTTTTACTTGGTCAAAAGAAAAGCTAGCTCAGTTGACTGATGATGATTTTCTGGCAACTCTAAAGGAATTCCTTGAGCTGTTTAACTATGTGCTGGATTCGTACCCAGCTCCAAAACCTGAAGGTCGACTAGGCACTCTTTCTGGAAAATGGCTCGTGCAATTTAACCCTAGCTACTGGGATTTTGACTCCTTTATTGCAGCTGGACATAAGGACTTCTCTTTCAAAATTGGAAACTTTAAGGAGGCTATTCAGGAGGGAGACCCTGTCGTCATTTGGCGCTCGGGCTCGCGTGCTGGAATCGTTGGAATTGGAAGAGTAAAGCTTGGGCCAGAAGACCGAGTCCCAGACGACCTAACACTGAATTTTTACAAGGTCCCCACTGACGCAGAAGAAGTTACGACAAGAATCCAGGTTTCCATAGACACTATCTTTGAAAACTACATTCCAAAGAGCGCAGTCCTAAGTGCTTTAGCTAAAAACACAATTCTTACTGCGCCTCCGTCGACAAGCCCTTTTCCTCTAACTGACATTGAATACCAAGAGATACTCAGACTGAGCGGCCTCAATGCAAAAGAGAAAGCCGAGCAAACCCTTGGTGAATTAGCACAAGACCTTCTTGTTAGTGAAGATTGGCTAAAGCTAGTAGTTGATGAGATAACGAACAAAAAACAAGTAGTTTTTCAAGGCCCTCCAGGCACGGGAAAGACTTTCCTAGCTAAAGCCATTGCAAACTATCTTGCTGACGGACAGGCTGTTGTTCAGTTTCACCCGAGTTATTCCTATGAGGATTTTGTTGAAGGTTACAGGCCAGTCAGACACGGTGATTTGATTACTTTTGAAATCAAGCCCGGCCCCTTGGTAGCAATTGCTAATGAAGCGAGAACCAAACCCGATAAGAAATTTGTCTTGATTATTGACGAATTAAACCGTGGCAATCTAGCGAAGGTGTTTGGGGAGCTTTATTTCCTGCTTGAGTATCGAAATGACGAAGTGACGATGCAGTACAGGTCCTATGGGGAGAGTTTCACGCTCCCGGAAAACTTGATAATCATCGGAACCATGAATACCGCTGACCGGTCAATATCTTCACTTGATTTAGCTATTCGTCGCCGTTTTTCTTTTATTGAGCTTAATCCAGATAGTGAACCTATCAGTGGGCTCCTGGAACGATGGCTAACAAAAAATGACAAGCCTCTGTACCCGTCGAGAATTCTTGAATTTGTAAATTCTTTGATTATGGATTCAAGAGTTAAGTTGGGTCCGAGCTATTTTATGAACAAGCAGGTTGAAACAGAGTTTGAAAAGATTTGGCAATTTCAAGTGTTTCCACAGTTGAGGGAAATTTTCTTCGATAAGCAGGAAGTACTTGACTCTGTGACCTATACCGCAGTTTCTAAGTTCATCCAAAAATAGAGAATTTCATGAGCTCATTAGTTCTGTTTGAAGGACAGAAAGGTCAATTAGTCGATTATGAGCTCGCAGCTAAGTTGCGTGAATTAAATGTTTGCGAAGCTCAAATTGGTTCTTCAGGAAAGGCCGTGCTTACAGGTTTTCGAAAGATAGGAGTTATCAATTACCTTGGTAAAGAAATTGAAATTCGCCCCAAGGTTGCTTTTGAGCAAATTCTTTCACTTCTTGACCCTGAACTTAGGAGCTTTTCAAACCTAGAAGCAGATGTTTCATTAGCTTCTTCCGAGAATTGGACAGAGGCTTTAGCTTTGTTTTTTGACCTGCAGATTACTAGAGCGTTGGTCCGGGGGCCCATGCAGGGCTACGTTGAAAAAACTGAATCCTCGAATACCATTAGAGGCCGACTTGAGTTCGACTCACTGGCCACGCCGGCATGGACCCTCAATACTCAAGTGACTATCACTCACGATGATTTCACTGTGAACATTGCGGAAAACCAACTTCTCAAAACAGCTCTTGAGGTGCTGCTAGCGACGTCGAAACTTTCGGTAAAGAGAAGGAATTCTCTGCGTCGTCACTTGGAGGCACTTGAGGGCGTGAGCTTGCTGGAAAAACACCTCTCTTCAATGCCACAGCCAAGAAATCCCCTTTATTCGTCATACTCAACTGCACTTCGAACGGCCCAGCTAATTCTTGGAGGCTTAGGCGTTGAATCTCAACTTGGTCAATTCACTTCAAGCTCATTTCTAATCGACATGGCGCAGCTTTTTGAGTTTGTAATAGAGAATCAATTCCGAGATTTAGCGAAACTGGATAACCTGCGATTTAATGCTCAATATTCGGATAGCAGCCTTGATTTCCAAGGTGTTTTCAAAATTCGTCCTGATTACATGGTTTTCCAAGATGGAATGCCGTTAGCTATTGCGGACGCCAAATACAAGGTTGTCAGCTCAAAAAGCGATGTTCCAACGAGTGACATAAACCAAATGCTGGCTTATTGCTCTAGGTTTGGTCTTTACACCGGTCACTTAATTTATGCAAACAGCCCCGAGTTCTTCGTCGACGTGATTGGAAGCAACGTAAGACTCTTTATTCACGAACTCTCGCTAGGCGGCAGTAGAAAAACAATTGAGGAGAAGGCACAAGCTATATGGAAACAACTTGTAAAAAGCGGAGAAGTCTAAATTAAGCTTTATCGCCTTATCTTTCGCATGCTATGCCGTCTTTGTCACGGTCCTTGCTTTTGTTAGCCTCATATATTTTTGAGTTAACTTCAGGAGCGTAATTTGTAGCCCCACCCTTATTTTTTACTTTGCTAGATTTAGCTACACCGCCTGGATATACCTTGTTCAGTGCGGAGCAATTAGCAAACTTCTTCTCAAACATAACGGTCTTGGAAACGACTGCGCCTAATGCAGGTGAACCGAGCGACGGAGTGGCAGGCAGAATCACTAGAAAGCCAGCAATAAATACGGAAGGCACCTTTCTGCCTATCAACAATCTAGGCTTTCTTGTAAGAAATAACTTAGACAATTTGTCCCCCATTCATTATTGCGAATCAACTGGCTCTAGCATACGAAGCGAAGTTATTCGCTGCCAGACTTATCATTGGTAAGCCATTACTTGGGGGCAAGCATGAAGAGCAGAGGCATACTCGCAGGCTTATTGATTTTGAGCCTTTTGACACCCGTACCCTCGAATGCGTCCTCGAGCGCACTCGGGTTATTGGATTTTCTATCTGTTTCGCCCGAGTCTAACTCAAACACATATGACAGAGAGTTATTCAAGCACTGGGTGGACAAAGATGGGGATAGGTGTGATACCCGGGAAGAAGTTCTGAAGAGCGAATCAACTTCCGAGGTGAAGACCGACAAAAATTGCAAATTACTTTCTGGCAGCTGGCGTTCAAAATACGACAACCGAGTCATTACCAAGGCCTCTTCTCTAGACATCGACCACATGATTCCCCTTAAGGAGGCCTGGAAGTCTGGAGCAAGTGGCTGGTCGGCTGCTGACCGACAGGAATTTGCAAATGACCTCGATTTTGATGGCTCACTAATTGCAGTTTCTGCTTCGAGCAACCGCTCAAAAGCAGACAGGGACCCGAGTGCATGGATGCCTAACAACAAGAGCTTCCACTGCATCTACGCAGTGACTTGGATACAAGTCAAATATCGGTGGTCATTGACAGTGGACCAAGCTGAGTTGGCTGCGCTACGCACTCATTTGACCAAATGCCCGGAAAATCGCACCTACACTTTGCCCCCAAAAGCGCTGACAAATGGAAGCCCCGCATCACCGACTCAGACACCCTCACAAACCCCAAGTCCAAGTCAAACAAACGGACTCGACCCTCGATTCTCCACTTGTAAGGAAGCTAAAGCAGCCGGCTACGGTCCATATAGGAGGGGAGTGGACCCTGAATACCAGTGGTATAGAGACGGAGATGGAGACGGAATTACATGTGAATAGGTTGCAAGCTATTTACTGGTTTCTAACCAGTTACTCGAGACATGAATTCAAGCCCTCCTAATGTTCCTAAAATCAGTCCGGCAACCCACCACTTCGATGCACTTTTCTTGGAATCTTTCAAACTGTTTTCTTTTTTGGATATGTCCATAGAGACTCCAGCCATCAATCCGAGACCTGAACACAATGTCACTAGTGTCGTTCTCATGACAACTAGAATTGCCATAGCTCCGGTTGGCGATAGGAAATTCATAGAACCAGGATTTCTGAACGCCAGTAGGAGAACTCCTAATGTCATGATGCTGCCAAAAAATAGAATGAATGATGCTGCCCTAATGCGATAAAGCATTGTGCCTCCAGCGCTTGATGCAGTCAATCATAAAGTAGTAGTTTGAAGCTACGAGATTTGATGATAGCGAGGGAGGGTCCCATTCAGCCTTTGTATCCCGGTCGAACAAAGTGGATTGCAGTCGTGCTGGCAGTATTTGGTGGCTGGTTTGGTGCTCACAAGTTCTACCTAGGCAAGACCAGAACAGGAATCCTCTATTTGCTTTTTTTCTGGACTAGCCTCCCTTTCCTGATAAGCCTTGTTGATGCACTGGTAATTGCCCTTAAACCGCAATTTGATTTTCAGGAATCGGAATTCAGCACAAAGTCGCAGATGTTGCCAGCTTCGCAGAGTGTTTTGGAATCGAACCAAGACTGGCGTCCCGCATACAAGTCAAATGAAGCCGCAAGGCCTTTGTTGAAGTCACCTTTATTTTGGGTGCCCATTGTTTTCGTGATTGCCTTGGCATCTAATGCCTTGCTTGGCGATGGTCAACCTGTCCTTCAAAATTCCCAATCGCCAGCTAGAACCAGCACTTCCGAAACTACCAGCTCTTTTTCTTCCGAAGACAAAGCTTGTGCAGCCATGAAAGCCGCCGATATGGCTGTCGCCGCTCTTGGTCGAAAAGTCACCAACGGGACAGCGAAAAGCGGCGATGCGTCCTCGATAGATTCTGCACTTGCGCAAGTTAATAAAGCTTATAAGTCTCTCGACGGGGACTTCTATTGGTATTTAGTTGCTCAAGGGAACTCCATGGACCTCCTACAGAGGAGCGTCCAGAGTGAAGATTGGTACAGCGCTGGAGTAGCAATTGCGGCTTATTTAGACGGTGATGAGTACAGTAAGTTCTGTCGCTAAGGGTTTGTTTGAAGCTGCAGTGATTGGGGATTAGTGATGAAGAGACACCAGTTTGTAGCCGGTCTAATAGTTTTTTACTGCGCCACATTAGGAGTTAGCTCCGCAGAGGCGCAAAGTTGCAGAAACCCAATGACTAACGGCGTAGAAGCAGGGGAATCCACCTCTTATGCCTGGTCGAATTCTGGGCGTGCGTTTTCTTGGGGCCGGGGAGACTGGGGTCAAAGGGGTGACGGCACTACGAAGGCTATCCAAACAAAGCCACTTCCAATCAAGAATGTCCGGGGAGTTGTCAAGATTTCCTCGAATCGTGGCCACGCACTTGTCCTGCAACGAGATGGAAAAGTTTTTGCTACCGGATATAACGACGAGGGTCAGCTCGGGATAGGTTCGGCCTCTTTCACCAAGACTCCTGCGCAGGTTAAGGGGCTACCTTGCATCGTCGACATTGCGACTGGGAGTTTTTCGTCATTTGCCTTATCGAAGGCTGGTGAAGTGTATGCATGGGGATATAACGCCGACGGTGAATTGGCCGTTGGTAATTCTTGGCCAGCAGAGAAACCAACAAAGATTCCAGGCCTATCTCGAGTGAAGCAAATAGTTGCTAACGACTACAATCTGTTCGCAATCGATTTCTCAGGAGAAGTCTTTGGGATTGGCCCTAATTATGACAAACAACTGGGAGACTCGGTCCCTTCTATAGCCACATCTCCTGTCAAACTAAGTAATGTGGCGGGCATCAAGCAGATGAGTTTTTTCAATGGAACCGCCACTGCCATTTCTCAGAGCGGTTTGCCGATTGTTTGGGGTGACACCTACCGTGTTGTCGACGTCGCTGGTCCGGTAACTGAATCTGCCACTCCCATAGAAATCCCCTTCAGCTACACAGCTTCATTCGTTATCTCTGGGTCAGACCAGAGCTTCCTAATAGACAACTCGGCCACCTTGTACTCGTGGGGTGGAAATAATTTTGGGGCACTAGGTAGCGGAAAAGACGTTTTTTGTACGCCTTTAGAGTCGTTTGGAACGGGAACCTGTCTCGGATACGATATTAGAGGGTTGGACTACCACGTTTTCATGGAGAAAACACAAATTCTTACCAAGGTTAAAATAGTTGCCGCTGGTGACAACTTTGCTTTAGCGCTGAAATCAGACGGAACTGTCTGGGCTTGGGGTTCCGGTAGGGATGGTCAACTAGGGAACGGGTACGACCATCTCAGTGACATACCGGTTCAAGTCTTTAAACTTAATCTAAACCGCTAATCAGGGATTCACTTGTTGGTGTGAAATCCACAGATGGTGGAGCGGATGACTTTCTGCACGGAAGATTTGCGTTAACAATTTTCTACCGTTCGCATGCTATGCCGTCTTTATCTCCATCCAGGTTTTTGTTCGTGTTGTAGGCCGTTAAATTAACTGTTGGGCTGAACTTTGTCCTTGCACCCTTATTCTTTGTCGAGGTCGATTTGGAAACACCACCAGGATAAATCTTGTTCAAAGCAGCACAGTTGGCATATTTCTTTTTTGACGAAACGCTGGCTGGTGCCTCTGGTGGATTCGCAGTCCATACAGTCGAGTCAGCACTGCAGTCAATTATGTTGAGACAAAGCAGTGGATTGGATTTTGCAAACCCAAGGCCTTCGGATTCTAGAACTTTCCACGAGACCGTTCCCAAGACTCGACCTGTTTTATCAAAGATTGGGCCTCCAGAGTTTCCTGGATTGACCGGTGCTGTAGTGCCAATAGTCGCTGAGTCGGCGCTCACAATGGAAATCAGTCCTGTGGTTAGGTATCCGGATAGCCCTCGTGGCGCACCTAAAACTCCAACCCACCAACCTTGCTTTGGAATCTCACCTCGCCACTGTAATCCTGGGATTTTGACGGTAGTTACTATTCCAGCGAGGTCATTTGCCTCATCCCAAGAGACAACTCGCCCGATTTGACTTTTACCATCTGATAACTCGAGAGTTACAGTGCCGGAACCTATGCAATCTTCAATCACGTGATGGTTGGTAACAATAAAGGACTGGTAACCGGCTGATTTGTGCGAGAGGGCCAGGTCAATCTCGGGGGACCAGCCACTTCCTACTCCTTGACCACAGAAAATTGTCACAACCGACTCGACAACCTTGGGACTCAGTTTCTCAAGTGCAGAAGGAGCTTGTGACGGACTAGCTACCTTAGATGCGAGTTTTCCAATGGTACGAGGCTTGTCTCTTGGAATCGAGACTGCCGGTACCTTGCCGAAGGAGTGCTTAACAGTAAAGAACTGGCCTTCGTTATCTGGATAGTAGTCAAAGTAGAGATTGTCACCGCCTATGTAATCCATATAGGCATCAAATGCAAAGGTTTCGGGCAAGCTAAAACAGCTGTAGGGCGCAGTGAATGCAACGTATTCTGATTGTCCGTCAATATCCCCATAGAACAGGGCACTGCAACCCGACATCTCTACCCAGTCAGCGCCTTGCCACCTGGCGACTTTAGCAGGCGACCCATAGTTCTCAACTAATGTCTCTCGAGTTGTTTGAATTCTGAAATCCGCAACGCCATCTAGGTTTGAGTCAATACTGACATACGCCCAAGACCCTTGCCCATCGTTAAACTGCTTAGCCTGAATTGGACCTTTGGGAAAAATTGCGAAGTAATGCATTTCGGGATTCGAGGAAAACTCTGTGTAACTAATTTGGTCAATGTCAAAATGGGCAGGTGTACCCGGAGGAGTGTAGCTGTCACGAGGTGAGGTGTAGAGGTCTGCTGCGGCTGAAGGAACGACCCCAATAGCTGTAAGTATAAAAGCGGCTGCTAGAACTTTTGAAATCTTAGTTTCAACTATTTTTGAAAATGTCGAAGTATTTTTTCTCATTGCATTTCCCCCTATCTCCATCCCCACCAGGCCAAATGGTCTTGGAAATGGCTTGTACCTATAAATCGCGCCTGGTTATCTTTCCTCTGGTTCCACACTAAATCAAACTTCACTGTTTGTGGAGCTGGTGGCAGCTGGTAGCAGTTGGTAGCAGGACAGGGCTCTTAATTGTCCGAAATCCCTGATATCTTCTAAACCAAGACAAATAAATACGGAGAGCAAACTAGCCGGCGCTCGCCAAAAGCCCGAAACTAAGGCATTTTTGGGTTGTTGGTTGCTGAAGCTAAGGCCTGGGGAATCTATCCGGCCGACCTGGCGCTAGGAAGATTCGCACTTGTAATGCGGGGGTTACGGGTTCGAGTCCCGTGGTCGGCTCTGTTTAAATCAGTGCTTGAACCAGCAGTGTTAATAGTGGTGCGACAATCAGCGCGGGCAACAGTGAAGCAACGCTCACCA
>Ga0315903_10010933_pt1 | contig 10746 bp, 11 predicted proteins | sample LakEriMetagenome_7_FD_203524 | JGI IMG/M metagenome (GOLD analysis project Ga0315903, IMG submission 203524) | Freshwater fungal communities from buoy surface, Lake Erie, Ohio, United States - Buoy 2 MA119 | ecosystem: Environmental > Aquatic > Freshwater > Lake | place: USA: Lake Erie, Ohio... | reverse complement strand
TCGGCGGCGAGCACACGCCGCCGGTGAACATGACGATGATCCGCAAGGGAGAAAAACCATGACCGCCCGCTTTGCGTCCTTCTGTCTTGCGATCGTCGTCGCCTGGCTGGCGTCCCGGACCGGGCCGGTGGCGGTCGCCGCCGAGCCTCCCGCCGCCGCCGCCGGCGAGCCGGCCCCCGCGGCCGACGCCGCCGACCCGGGCGACCTCGCCCGCAAGGCCGAGATCATGAACAGCGAACGCTGGCGCCGGGCGATCTTCGAGCTCGGCGAATGGCTCTCCGCACAGGAGATCTACACGCCCGACGAGGTGCGGCGGATCAAGTCGAACTTCAACCGGCGGGTTGCCGCGATGTCTTCGTACGAGCTGGACTACCTGCTCGACGACCTCGATGCCAAGTTCAAGATCCTCGACACCCCGGAGGCCAAGGAAGCCCGCAACTGGGTGGGGCAGTATCTGTCGGTGATGTCGGACCAGAAGCGGTCCGAGGTTCTCAAGGACGTGCCCGACGTGGTGACGATGACGTCGGGGCAGCTGCAGCAGGAGATCCAGCGGATCGAGCAACGCCGGGCGGCGCTGCAGCGGCAGCAGGCGGCGTTCGATCAGGGCCGCCGCCAACTGGTCGATCAGGCGGCGGCCGCCCGCCAGGCCACGGCTGCCGCCTCGAACGCGGCCGCGGCCCGCGCCCAGGCCGGGGCGGTGTCGATGTCGCCCTACCGCAGCCAGGGCGGGGGCAAGCCGCCCTTTTCCGACGTCAAGGGGTCGGGCATGAGCGTCGGCGTCGGGCCCTTCGGCGCCTACGTGAGCTTCAACGTGGGCAATTTCTGACGGCTTGCCGGCCACCGGCCCGCAGCCTGCGGGCTTCGAGCCGCGCGGAATGCACTGGGTGCCGGCGGGGCAAACTCGGCGGTCTGGGAGGCCGGGAACCGCTGCGGCGACCAAAGCCGGTCTGGCCTGCAAGCCGGCGCCGATGGTACTTCCTGCCCTCGGTTCCCATCTTCGCCCCGCGGCTCCGTCATGCTTCGCATCCTGCGCGACCCGGCACCCGATCCGCTGCCGATCATGCCCGTCCAAGGGGACGCGCCGCGGCCACGGTTCTCCGTGATGCTGCCGACCTTCGAGCCCGACGACAAGCTCGTCGCCGCGGTGCGGTCGGTGCTCGAACAGGCGCCGGCGCCGGAGGCCATGCAGATCGCCGTCGTCGACGACGGCTCCAGTTCCGGAATGACCCGCCGCCTCGTCCGCCAGGCCGACCCTGCGGGCCGGGTCGAGGTGATCGAGCATCCCCAACGCCTCGGCCTGGCCGGCAACTGGAACCGCGCCATCGGCCTCGCCCGGGGCGAGCTCGTGCATCTCCTCCACCAGGACGACTACGTCCTGCCGGGGTTCTATGCGGCGATCGATCGCGGCTTTCGCACCGCGGCCCGTGCCGGCATGGCCTTCTGCCGCAGCCGGATCATCGACGGCGCCGGCCGCAAGACGAAAACCTCGTCCCGCCTCCGCTGGCTGCCGGGCATCATCGACCGCTGGCTGCCGCTGATCGCCGAGCGGCAGCGGGCCCAGACGCCCGCGGTCGTCGTGCGGCGCGACACCTACGAGGCCGTCGGGGGGTATCGGCCGGAACTCCGCCAGACCGTCGATTGGGAGATGTGGGTGCGGATCGCCGCGTGCCACGACGTGTGGTACGAGCCGCGCTGCCTGGCCGCCTACCGGCGGCATCCCGGCAACGAATCGACGCGTCTGCTGCACTCCGGGGACACCTGGCCGGACATCGTCCGCGCGATCGAGTTCAATGCCATGCACCTGCCGGAGCGCATCCGCCATGGGGCCGTGCAGGCCAGCGTCCGCTGGCACGCGGCCTCGGCCCTGCGCACGGCCGAGCGGCTGCTCGCCGCGGGCTCGATCGACCAGGCGGCGGCCGCGCTGGCCTCCGTGCCGACGCTGGTGCGGATGATCGAGGCGCCGGGTTCGGTGCGGCTGGTGTACCGGCGGCTCAACGGCCTGCGGGAGCGGGTCGCCCGCAGGGCCGCGTGACGCGGCCGCCGCGCCGCCTGCGGCCGACCGACCGTCGATCGTCCGCCTGCCGGCCGAAAAACCGGGCCTGCTCGCCGCCTCCCCGGCAGGTCTGTATAACTGTGTCGGTTATGACGGCTGTCCGGTGGCCCGCGAGGCCGCCGGTTTTTTTGGGCGCGACTTCGTGACGAATTTCACGAAGTCCGTTCCTCCGGCCGATTTCTGCCTGTGTCCGCCTGCCGCTCCATGGAAGCCATCCTCCCAGTCCTGCTGTTCGTCGCGATCGCGGCCGCGGTCTCGGTGGGCCTGGTCGTCGCTGCCCAGTTGATCGGGCCCCGGCGGTCCGGCGCGGTCAAGGAGATGCCCTACGAGAGCGGCATGGACCCGGTCCACGACACCCGGCGGCGGTTCGACGTCCGCTTCCACCTCGTGGCCATCACGTTCCTGGTCTTCGACGTCGAATTGCTCTTCCTCTACCCCTGGGCCGTCGCCAGCCGCTCGCCCGCCGGGATCGACGCTGCCAAGGCCGCCGGCCTGGTCGCGTCGCGCGAGCTCGTGTTCGGCGGCGCGATGCTGTTCATCGCCCTGGTGATCGTGGGCTTCGCCTATGACTGGCGGAAGGGGGTGTTCCGATGGCGGTGAACGACATCCAGCTGCCCGAGAACGTGTTCGTCAGCCGGCTCGACTCCCTGGCGAACTGGTGCCGCAAGAACAGCCTCTGGCCGATGCCCTTCGCCACGGCATGCTGCGGCATCGAGCTGATGGCCACGGGCGCCAGCAAGCACGATCTGGCCCGGTTCGGCGCCGAGGTTTTCCGCTTCAGCCCCCGGCAGTGCGACCTGATGATCGTCGCCGGCCGCGTCGTCATGAAGATGCTGCCCGTGCTGCAGCGAATCTGGCAGCAGATGCACGAACCCAAGTGGTGCATCTCGATGGGGGCCTGTGCGAGCACGGGCGGCGTGTTCGACACGTACGCCGTCGTCCAGGGCATCGACCGCTTCATCCCCGTCGACATGTACGTGCCGGGCTGCCCGCCGCGGCCGGAGCAGCTCATCCAGGCGATCATCGACCTCCAGGACAAGATCCAGCGCGAGGGCACGATCACCGGCCGCGAGTTCGCCGCCGCCGGCCGGCAGCTCCGCAAGCGGGCGCTCGTGGAGGCGGTCGACCCGCTCACGATCGACGCCGCCCGCAATCCCGTGCTGCAGCGGCAGCTCGCCGCCGCCGCGGAAGCGGGCGGATCGAGATCCTGACCACCGAGACCCGCCACCGCCCCATGCCCCTCGCGCCCCCTGCCGTCGATGACGTCCTCGCCGCCCTCGCGCAGCGGTTCGGACCGCTGGAGTCGTCGGTGTATCGCGGCCAGACCCGCCTGGTGGTGCCCGAGGGCGATGCCTTCGAAGTCCTGCGGTTTCTGGCCGAAGCGGGCTTCGACCTGCTCGTCGACGTGACCTGCGTCGACTACCTGGAATACCGCGGCGCCTCGCGGCGATACGGCCTGGTCTACCTGGTGGCCTCCACGACCAGCAACCAGCGGCTCACGGTGCGGGTGTACGTGGACGACCCCGAGCCCACGGTCCGCAGCGTGGTGCCGATCTGGGAGGCCGCCGACTGGCTGGAGCGCGAGGTGTGGGACATGTTCGGCATCCGCTTCGCGGGGCACCCCGACCTCCGCCGCCTGATGATGCCCGAGGAGTTCACCGCCCACCCGCTGCGGAAGGACTACCCGCTGCAGGGCCGCGGCGAACGCCACAACTTCCCCGTCATCACCCGGGACCACAGCTAGCCCATGTCGATCGCCCCCGCCGATCTCGACGTCACGACCCGCGGCCCCGAGGCCGGCGCCCGGTCGGAGGACTACCTCTGGACGCTGAACTTCGGCCCCCAGCACCCGGCCACGCACACCACGCTCCGCCTCGTGCTCAAGCTGGAGGGTGAGCGGGTGGTCGATGCGCTGCCGGAGATGGGCTACCTGCACTCCGGCTTCGAGAAGATCGGGGAGCACCTGACGTTCAACCAGTACGTCACGGTCACCGACCGGATGAACTACATCTCGCCGATCGCCAACAACGTGGCCTGGCACCACGCCGTGGAGGCGCTGCTCGGCGTCGAGCTCACGCCGCGGTGCAAGTACATCCGCACGATCGTCGCCGAGCTGGCCCGGATCAGCGATCATCTGCTGTGCAACGGCGCCGTGGGCCTCGACACCGGGGCGTTCACCTTCTTCCTCTACGCCTTCTACCAGCGGGAGGTGATCTACGACATCTTCGAGACGCTCTGCGGGGCCCGGTTCACGAACTCCTACACCCGCGTGGGCGGCGTCTCGCAGGACTTCACGCCGTTGGTGATCGAGAAGATCCGCCGGTTCCTCGAGACCTTCCCCAAGACGCTCGACGACATGGAGCGGCTGCTGACGCGGAACCGGATCTTCGTCGATCGCACCAAGGGCGTGGGCGTACTCACCAAGGCGGAGGCCATCAACGGCGGCGCCACCGGCCCGGTGGCCCGGGCCAGCGGCGTGACCCGGGATCTCCGCAAGGACGAGCCCTACCTGGCCTACGCCGACCTCGACTTCAACGTCTGCTGCGCGAGTGCCGGCGACTGCTACGCGCGGTATCTCGTGCGGATGCAGGAGATGCGGGAGAGCCTGAAGCTCGTCCGGCAGGCCCTGGAGAACCTGCCCGACGGCCCGGTGAACGTGGGCATCGACCAGCGGACGGCGCTGCCGAACAAGCAGCAGGTCTATTCGACCATCGAGGGCACGATCTCGCACTTCGAGCTCTCGATGTCGAACCGCGGCTTCGACGTGCCCTACGAGGAGTCGTACGCCGCGATCGAGGCTCCCAACGGCGAGCTCGGCTTCTACGTCGTGGGCGACGGCGACGACACCGCCTATCGGGCCCGCTGCCGGCCGCCGAGCGTGCTGCACTTCGCCCTCTTTCCCCGCCTCATCCGCGGCCACACGCTCTCCGACGTCGTGGCCGTGCTCGGCAGCCTGAACATCATCGCCGCGGAGCTCGACCGATGAAGTCAATCGCGAAGAGCACCGCCGCAGCGCGGAGGCCGGGGCTGCCCGTGCCGTCGAGCCGGCGTCGCCGGCCAGCGCAGGCAGGATGCCGGAGCGCCGACGGCGTCGAGCGAGCGGAAGCCAGGATGGCTGAAGCGAGCGTCCGGGCGAGGCGGCACGGGCAGCCCCGGCCGGCACCCCTTGATGAACCGTGCATGACATGATCGCCCCGCGAAACATCCTCACCGACGAGATGGTGGCCAAGATCGAGGCCCTCGCGCCGCGGTATCCGAACCGCCAGGCCCTCACCCTGCCGGCCCTGCACATCGTCAACGCCGAGCTCCGCCACGTGCCGCTCGAGGCCGTCCGCGAGATCGCGGCCCTGCTGGGGCTGGCGCCGGCGGAGGTCCAGGACACGCTCACCTTCTACCAGTTCTTCCACCAGGAGAAGCCGCACGGAAAGGTGCGGGCCTTCGTCTGCCGCTCGGTGTCGTGCGCCCTGCGGGGCGGCGACCAATTGCTCGAGCACCTGTGCCGCGCGAACCACATCGCGCCCTACGGCACGACGCCCGACGGCGAGTTGACGATCGAGCCGGCCGAATGCCTCGGCGCCTGCGACTTCGCGCCGTGCATCCTCGCCAACGACGACCTGCTCGCGAACATGACCCCCGAGGCGGCCGCGGCCGAACTCAGGAAACCACGGGCGAGGGCCACCTGACCATGCCGCCATTCCAGCCCGTCCTCCTCGAGGCCGTCGGCGTGCCCGACGGCCACACGATCGCCAGCTACAAGGCCCGCGGCGGCTATGCGCCGCTCGAGGCCACGCTCGCAGGCAAGCAACCCGCCGACGTGATCGAGATGGTGAAGGCCTCCGGGCTCCGCGGCCGCGGCGGCGCCGGCTTCCCCACCGGCGTGAAGTGGACCTTCCTCCCCAAGGACCATCCCGGCCCGATCTACCTCTGCGTCAACGCCGACGAGAGCGAGCCCGGCACGTTCAACAACCGGATCCTCATGGAGGACGATCCCCACCAGGTGATCGAGGGGATCATCCTCTCGTCGTTCGCCACGCGGGCCACGACGGCCTACATCTACCTGCGGTACGAGTATCCGCGGAGCTGGCACCGCCTGCAGGGGGCGATCGACGAGGCCTACGCCGCCGGCTACCTCGGCAAGAACATCCGCGGCACGGGCTTCTCTCTCGACATCTACCTGCATCGCGGCGCCGCGGCCTACATCTGCGGCGAGGAGACGGGGCTGATCGAGAGCCTCGAGGGCAAGCGGGCCTGGCCGCGGATCAAGCCGCCGTTCCCGGCGATCGAGGGCCTGTTCCGCAAGCCGACGGTCGTCAACAACGTGGAGACGATGGCCTGCGTGGCGCAGATCGCCCGTCGCGGCGTCGACTGGTTCAAGTCGATCGGCGTGCCGGCCGACCCGGCCAATCCGCGCGACCCCGGCTCCTACGGCCCCAAGCTCTACTGCCTCTCCGGCCACGTGGAGAAGCCGGGCTGCTACGAGGCGCCGCTGGGCATCACCGCGCGGCAGCTGATCGACGAGTTCGGCGGCGGCGTGTGGCAGGGCCGGCGGGCGAAGGCGGTCATCCCCGGCGGCATCTCCATGGGCCTGATGACCGAAGCCGAGCTCGACACGCCGCTCGACTTCGCCGGCCCGGGCCGGGTGGGCTGCCTGGGCCTGGGCACCGCGGCCGTCGTCGTCATCGACGACCAGACGAGCATCGTGGACTTCCTGCACAACTCCGCCCGGTTCTTCGCCCACGAGTCGTGCGGCCAGTGCACCCCCTGCCGCGAGGGCACGAGCTGGTCGCTGCGGATCCTGGAGCGGATCAAGGCCGGCCAGGGGCGGCTCAAGGATCTCGACATCCTCCTGGAGCTCGGCAACACGATGGGCATGATGCCCGGCAGCACGATCTGCGGCCTGGCCGACGGCGCCGCCTGGCCGATGAAGAACGCGATCAAGAAGTTCCGCGGCGAGTTCGAGGAATACATCAGGCGGACCAATCCCACCGGCTGGATGGTCACCGACCCCGTCCCCGCCCTCGAGATCGTGGGGGCCCACTGATGCCGGTCGTCATCGTCGATGGACAGGAGATCGAGATCGGGGCCGACGAGCGGCTCAACTGCATCGAGGCCGCGCGGCGGGCGGGCAAGGAGATCCCGCACTATTGCTGGCATCCCGGCCTGTCCGTCGTGGCCAGCTGCCGGATGTGCCTGATCGAGACCGGCCAGCGTGACGCGGCCACCGGCAAGGTCACCATGGTGCCCAAGCTCGTGCCGGGCTGCCAGACGCCGGTCAAGGACGGCACGGTGATCGTCACCGAGAGCGAGGTGGTGAAGGCCAGCCGGGCCCGGGTCGAAGAGGCCCTGCTCATCGACCACCCGATCGACTGCCCGATCTGCGACAAGGCGGGGGAGTGCCTGCTGCAGGACTACCACTTCCAGCACGGGCAGCCCGAGCGGCGGGCCGATCTGCACCCGTTCACCAGCCGCAAGCGGGACGTCGGGCCGACGGTCACGCTGTTCGTGGACCGCTGCATCATGTGCACCCGGTGCGTGCGGTTCACCCGCGAGGTGGCCGGCACCGCGGAATTGATGGTCACGTCCCGCGGCGCCAAGGAGGAGATCGACGTCTTCCCGGGCGCGCCCTTGGACAACAAGCTCGCGGGCAACGTCGTCGATCTGTGCCCCGTCGGGGCGCTCGGCGACAAGGACTTCCTCTACCAGCAGCGGGTCTGGTTCCTGAAGCGCGAGGCCAACGTCTGCGGCGGCTGCGCCGCCGGCTGCTCGATCCACACCGAGCACAACCAGGACACGGTCTACCGGCTCAAGCCCCGCGAGAACCCGCACGTCAACAAGTGGTGGATGTGCGACGAGGGCCGCTACGGCTGGCATCATCTCCACGACCCGTCCCGGGTGCTGGAGGCGGGCCGGCGGGCGGCCGCGGCCCGCGGCGGTGTGCCGCCGACGTTCGAGCCGGTCGAGTGGGCCGACGTCGTCGTCCGCCTGCGGGAGGACCTCAAGCAGGCCGGGCGGCTCGCCGTGGCGGTGTCGCCGTTCCTCACGGTCGAGGAGGCCTGGATGCTCTGCGGGATCGCCCGGTCGATCGATCCCGAGGCCTTCCTCGCCACCGGCCGCGTGCCCGTCGCCGGGGCGGACGAGTCGTTCCCGGGCGGTTTCACGATCCGCGGGGAGAAGTGCCCGAATCGCCGCGGCGTGGATCAGGTGCTGGCCCTCTTCGGGGCGGCAGGCCGCTCCTGGGAGGATCTGGTCGCCCACGTCTCGGCCGGTCAGGCCGATGCGGCCTGGATCACCGGCGGCTATCCCGCGGCCTGGATCGACGCGGCCGAGGCGGCGACGTTCGCCGGCCTGCGGTCGCTGGTGGTCCAGGATCTGTTCGACTCGCCGCTCACGGCCCACGCCACCTGGCGGCTGCCGGCGGCCGGGTTCGCCGAGCGGTCCGGCACCTGGATCAACGTGGCCCATCGGGCCCAGTGCTTCGCGGCCGCGATCAGGCCGCCGGCCGGCGTCTGGCCGGAGGGCCGCCTGTTCTGGAACATGCTCGGCCGGCGCGGCCTCTACGATCCGCCGTCCGTCCGCCGCCAGATCGTCGAGTCGTCGGCGGCCTTCGCGGCCCTGGCCGGCGAAGTGCCCGCCGTGGGCGTGGACCTCCGGGTGCACCAACTCGCATGAACCTCCTCCCCTCCCTGCCCACGATCGCCGCGCTGGTGAAGATCGGCCTGCTCGTCGGCGGGCTGATGACCGCGGCGGCCTACCTGGTGCTCGTGGAGCGCTGGATGGCGGCCTGGGTGCAGGACCGCAAGGGGCCCAACCGCGTCGGCATCCCGCTCACGAAGGTGCGGCTCTTCGGCCTCGGGCAGCCGCTGGCCGACGGCCTGAAGATCATCCTCAAGGAGGACTTCACGCCCCGGCACGTCGATCGGGTGCTCTACAACGCCGCCCCGCTGGTGATCCTGGCCGCATCGCTGGCGATCTTCGCGGCGATCCCCTTCGGCAGCGTGCTGCCGCCCCTGAGGATCGCCGGTCTGCCCGATCCCGTGCCGTTCCTGGTCGCCCCCGGCCTCGACGTGGGCGTGCTCTGGGTGTTCGCCCTGTCGAGCATCGCCGTCTACGGCGTCCTCCTCGGCGGCTGGGCGAGCAACAACAAATATGGCTTTCTGGGCGGCCTGCGGAGCAGCGCCCAGCTCGTGGCCTATGAGATCCCGCTCGGCCTGGGCCTGCTCGGGGTCGTGCTGGCGGCCGGGTCGCTCAGGCTCGATGTCATCATGAACGCCCAGGCGGCAAGCGGCGTGTGGTACGCCTTCGCGCAGCCGCTGGGGTTCGTGGTCTTCCTGGTGGCCAGTTTCGCGGAGGCTGCCCGGCTGCCGTTCGACCTGCCCGAGGCGGAGCAGGAGCTCGTGGGCGGCTACCACACCGAATACTCCGGCATCAAGCTGCTGCTGTTCCTGGTGGCCGAGTTCCTCCACATGGTCACGGCGGCCTTCCTGATCGTGATCATGTTCCTCGGCGGCTGGCACCTGTGGGGCGTGACCGGCGCGGCCCAGGAGATCTCCTGGGTGCAGTGCCTGATCCGCTTCGGCGTGCTCTCGGCCAAGATCCTCGCCGTGATCCTGTTCTTCATGCTCGTCCGCTGGAGCTGGCCGCGGTTCCGCTTCGACCAGCTGATGAACCTCGCCTGGAAGGTGATGCTCCCGCTGGGGCTGGCGAACCTGGTGACGGTGGCCACGGTGGAGGAGTTCCGCCCGCAGCTCGTGGCCAAACTCGACGCGGGCTGGGCCCAGGTGGCCGCGATCGCGATCCCGTGGGTCATCTTCTTCGTCGGCTGGATCGCCGCGGGCCTGCTGACGCCGTCCGGAACGGACAACACGCCGATCCGCACCCCCGGCCCGCTCGACGTCGAGCACGAACTGGTGGAGGTGTGACATGAAGCCGACCGACCCCTCGATCACCTGGCTGGAGGAGAAGCCGCTGGGGCTGGCCGAACGGCTCTACCTGCCGCTGTTCGTGAGCGGCCTGACGACGACCGCACGGCACCTCGTGAGCCCGAAGGTGACGGTCAGCTACCCGGAGCAGCGGCCGCAGGTCGGCAACCCGCTGATCTACCGGGGCGTGCACCGGCTCAACCGCGACGCCGAGGGTCGGGTGAAGTGCGTGGCCTGCTTCCTCTGCGCCACCGCCTGCCCGGCCCACTGCATCGACATCGTGGCCGCCGAGAGCCCGTGGCCCGACCGCGAGAAGTATCCGGAGGCGTTCCAGATCGACGAACTGCGGTGCATCTTCTGCGGCATGTGCGAGGAGGCCTGTCCGGTCGACGCCATCGAGCTGACGAGCCTCCTCGACCTCACCGGCAAGAGCCGTGAGGAGATGATCTTCGACAAGGAAAAGCTGCTCAGCGTCTACGACATGACGAAGGACTCGGAGCCGATGAAGTCGGCCTCGCTGGGAGGCACGCTGTGACGCTCGCGGCCCTGCCCCCCCTCTCCGCCGGCACGCTCCTCACGGCGGCCGTCGCCTCCGCGGCGGCGAGCCTGTGGCTCCTGCTGCCGCGTGGCGCGGAGAGCCGGCTCGCCCGCTGGGTCGGGCTGGCCCTCGGGGGGCTGGCCCTGGCCGGACTGGCCGCCTCGGGCCGCCGGCTGGGCGGGATCGGCCCCGAGGCCGTGTTCCTCGTCGTGTCGCTGGTCGCCGTGATCTCGGGG
>Ga0315903_10010931_pt1 | contig 10748 bp, 9 predicted proteins | sample LakEriMetagenome_7_FD_203524 | JGI IMG/M metagenome (GOLD analysis project Ga0315903, IMG submission 203524) | Freshwater fungal communities from buoy surface, Lake Erie, Ohio, United States - Buoy 2 MA119 | ecosystem: Environmental > Aquatic > Freshwater > Lake | place: USA: Lake Erie, Ohio... | reverse complement strand
CGAGATGGGCATGCTGCTCCTGCAGGATCTTCCCGTTCGGGGCAGCGGCAGGCGCGGCCGCAAGGTGGCGGCCAGGTGGACAGCCGGGGTCGTCGACTCGATCGGCCACCACCCGAGCGTCCTCGCCTGGCACCACAGGGCGCTCGACCAGTTCACCGCGCGCGGGCTGGCGAAGGCCGACCCGTCGCGCGACGCAGTGGGCCACCTCTCCACGTTGCTCCCGGCCGGCACGCGGGGACGGATCGGTGCGTGGCTCGGCACACTCGACGCAATCACGCGGACGAGCCCCGAGACGTCGATCCGGGCCGTCCCGAACCTGGCGAGGTTCGTGACGCACGAGGAACTGGAGCTGGTGCCGCCGCTGCGGCCGGACACCGAGGAGCAGCGCGACAGACTGGTCGCGTACCTCCGGTCGATCGGGTTCAACCCGACCACGGGCTACTGCTTCGAGGAGGCCTGAGCCCTACCTGTAGTGCCAGCGCTTCGCGGTGACGCCGCGGGCATCGTTGCCCATCGCCTCGAGAGCCTCGGTCTCCATGCCGACCACGTCGACGGGAGCGATGCCGAGGGATTCCGCGACCGCCTCGATCGTCATGGGGATCCCGCCGGGGTTCCCGAATCGCATCTTCACGATGGTGCGGTGCGGCTCCGGCAGGGCGGACACGTCCATCCCCAGCACCTTCGCGGCGGGTCTCCCCCGCTTCGGCTTCGGGCCCTTCGGTTCCGCCGGTGCGCCTGCCGGCGGCCGGCCGCGGCGCGCGACGGTTCGGCGGAACGGGCCGCACCAGTTGCCGCAGTAGTGCGACCTGCTGCCCGTGGCCAGCTCGGTGCCGCACCGGCCGCACGCCCTGTCGAGCCCGCGCTGCTTGCGGTTCGCGTTCATGCGCGTGACCCGGCTGTTCAGGTACTTGCACTCGTCGTTCTGGCACGTGATCACCGGCCCGCGCGTCTCGCGCAGGAACGGTGAGTTGCAGATGACGCAGTTGAACTGCTTGCCGCCCATGTCGTGACCGCGTCGGGCCTACTGGCGCGCGAGGTCCTTGCGGTTCGCGAACTTGGCCTTCCGGTAGTCCTTGTGCATGAGGGCGATGACGTCGATGGAGATCTCCTTCGGGCACGCCGCCTCGCACTCGCCGTGGTTGGTGCACGACCCGAAGTGCTCGTCCATGGTCTCCACCATCGCCTCGACGCGGCTGTAGCGCTCCGCCTGGCCCTGGGGCAGGCGGTTGAGGTGGGCCACCTTCGCGGCGGTGAAGAGGTTCGCCGCGCCGTTGGGGCACGCCGCCACGCAGGCGCCGCACCCGATGCACTCGGCGGAGTCCATGGCCGCGTCGGCGATGGGCTTCGGGATGGGGATGAGGTTCGCGTCCGGCGCACCGCCCGTCTCGGCGGTGATGAAGCCGCCGGACTCGATGATGCGGTCGAAGGCCGAGCGGTCGACCATCAGGTCCTTGATGACGGGGAACGCCGAGGCGCGCCACGGCTCGATGGTGATGGTGTCACCGCTCTTGAACTTGCGCATGTGGAGCTGGCAGGTGGCGGTGCCGCGCTGCGGGCCGTGGGCCTGGCCGTCGATCATCAGCGAGCAGGTGCCGCAGATGCCCTCGCGGCAGTCGTGGTCGAAGACCACCGCTTCCTTGCCCTCGTGGACGAGGTTGTCGTTCAGGATGTCGAGCATCTCGAGGAACGACGCCTCGTCGGTGATGCTGTCGATCCGGTACTCCTCGAAGTGTCCCTTCGCCTGCGGACCGGCCTGGCGCCAGATGCGCAGGGTGATGTTCTCGAGATGGTTGCTCACTTGTAGCTCCTCGTGGCGAGATGGACGGATTCGAAGTTGAGCGGCTCGACGTTGAGCTGCGGCGACATCGGGTCGCCGCCCCACCCCCACGCGGACACGTGGCAGTAGTTCTCGTCGTCACGCAGGGCCTCGCCGTCGTCGGTCTGGTACTCGGCGCGGAAGTGACCGCCACAGCTCTCGTTGCGCTCCAGTGCGTCGCGGCACATGAGCATGCCGAGCTGGAAGAAGTCGTCCACGCGGCCGGCCTTCTCGAGCGTCTGGTTGAGGCTGCCGCCGTCGCCGGTGACCTTCAGGTCCTTCTGGAACTCGGCGTACAGCGCGGGGATCTCGCTGAGCGCCTTCTCCAGGCCCTGCTGGGTGCGCTCCATGCCGCAGTAGTCCCAGATGATCTTGCCGAGCTCGCGGTGGAAGAAGTCGGGCGACTTGGTGCCGTTGACCGCGAGGTAGCCGTTGAAGCGCTGGCGCGCCTCCTCCTCCGCCTTGCGGAACTCGGGGTGGCTGGTGTCGGGCACCGGCTTGTTCAGCATCGGGGCGAGCTCGTTGCCGATGGTGTACGGCAGCACGAAGTACCCGTCGGAGAGCCCCTGCATGAGCGCGGACGCACCGAGACGGTTCGCGCCGTGGTCGGAGAAGTTGGCCTCGCCCGCGGCGTACAGGCCGGGGATGTTGGTCATCAGCTCGTAGTCCACCCACAGGCCGCCCATGGTGTAGTGGCTGGCCGGGTAGATGCGCATGGGCTGCTCGTACGGGTTCTCGCCGGCGATGCGCTCGTACATCTCGAAGAGGTTCCCGTAGCGCTCCTCCACCACTTCCTTGCCGAGACGCGAGATCGCGTCGGAGAAGTCGAGGTACACGCCGTTCTTCTTCGGGCCCACGCCGAGCCCCTTGTCGACGGCGCGCTTTGCGGCGCGCGACGAGATGTCGCGCGGGGCGAGGTTGCCGAAGGACGGGTACAGGCGCTCCAGGTAGTAGTCGCGCTCGTTCTCGGGCACGAGGTGCGCGGGACGGGTCTCGTCGGGGTTGGTGGGCACCCACACGCGCCCGTCGTTGCGCAGCGACTCCGACATGAGCGTGAGCTTGGACTGGGAGTCGTCGCTCTGCGGGATGCACGTCGGGTGGATCTGCGTGTAGCACGGGTTCGCGAAGAGGGCGCCCTTGCGGTGCGCGCGCCACGCGGCCGTGACGTTGCACGCCATGGCGTTGGTGGAGAGGAAGAAGACGTTGCCGTAGCCGCCGGTGGCGAGCACCACCGCGTGGGCGGAGTGCGAGGAGATCTCGCCGGTCACCAGGTCGCGCACGACGATGCCGGCGGCGCGCCCGTCGACCACCACGACGTCGACGAACTCGGTGCGGTTGAACAGGCGGATGCCGCCGAGGCCGACCTGGCGGGAGAACTGCTGGTACGCGCCGAGCAGCAGCTGCTGGCCGGTCTGGCCGCGGGCGTAGAACGTGCGGCTGACCTGGGCACCGCCGAACGAGCGGTTGTCGAGGAGTCCGCCGTACTCGCGCGCGAACGGCACGCCCTGGGCGACCATCTGGTCGATGATGTTCACGGACACCTGGGCCAGGCGGTGCACGTTGGCCTCGCGGGCGCGGAAGTCGCCGCCCTTGACCGTGTCGTAGAAGAGACGGTGCACGGAGTCGCCGTCACCCTTGTAGTTCTTCGCCGCGTTGATTCCGCCCTGCGCCGCGATCGAGTGGGCACGGCGGGCCGAATCGTGGAAGGTGAAGGCATCAACCTGGTACCCGAGCTCGGCGAGCGTGGCGGCAGCAGACGCACCGGCGAGTCCGGTGCCCACCACGATGACCTTGAACTTGCGCTTGTTGTTGGGGTTGACCAACTTCATGTCGGACTTGTAGTTGTCCCACTTGTCCTCCATCGACCCCGCCGGGATCTTGGAGTCCAGCTGGACGGTGTTCTTCTGGAGAAGGTCCTGTGTGAGGCTCATGATGTGTTCCTGACTTTCTCTGGGGATCAACCGACGATGCCGGCCATGACTGCGACGGGGAACGAGACGTTGCCGACAACCACCAGGGCCGCGAAGCCCGTGGCGAACGAACGGCGCCACTTGTTGAACCGGGGGTTGTTCCAGCCGAAAGACTGGAAGATGCTCCAGGCGCCGTGGAAGAGGTGGATGCCGAGGAGGACGTTCGCCACCACATAGAAGAGGGCAACCGGCGTGCGCTGGAAGGAGTAGACGACGCTGGCGTAGACGGACTTCACGGCCTCTTCGTCACCCGCATGGGTGATCATCTTGCCCACCTCGGGGTTGACGACACCGAAGGTGAGATCGAGAAGGTGCCACGCCACGAACGCGAGGATGACGATGCCCGAGTAGCGCATGGTCCGGCTGGCGAAGTTGGCCACCTGGTAGTCGCGGCTGCTCTGGTACCTCACCGGGCGGGCCTTGCGGTTCAGCACCGTGAGGGACCACGCCGCGTGGAGGTGGAGGAAGAGCATGGAGATGAGGCCGCCGCGGAGGATCCACAGAACCCACCCCTTCGGGGCGAGCGGGTAGAGCAGGGTCTGGAGGAAGTGGGCGTAGTGGTCGAGATCGGCCGCACCCGCGTACATCTTGAGGTTGCCGATCATGTGGAACAGCACGAACCCCATGAGACCGATGCCGGTGGCGCCCATGGCGTACTTCTTGCCGACGGCCGTGGAGTAGAGATCGACGAGGAAGGGCCGGCGGCGGCGGGCCCGGGCGGCCGTGCCGGTGACGGGGCCTCGGTGGCTGGTGACTGCTTGTGCCATTCGGGTCTCCTGCTCGGTCCGGAACCACCCCGGAGATGCAATTGCGGAGCAAACGGTACTCCCGAGGGGGCCGAGCACGGCAACTTGGCAAAGTCGCCCGTTCGTGCCGTTTTTCACTACTGTTGACCCGTTCCACTTCAGAGGGCACGGTCACCCCGGCCTGCCCCCCAACAACCGGGAGACAATTCGGTGACAGGACTAATTGCAGCTGAGGGCGGATACCAGGAGTTCACACTGAAGGGTGGTGAATGGCTGGTGCTGTGGCTCTCCGCGGCAGCCGCCGTTCTCGCCATCCTCGTGGGTTTCTACCTGGTCCGCTCGGTATTGGCGGCCGACCAAGGCTCGCCCAAGATGCGGGAGATCGCCGCGGCGATCCAGGAGGGCGCCTGGGCGTACCTCAAGCGCCAGTTCAAGACCATCGGGTACATCCTGATCCCCCTCGTGGTCATCGTGTTCGTCACGTCGACCGCGATCAAGAAGGGTGACGGAACCGAGGCCCTCTCGTTCGGCCAGGCAGGCCTGTGGCGCACCGTCGGGTTCGTGCTCGGGTGCCTCGCCTCCGGCCTCACCGGCTACATCGGCATGACCCTCGCCACCCGCGGCAACGTCCGCACGGCGGCGGCGGCCCTCACAAACTCGATGCCGAAGGCCCTCACGGTCGCCTTCCGCACGGGCGGCGTGGCCGGCATGTTCACCGTGGGCCTCGGCCTCATCGGCGCGACGGCCATCATCATGGTGTTCCAGAACTCCTCGAGCGTCATCCTCGTCGGCTTCGGCTTCGGCGGCTCGCTCCTCGCGCTCTTCCTGCGCGTGGGCGGCGGCATCTTCACCAAGGCCGCCGACGTCGGCGCCGACCTCGTCGGCAAGGTCGAGGCGGGCATCCCCGAGGACGACCCGCGCAACCCCGCCACCATCGCCGACAACGTGGGCGACAACGTGGGTGACTGCGCCGGCATGGCCGCGGACCTGTTCGAGAGCTACGAGGTCACCCTGGTCGCCTCGATCATCCTCGGCGTGGCCGCGTTCAACTCGATCGGCCTCAACCCGGCGATGGGACTCGTGTTCCCGCTCGCGGCCCGCGCCATCGGCGTCGTCGCGTCGATCGCGGGTGTCTTCGCCGTGAAGGCGAAGGAGGGCGAGACCGACGCACTGAAGCCGATCAACCGCGGCTTCCTCGTGGCGGGTTCTCTCACCCTCGTCGGCACCCTCGCTCTTGCCCTCGGCTACGTGGGCAACGCGAAGGGAACCCCCGGCGACAAGGTCGAGCTCCTCGGTGGCGCCGGCTGGCGCGTGTTCGGCGCCGTCGCTGTCGGGCTCGTGCTCGCCCAGCTGGTCAGCCGCCTCACGGAGTACTACACCGCGACGCACCACAAGCCCGTGAAGGAGATCGCAGAGTCGGCCGAGACCGGCCCGGCAACCGCGATCCTCTCCGGCACCGCGTACGGTCTCGAGAGCTCGGTCTACGCGGTCGTCGCGATCGCGGTCGCAATCGGCGTGGCCCTCGGCCTCGGCGGCGGCAACCTGACCTTCTCGCTGTACCTCGTGGCGCTCTGCGGCATGGGCATGCTCGCCACCACCGGCGTCATCGTCTCTGAGGACACCTTCGGGCCCGTCTCCGACAACGCGGCGGGCATCGCCGAGATGTCGGGCGAGTTCCACGGCGAGCCGCAGAAGATCATGGTCAGCCTGGACGCGGTGGGCAACACCACGAAGGCCGTCACCAAGGGCTTCGCAATCGGCTCGGCCGTCATCGCGGCCGTCGCACTGTTCGCCTCGTTCATCGAGATCGCGGGCGCCGAGCTCGGCGTCAAGATCGACAACCTCGCGGACGGCGTGTTCAAGGCACAGGAGCTGGCCATCAACGTGGCCGACCCGAAGATCTTCATCGGTCTTCTCATCGGCGGTTCGGTGCCGTTCCTGTTCTCCGCCCTCTCCATCCGCGCCGTCGGCCGCACTGCCGGCGTCGTGGTGCAGGAGGTGCGCAAGCAGTTCAAGGACGGCGGCATCATGGCCGGCACCAAGAAGCCGGAGTACGGCCCGGTCATCGACATCTGCACGGAGGCATCGCTGCGCGAGCTGGCCACCCCGGCCCTGCTCGCGGTGCTCACGCCGGTCATCGTCGGCTTCGGCATCGGCTGGCAGGCACTCGGCGGCTTCCTCGCGGCGGTCATCCTCACCGGCCAGCTGATGGCCAACTACCTCAGCAACGCAGGTGGTGCGTGGGACAACGCCAAGAAGTACATCGAAGATGGTCACCATGGCGGCAAGGGTTCCGAGCCGTACAAGGCTGCGGTCATCTCCGACACCGTCGGTGACCCGTTCAAGGACACGGCCGGCCCGGCACTGAACCCGCTCATCAAGGTGATGAACCTGGTGTCGCTGCTCGTGCTGCCCGCCATCATCTCGAACCAGGACAAGGACGGTCTCCGCCTCACCATCGCGGCGGTGGCAACCATCGTCCTCGCGGCTTCGGTGGTGCGGTCGTCGCGCCAAAGCGCCACGATCTCCTGACCACAGGCACTGAGAGAGGCCCGGGCCGCACGGCCCGGGCCTTTTTCGTTCCCGTGGCACGATGCACCCCGGCGGCGGACCGGGCGCGGAGTTGGTCGGTTGCTCCCCCACGGCGCACAATGTTCGCCATGCGCTACCTCAGCCTGGAATGGATCGATGCGATGGCGGGGGCCGTGCGTGACAACGCCAGGCTGCAGGAACTGGCGCGATCCGTCACGCTCGGCGTCACCCAGGTGGTCACCGACGGACCCGAGGGCAATGTGCTCTACCACCTGCAGTTGCGCGACGGGTCGGCCACCTTCGGCGCCGGCCAGGCGCCGGGCGAGGACGTGCGGATGGAACAGACCTGGGACACTGCGGTCGGGGTGGCCACCCACACACTGCCCGCCCAGGAGGCGTTCGCGAAGGGGCTCGTGCGCATCGGCGGCGACATCCAGAAACTGATGGGCGCCGACCCCGTGTTCGCCGCGCTCAGCGAGGCGTTCGACTCCGTGCGCGAACGCACCGAGTACGCCTGAGTCAGCCCCGCCTGAAGTAGGGGTTCGCCGGGTCGAGCATCGCGGCTATGGCGTCGCGGACGGCGGGCCCGCCGGCGGCGGCCATGCGGAACGCGGCGAGGGTGGCCGCGGAATTGTTCGCGAACACGAGTTCCTCGTCGTCTGCGGCGGGGTCAACCCACATCGCGGCGATGACGAACTGGCTGCCGAGGTCCCGCGGCAGGAGCTTCTCCTTCACCGCCGCCCCGGTGCCGGCCGCGAGTCCCGCCTGGGCCGCCCCCCATGTGAGCGTGCCGTGCCGTTCGCTCGCGACGGCCGCCTTGTTGACGAACAGGGTGAACGGCACCACCGGCACACCCGGTCGCGCCACCGCGACGAACGGGACGTGACCCTGCCGGGGTGTGGCGAGAGCCGTCATCCATGCGTTCCCGATGTCGCCGGTCCTGTGCCCGAGGACGATGTTCACGTGGGCCGCGTTCGCGCCCTCCCCCGCGAACCCCTCGCCCACGAACGGCTCGTGGCCGGACGGCCTCATGCGGGGAGCCTGCCGTAGCGGCCGAGCTTGAGTTCGTCGTCGGAGTCGGTGCCGGGCTTCGTGTCGTACGCGAGAAGCGCGACGTGGCGCGGGACCGTCCCGGTCACGCGGGAGACACGGTGCAGGCTCCACCTGCCGTTGAAGAGCATCAGCGTGCCGGGCGTCATCGGCTCGATCCGCACCAGGTCGTCCCTCTCCCCCCGGCGCACCGCGTCGACCGTCGCCTCGTTCGGGTTGCCGGCGGAACGGACCTGCGGGACGTTCTCGAAGTGCCCGCCGCCGAGGGACGGCTGGATCGCGATCGACACGACGAAGTCGGTCTGGTCGAAGTGCCACCCCAGTTCGTGGCCGTCGCGCATGACGGCGAGGTTGAGGGCGCCGAACGGGTCGGCGTAGCGGTGGAGACGCTCCTGTCCCAGCACCCTCGCCACGAACTCCATGAGCGGGTCCCACTCGTACAGCGCACGGATCGCGCTGTCGGCGGGGAACTGGTCGTACGCGACCACCTCGAGGTCAGCGTTGTGCGTGGTGTGGTACGCGACGCGGGCGAGGCGGTCGCACTCCTCGACCAGAGCGGGCAGCGCGTGCTGCCTGACGAACCCCGGCAGCACGACGACGTGCTCGCGGGCGAACTGCCGCCCGAGACGCTCGGTCAGGGCGCTGTCGTCCAGCGGCCACCGGTCCGTGTCGACCAGGGCCGCGAGATCCATCAGATCAGCCCGAGCTTCTTCACCTCGTCGCGCTCCTCGGCGAGCTCGGCGACCGAGGCGTCGATCTTGGCGCGGCTGTAGGCGTCGATCTCGAGACCCTGCACGATGGACCACTCGCCGTTGCGGCACACGCACGGGAACGACGAGACCAGACCCTCCGGCACGCCGTAGCTGCCGTCGGACGGCACCGCCATGGAGACCCAGTCACCCTCGGCGGTTCCGAGTGCCCACGAACGCATGTGGTCGATGGCCGCGTTCGCGGCGGAGGCCGCCGACGACAGCCCGCGCGCCTTGATGATCGCGGCGCCGCGCTTGGCGACGGTGGGGATGAACTCCCCGTCCAGCCACGCCTGGTCGTTCACCAGCTGGGCGGCGTTCTTGCCGTTGACCTCGCAGTGGAACAGGTCGGGGTACTGGGTGCTCGAGTGGTTGCCCCAGATGGTCATCTTCTTGATGGAGGTCACGGGCGTTCCGAGCTTCGCGGACAGCTGCGACACGGCACGGTTGTGGTCGAGCCGGGTCATGGCGGTGAACCTGCGCGGGTCGAGGCCCTTCGCGTTGTTCATCGCGATCAGCGCGTTGGTGTTGGCCGGGTTGCCGACCACGAGAACCTTCACGTCCTTCTTCGCCGAGGCGGCGAGTGCCTGGCCCTGGGGCTTGAAGATGCCGCCGTTCGCGCTCAGCAGGTCGCCCCGCTCCATCCCGTCCTTGCGGGGCATCGCCCCCACGAGGAAGGCGGCGTCCGCGTCACCGAACGCTGTCTCGGCACTGTCGGTGCCGACGATCCCGGCGAGCAGCGGGAACGCGCAGTCGTCGAGCTCCATCCTCACGCCCTCGAGTGCGCCGAGGGCGGGGGTGATCTCCAGCATCTGCAGGATGACCGGCTGGTCCGGGCCGAACACGGCTCCGGAGGCGATGCGGAAGAGGAGGCTGTAGCCGATCTGGCCGGCTGCACCGGTGACGGCGACTCGTACTGGGGTTGTCATGGTCCCAAGCGTAGGCACCGCGGGGTCGCCCTGCCCAATGCCGGCGACGGGCGGATTCCCCGTCCGGCACGCGGCTGGCCCGTCCCGGCTAGCCCCTCACGCGGGCGACAATCTCGGCCACGTAACGGTCCTGGCCGGCGTCGTTCGGGTGGACCTTGTCCTTCGCGAACCACTCCGGATGGTCCTTGGACAGCGTGTACCAGTCGAGTATCTGCACGTTCGGGTACTTCCCCTGCAGCGCGTAGATGATGTCGTTGTTGATGCGTTCGTACTCGCGCGTGGGCACCCTCACCGTGAGCACGATGACCCGTTTCACCCCCGCAAGGGGCTTCATCAGCTGGTCAAAGATCGATGCCTTCGTGGTGCCGTTCGTGCCGAGGTGGATGACCACCGTGTCGCCGAGCTCCTTCGTCGACTTGTAGTAGTTGAAGATCTGCAGCGCGTCGAGCGGCTGCCGGTTCTTCGCGGCATCGACAGTGAGGCCGTACGACGAGAGTTTCTTCGCCGAGCCGAGCATCACGGAATCGCCCACCGCGAGGACGTCGATGATTTTCGGCGGCGAGGTGGTGGGCATCGGCACCGTGGTCTGCCCGGGGGCGAGCGTCGGCCGGGGTGCGATCGTCGGGATCGTGACCACGGCCTCCTCGTTGTCGACGAGATTCGCGGTGATGTCGTCCTGGATGACGCGGGCAGTGGCCATGGACCCGAAGGCGAAGAGCGGGAGCACGGCTGCGACCAGCACGGTGGAGGTGACCCGTCGCCTGTGCTCCAGAGCGGAGGGCGTCGACCGGTCCTGCCAGCGGGTCCACGCACGCGAGAGGGCACCGCGCCGGATCGGGTACTCGACCAACCTGTACGACAGTTCCGAGACGGCGAACGTGACGGCCATCAACGCCACGAACTCGCGGAGCGTGAGCGGCGTGCCGGCGGTCTTGCGGTGTATCTGGAAGATCGTC
>Ga0315903_10010926_pt1 | contig 10749 bp, 10 predicted proteins | sample LakEriMetagenome_7_FD_203524 | JGI IMG/M metagenome (GOLD analysis project Ga0315903, IMG submission 203524) | Freshwater fungal communities from buoy surface, Lake Erie, Ohio, United States - Buoy 2 MA119 | ecosystem: Environmental > Aquatic > Freshwater > Lake | place: USA: Lake Erie, Ohio... | reverse complement strand
CTAACCAGGGCGCCAACCCGGCCGCCTCCGGGTCCCCTAACCCGGAGGCGGCCAAACCACGGCAGGCCAACAGCGGGCCCAGCCCAGTCGACGCTGGGGCAGGCGCTGGGCCAGGGCCAGGCGCAGGGGCAAGCCGGCGCGGGCCTGGCGCCGGCAATTCGGCCTCCGGCGCCCCTGGCAGCGGCCGGGCACCCGTGGATCCGGCGGTCGATCTGGAAGCGGCCTGGCACGCCTTCGCCACCCAGCAGGAGCTGGAGGAGCTGCGGCGTCGCGTCGGCTCCTGAGCGCCACATCTGGATTGATGGCCACCTGGCCCCTGCCGATCTGGGGCAGCCTGGCCGGATCCCACAGAACCGCCGGCGCAGCCCTGCCTAAGTTGCCGCTGATGCGAGGCCTCATGCCCCGGAGCGACCCTTCCGCCAGCCAGCCGCTCCGCGTGGTGCTCGCCAGCGTGGTGGGGCTGGCCTCGGGGTTGGCGCTGAGCCGCTCGCTGCCGTTGGTGCCCTCCACGTTGCTCACCACGTTGGTGCTGGCGGGTGGCGCCGGCGTCAGCCAACGGCTAAGGCAGGCCAGCCGCTGGTGGGGGCTGATCGGCTTCGCGGTCGGGGCCTTGGTCGGCACCGGCTGGGTGCTCAGCCTGGCGTTGAAGGAGCGGCAGCCGACCACGGCCTTGGGCATGCGGGCCTTCACGGTGTTGTTGATGCTGGGCGCCGGCGCCATCGCCGGCCACGGCCTCGGCGGCCCGGGCGAGAGCGCTGGCGCTCGCATCGCGCCCCCTCTGGCTGGGCGGCGGCCGGCGGATCTGCTCAAGGCCGCCAGCGGCCTCACCGCCGGCGCCTTCGCGGCGTTGGTCACCCTCGCCTATGTGCACTCCGGCCTCGATGTCGCTCGCGCCTTCTCCAGCCGGATGAGCACCTCGCTGACCATCCTGGTGGTCTGCCTGGCGGCCCCCGGCTGGCTCAGCCACCAATGGCGCCAGCAGCGGCAGCAGCGCCGCCTCCTGCGGTCGCAACCCTTTGCCCACGCCACCAGCAGCAGCCATGCCCCTCGCTGACGAACTGGCCCGGCAGCGCAACCGCGACGCGGCGGAGCGCACCTTGATGGCCTGGATCCGCACCTGCCTGTCGTTGATCAGCTTCGGCTTCGGCCTCGACAAGATCGTTTCCGCCATCCGCAGCCAGGCGGCCGGCAGCCCAGCCCAAGGCCACTGGGGGGTGCAGTTGATCTCTCTGGCCTTCGTGGGCACCGGCGTGGTGGCGATGCTGGCCGCCACCGCGCAGCACAAACGCAACCTCAAGCGGCTGCTGCGCGACGACTTCACCTACCACGAAGCGGCCTCCATCGCCGAGGCCACCGCCTTGATGCTGAGCCTGATCGGCATGGCGGCCATCGCGCTCCTGCTGCTTGGCAGCTCCCGCTGATGAGCCTTTCCCCCGCCTTGGTCGTCGCGCCGGTCCTGTTCATCGTGATGCTGGCCTTGGGGCTGGGGCTGCGACCCCAGGCGCTGTTGCAGTGGCGCCACCGGCCGGCCCTGCCGCTGCGGGTGTTGCTGGGCTCTTGTGTGCTGGTGCCGTTGCTGGCGCTGCTGCTGCTGCACCTCAGCAAGGGCTGGCCGATCCCGCCGGCGGCTCGCTATGCCATCGCCTTGATGGGCCTGTGCCCCAGCGCCCCCTTGGCCCTGCGCAAGGCCGGCGCCAGCGGCGGCGATCGCCAGTTGGCGGCCCTGCTGCAGGTGAGCGCCGCCTTGATCGCCATCCTCAGCGTGCCGTTGCTGGCGATGGTGTTCCGCTCCTCGTTTGCCCTCGCGGGCTGGGAGATCCGGCCGGTGGATGTGGCCCTGCAGGTGGGCCAGGTGCAGGTGCTGCCGTTGCTGGCGGGCCTGCTGCTGCGCCACTGGCAGCCCCAGCTAGCGGAACGGCTGGAGCGCCCCCTCAACACGGCGGCCAACCTGCTGCTACTGCTGTTGCTGCTGGTGGTGCTGCTCAAGGCGGGGCCACTGCTCTTGGCCACGCTGCCCCGGCACCCCGCCGGGTTGCTGGCGATGCTGGTGCTGATTGGCGCCTCCCAGCTGCTGGGCCGAGTGTTGGGGGGCTGGCAGGGGAGGGAGGGTGTGAGCACCGCGTTGGTCACGGCCATGCGCAACCCGGGCCTGGCCCTGGTGTTCGCCGGGCAGCACGGTGCCAACCTGCCGGGGCTGAAGCTGTGGATCCTGGCCTACGTGCTGGTCACCGTGCTGGCCGGCATCCCCCTGGCGCTGCAATCCCGCCAGCTGCGGCAGCCGTCCAGCCCATGAGCCACGCTCGCCACGCTGCATCGCCTCCCGGCCCACCTCCAGCACCCGGGCATGCTGGCCCTCGCCCGCGGCGCCGCCCCCCCTGGGCCCAGCGGCCCGGGCGGCGGCGCGGTTTGCAATGGCACTTGGAGCACGCCTTTGGGCTGCGCTTGCTGCTGGCGCTGCTGCTGGCAGGCCTCCTACTCGGCGTGGTGAACCGCTGGGAGAACTGCCGCGACCGCGGCTTCCGGCAGGGCTGCCTGCAGAGCGACGCGGGTGGCATCGTCAGCGTGGCCAATGTGGAATCGCTGAGCATCGTCACGGCGGCGATGCTGTTTCTGCTGGAAAGAAACCAGCGCCGCCAGCGCGAAAACCGCGAGGCGATGGAGTTGATTCTCACCTGCCAACAGGCCGGGGCCAGGCTCAGCTTCGCCCGCAATGAGGCCATCGAACGGCTCAGCGCCCAGGGCATCTGGCTCGATGGCCTCGATCTCAGCGGGGCCCAGTTGGATCAGCTCTGGGTTCCCTACGCCCGTTGGCGTCAGGTGGTGTTGCACGGGGCCAGCCTGCGGGGAGCCTGCTTCCACGATGCCGATCTCCAGGGCAGCGACCTTGCCGGGGCCGACCTGAGCGGCGCGGATCTGCGCCATGCCGATCTGCGCGGCACCAAGCTGCAAGGGGCATTGCTGCGCAACGCCGATCTGGGCGGGGCCGACCTGCTTGAGGCCCAGCTCGATGGGGCCGACCTAGACGGGGCCAACCTGGAGGGGGCCAACCTGGAGGGGTGCCGCCGCGACGCCTGAACAGGTCGTGGCGATTGCGGCCAAGGCAGCCAGCTCAGCCGTTCTGCCGTCGGGCGTCCCGCAGCAGCTCCGAGGGGCGCAGTCCAAAGTGGCTGCTGAAATCGCGGCTGAACATGGAGAGATTGCGGAAGCCGTAGCGGGCGGCAATCTCACTGACGCTGTCGGTCGCGCCGGGCTGGAGCAGGGCCTGGCGCGCCTGCTCCAGCCGCTGGCGGCGCACCCATTGCATCGGGCCGCAGCCGAACCGCTGCTGAAACGCCAGTTGCAGGGAGCGGCGCGAGTAGCCGCTGCGCTGCTCCAGGGCGGTGAGCCGGATCGGTTCGGTGAGATGGGCCCGGACCCACTCAAGCAGCTCCTCGAAGTGGCGCTCCCGCAGGGCGCTGCGGGAGCGCCGGCCGTCGGCTTCGGCGGACACGGCCAGTTCGGGGCAGAAGAGCAGCGCCAGGGTGCGGTAGATGAGGTCGTCGATGGCCAGATGGCTCAATTCCGGACCCTCCTGCAGCAGGGGGTCGTCGAGCAGGGCGATCTCACGCCGCAACAACCGCAGCAACCGCTGCTGCCGGGCTTCGTCCATGGCGATCATCCTGGGGACCTCGAAGCGGCCGGCGAAGCGGCGCGACGAGGCCCCCAAACCAGCGATGGCGACAGCGGCCTCACGCAGACGTCGGAGATCGAAATGGAAGGCCGCACCGTTGAAATAATTCACGCTGTAGCGATATCCCAGACCCGGCGAGAAGAAGAGGGGCTGATCAGTATTGATATGCAGTTCCTGGCGACCCAGATGGTAAACGCCATCACCGGAACAGCAGAGATTGATCGAACCCACGCCCTCGCGGTCGTCCACGCTACCCTGAATCGGGCTAAGATAGCCGCAGCTGAAGGCCATATCGCCGGCGACGGCGCTGCTGGATCGATGCAGAAAACTGCGTTCGTAACCGGGCCGAGGGCCGAAGTCGAGCAGGGCGTAGTGCAGGGCCAGGCGACCGGCCAGAATCTCTGGATCCCGATCCACCTGGGCAAACTCATCATGAAAGAGCAGTGGCAACCTAGCAACGTGGGGAGCTTCGGTTGGAATCAACAACATGACGCGAGGCTTCGCTCTGACTGAACGATCGCTGAGGTTGGCTATGGAGCGATTCTAATCAGGTCTACAGGCGCCGAACAACAACAACCGACTTGCGTTTTCGGACAAGCAGTGCCTCTTTTTCGCCATGGCACCGCCCATTTGGGAGCCGCCCATTCACCTAAGCCATCAATCGGGGCGACGACGGGCCTCGCGCAGCAGTTCCGAAGGCCGCAGCCCGAAGTGGGACGCGAAGTCGCGGCTGAACATCGAGAGGCTGCTGAAACCGCAGCGGCTGGCGATGCTGCTGACGTTGTCATCGGGCTCTGGCTGCAACAGGGCCCGGCGAGCCTGCTCGAGCCGCTGGCGGCGAATCCACTGCATCGGCCCGCAGCCGAAGCGCTGCTGAAACGCCAACTGCAACGCTCGGCGTGAATAGCCGCTGCGCCGCTCCAGCACCGTGAGGCTGATCGACTCACCCAGGTGTGCGCGGATCCACTCCAGCAGTTCCTCGAACAGGCGCAGGCGCGCGCTGTCCTTGGCCCCGCTGGCACGCCCTTCATCCTCCCGGCCCAGATCCGGGCAGAAGACCATCACCAAGGTGCGATAGATCAGGTCGTCGATCGCCAGGTGGGCCAGTTCAGGCTGATCCAGCAGCGCCGGATCATCCAGCAGCGCCAGCTCCCGCCGGAACAGGCGCAGCAGCTTGCGTCGATCCCCCTCCAGGGGGATCAGCTGCGGTGCTGCGAAACAGGCGGAAAACCGCCGCGGCGACATCGCCGGTCCAGCGATCGATGCGGCGGTATCGCGCAGTCGGGCCATGTTCACCTGGAAGGCCAGGCCGTTGTAGTGGTCCACGCTGTAGCGATACTCCATGCCGGGCGAGAGCATCAGGGGTTGGGCCGGGCTGAGGCTCAGGTGGTGGCCATCCACCGTATAAATAGAGGAACCGACGCAGCAGAAGTTGATCAGGCCCACACCAGGGGTTTCTCCGATGGTGCCGTGGATCGGGCTGGTGTAGCCGCAGGTCAGCGTCAGCTCTCCGGCGGCGGCGCTGACGAAGCGATGCAGGAAGGAGCGCCTGGAGCCCGGGCGCGGGCCGAAATCCAGCACGGTGTAATGCTCAGCCAAGCAACGGGCCAGCACCTCAGGATCACGCTCCTCCTGAGCCAACCCGTCATGGAACAGCAGCGGCGCGGCGGCGACGCTGGAATCCGGTTCTCGACTCACCGCCGCCCGCAATCGACCTCCCGATCCTCATAGCCCCCTTTTAGCGCGAGGAACTGAAGCCTCGTTCCGGGCTGGCCGCGGCCCGACAGCATCGGCAGCCCCACTGCGCGGATCATCAAAATGTGCGTTTCCCGCCAATTCCACTGGGCATCCCCTGGCCACAACCGCGCAGCTTCAGAACGACCGCGCTGTTTCAAGGATTGAAGCCGTGCTGGCGATGCTGGACGGACTGACACGATGCGGACATTCTGTGGACAGGACCTGACTCCCGACCCATGCCCAACGGAAAGCCCAACATCCTGATCCTTTGGGGGGATGACATCGGCCAAAGCAATCTGAGTTGCTACAGCCATGGCTTGATGGGGTACGAGACCCCCAACATCGACCGGGTGGCGAAGGAGGGGGCCAAGTTCATTCACTACTACGCCGAGCAGAGCTGCACCGCTGGCCGGGCCGCTTTCATCACCGGTCAGAGCGTGTTCCGCACCGGCCTCAGCAAGGTGGGCCTGCCCGGAGCCGAGCAGGGCTTCCGTGCCGAAGACCCCACCATCGCCGAGCTGCTCCAGCCCATGGGCTACCGCACCGGCCAGTTCGGCAAAAACCACTTCGGCGACCGCGACGAACACCTGCCGACGATGCACGGCTTCGATGAATTCTTCGGCAACCTATACCACCTCAACGCCGAGGAGGAACCCGAGCTGCGCGATTACCCGAAGCAGGACGACCCCGAGTTTCCCAACTTCCGCAAGCGCTTCGCCCCTCGCGGGGTGCTCCATTGCTGGGCCAACGGCGATGGCACGCAACGGATCGAGAGCACCGGCCCGTTGACGCGCAAACGCATGGAAACGGCCGACGATGAGTTCCTGACGGAAGCCAAGCGCTTCATCCGCGATGCGGTTGCCTCAGGCGAGCCCTTCTTCGTGTGGTTTAACACCACCCACATGCACTTCCGCACCTACGCCAGGCCCCAGGATGTAGGCCGCAGCGGGCGCTGGCAGTCGCTCTATCACGACGTGATGATCTATCACGATGAATGCATCGGTGAGATGCTCAATCTCCTCGACGAATTGGGCATCAGCGACGACACGATCGTGATGTATGGCACCGACAACGGCCCGCATATGAACAGCTGGCCCGATGCCGGCATGACCCCCTTCCGCAGCGAGAAGAACACCAACTGGGAAGGGGCCTTCCGCGTGCCGGCCCTCGTGCGTTGGCCCGGCCACATCCCGGCAGGGACCAACATCACTGGCCTCTGCAGCCATCTCGACTGGCTGCCGACTCTGCTGGCCGCCGCCGGCGAACCGGCGATCAAGCAGAAGCTTCTCGATGGCTATTCGGTGGGCGAGAAAACCTTCCGGATCCATCTCGATGGCTACAACATGCTCGACTACTGGACGGGCAAGACCGACAGGAGTCCACGCCAGGAATTCTTTTACTTCTCGGACGACGGCGATCTGGTGGGCCTCCGCTACGACAACTGGAAGTTCGTGTTCCGTGAGCAGCGTGAGCAAGGCACCTGCCAGATCTGGGCCGAACCCTTCGTGGAACTGCGCGTGCCGAAAATCTTCAATTTGCTCACCGACCCCTACGAGCGGGCCGACATCACCTCCAACACCTATTGGGACTGGATGTTTGATCACGTCTTCCTGATCGTGCCGGCCCAGGCCTATGTGGGCGACTTCCTCAAGACATTTGTGGCCTATCCGCCCAGGCAAAAGGCGGCCAGCTTCTCCCTGGAGCGGGTGATGGAGAAGCTGGAGCAGGCCGCCAGCGGCGCCGCCTGAGCCAGCGCCACCGCCTGAGCCACCGCCACAGCACACGCCGCAGCACACCGGGACCATGGCGATCCGAACCCACCCCGCCCAGGCCATCCCTGCCCCGGGTCGCCCCCCCGCCCGGGACATGGTCTGGATCCCCGCGGGCCGCTTCCGCATGGGGGACGACCACCACTATCCGGAGGAAGCCCCGGCCAAGGAGGTGGACGTGGAGGGGTTCTGGATGGATCGGGCCCCGGTCACCAATGGCCAGTTCCTGAAGTTCGTCAAGGCGACGGGCCACCTCACCCTGGCCGAACGGCCCGCCGATCCCGCCGATTACCCCGGAGCGGAGCCCCAGCAGCTGCAGCCGGCCTCGATCGTGTTCGTGGCCCCCCGCCAGCCGGTGCCGCTGGACGACATCCACCGCTGGTGGCGGTACGTGCCGGGGGCGAACTGGCGCCACCCGGAGGGCCCGGGAAGTTCGATCAAGGGGCGGGAACGCCACCCGGTGGTGCACATCGCCTGCGCCGACGCCGAGGCGTACGCCCGTTGGGCCGGCAAGCGGCTGCCCACGGAGCGGGAATGGGAACGGGCCGCCCGGGGAGGGCTGGAGGGGAAGATCTACGCCTGGGGGGATGAGCTGCATCCCGGCGGTCGCCCCCTGGCCAACACCTGGCAGGGCCCCTTCCCCCACCACAACACCTGTCTCGACGGCTTTGCCGGCACCTCGCCCGTGGGGAGCTATCCAGCCAACCCCTACGGGCTCGTGGACATGATCGGCAACGTTTGGGAGTGGACGGCGGATTGGTACCGGAGCGGCCATCGTCCCGAAGCGGCCCTCAGCGGCGGCGATGGCGGCTGCTGCCAGGCCGGCGAACGGGCCCGCCAGGCCAGCGTCGACCCGCGGTCCGAGCACGGCCTGATCCCGCGTCGGGTGGTGAAGGGCGGCTCTTACCTCTGCGCCCCGGAGTATTGCCGCCGCTACCGCCCGGCGGCCCGCATGGCCCAGGGGATCGACACCTCAACGGGCCATCTTGGCTTTCGCTGCGTCGCCACAAGGTGCCAGCCATGAGCGGCCTGCCCCTGGCTCCCTCGCCGCAGGCCCCAACCACGAGCTGGAGGCTGGGCAACCTGAGCCTGAGCTTTGGGCCCCAGCCGCCGGACCAGCCGGCCGCGGCGGCGGCTGAGCTGCTCATCCCGGTGGGCCAGCCGCTGATCGTGCAGCAGGAGAACCTGCAACACATCCTCAGGCCGCCCTTGGGCCTGCTCTACTGGCCCAGCTCAGCGGCGCCGCTGCACACCTCAGCCTGGGAGGGGTGGCGGCTGGCCGTGGCGATCACGGCGCTGGAGCGGCGGGGGATCGAGCTCTCCCAGCATCGGCTCAGCCCCTCCCGGTTGCGCCAACGCCTGCAACGGGCCCTGACCCTGCAACCGCGCCCGGGAGCGGAGCGCGATCTGGCCGGGCTATTGCTGCAGCTGCTGCCGCTCTGCCGCAACCCTGGGCTGCTCGAGCCATTGGGCCTGGATCGTGCCATCGAACGGCTGCTTGTGCTGCTGCTCTGCGGCGACCTGCTGCGGGACGCCCAAGGCGCCGAGCAGGGCGAACAGGGCAGCCGACAACGAATTTTCGCGGACCTGCTGAGCTGGATCGGCGACCATCTGCACCAGCCCCTGCAGCTGCGCGACCTCGTGACCCAGAGCGGCTATTCCGAGCGCAGCCTGCGCAACTTCTTTCAGGAGCGCTTCGGCTGCGGTCCGATCCAGTGGATCCGCGGCCAGCGGCTGGAACGGGCCCGGGAGCAGCTGCTCCATCCCGAGGCTCAAGACAGCGTGTCCTCGATTGCGGCCTGCTTCGGTTACGGCCATCTCTCCCAGTTCAGCCGGGATTTCCAGGCCACCTACAGAGTGCGGCCTTCGGAGCTGTTGCGCGAGAGCCGGCGGAGCAAGCCTCCGGCTTGAAGCTGAGGTCGAGCCCTCCGCCTGGAGGCTCGCTCCGATCCCCCGCTCAGCCGGGGAGCGCAGGCGGAATCAGAAGAAGAACTTCACACCCAGCTCGACTCCGTTTTCGTCCAGGGTGAGGCCATTGCTGGCCGTCCCATTGGACCAGCGCAGCCCCTGATAGCGCCAGGAGAGGTTGAGATCGGTGTTGTTGCCCACGGCATAGCCGAACCCCACCTGGGCATTGCCGCTGAGATCCTCGGCTCCGGCCAAGCCGAAGCCGCCGATGTCGCCGCGGGCAAACAGGCGCAGCCGGGGGGAAAGAAACAGCGACGCCTGGGTGCCAACCACCGGTTGGATCCAGGTGTGGTCCAGGCTGGCCAGCCGTTCCGGCCCCAGGCTGAACGGTCCATTGCGGGTGAGCTGGGCCCCCACATCCAGCCGGGCTTGCACCATGCGCATCCCGGCATACGGAACCACGCTCCAGCGGCCTGGGCGGCCGATCGCGACCTCGCGATCACCGAAACGCCAGCGCAACGCCAGGTCGTAGAAACCGTTGATGACGCTGAGGTCCGTATCCAGGTTCAGCAAACCTCGGGGACCGGATTTGGAGGGGCTGGCGCCAAGCTGGCTGTACAACACATCGACCATCAGCCCAAGGCGATCTTTTTCAACACTGCCTCGGAAGCTGAAGGCGGACTGCAACAGGTTGATCACCTGGCCAGGGCCGAGGGCGGCGTCGGTCTCGAGATCGCGAATCGTGGTGGTGGATTGGATCCAGGGCAGAAAGCCGTACAGCTCGAACGTGGCCGCCCAGGGGTTCGTTGCCGTTGGCGCTGCCGTTGCAGCTGCCGCTGCCGCTGCCGTTGGCACTGGCATGGGCCCTGGAACTGGCATGGGCAGTGGCATGGGCAGTGGCGTTACCGCCGCCGATGGAGTTGGCGCTGCGACTGCCATTGCCGCCGCCGCCGCATCCGCCGCCGCCGCCGCCGCTGAAGGAATGGGCGCTGCCGCTGCCGATGGCGCTGGGGACGTTGCTGGTGATGGCGTTGCCGCTAGAGCTGTTGCTGGTGATGGCATTGCCGCGGGCTCCTTGCTCGCCTCCAGGGCGGCGACTGGCTGCGGGATCAGGGCAGCCCCCAGGACCAGTGCAAGCCCCAATCCCGAGGTGCTGGGGGGCGGGCCGGGGAAGTGAGCACTGGTGGCCATCCGTCACAACAACTTGGATGAGGCCAGTCTGTACAGACGCATGTGTTGATGGGAGCAACACCGTGATGGCGCTGTAATCCTTACCGAAATCATTTAATGCTGCGGCGCTTGTTCAGCAGGGGCTGGGGCCAACCCCGACCGGGGGCCGAAAAAACGGCGACCAGCCGTTCAATGCCACGGCGGCCCAACCTGGTCCCCATGCCCGATGGGGTTCACTTCGGATGGCAGGCGTCCTGATCATCGGGCTGGACCACCAGGCTGCGGCGATGGCCCGCCTTGGCGATCCCGCAACAGCCAGGATCCCGGGAAAAAACCAAGTTTCCAGCTTGCAAATCAGGATCAAAACAACATCGCCAGCAGCACAGGGCAACCGCAGATCAGCCAGTGAACTGGGACAGAAATCACCGGCCCACCCCTCGAAGGACCTTCCATGGTTGGCGTCGCTTCCGGCCGGCCGACCGCGACGACCCGGCC
>Ga0315903_10010924_pt1 | contig 10750 bp, 8 predicted proteins | sample LakEriMetagenome_7_FD_203524 | JGI IMG/M metagenome (GOLD analysis project Ga0315903, IMG submission 203524) | Freshwater fungal communities from buoy surface, Lake Erie, Ohio, United States - Buoy 2 MA119 | ecosystem: Environmental > Aquatic > Freshwater > Lake | place: USA: Lake Erie, Ohio... | reverse complement strand
TAACATTCGGACACCTCGATATCGTCGAGCGTGCCAGTTCAATTTTTGATGAAGTGGTAATTGCAGTGATGGTTAACAAGACCAAGCAGACGCTCTTTACCGTCGAAGAACGAATTGAAATGACGACGGAAGTTACAAGTAAATTTCCGAACGTTAAAGTCGATTCATGGTCTGGCCTCTTGGTGGATTACTGCAAGACGAATGATATTTCGATAATCGTTAAGGGCTTGCGTGCAGTGACTGACTTTGATTACGAGCTACAGATGTCCCAAATCAATTTGCAATTACAAGGCGTCGAAACCCTATTCCTCTCAACCGCACCTGCGCACTCATTTCTTTCATCTTCACTTGTAAAAGAGATTGCCAGCCATGGCGGCGACGTTTCTAGTTATATCCCGGCAACACTTTTAGGGCGGTTGAAAGATCGCTTGGCTGGAAAATAAAGGAGAGATAAATGGAAGTTATCGAGCGCATAGAAACTGCAATAGCCATGGTTGAAGAGGCTAGAGGCGTTCCACTTTCAGCAAGCTGCGTGTTGCATCGCGGCGAAATCCTAGAATTATTAGATAGTGCCCGCGCTGCCTTTCCAGCAGATTTAGCGAACGCTCAAGAGATTTTGCGCCAACAAGATAACGTAATTGAAGATGCTCGGGTTCAGGCTGATCAAATCATCGCCCATGCTCGTGAAGAAGTAGAATCAATGATTTCGCAGACTGAAATTGTTGCAGCTGCCAAGAAAGAGGCGCGAAGAATTTTGGATGAAGTTGCCGAAGAGGCTGCTAGCCAGCAGAATGAAATCGATGCCTATGTGGATTCTAGACTTGCAACTCTTGAAGTAATCCTTCACAAGACTATGGAAGTTGTAAATCGTGGTCGTGACCAACTAGCTGGTGTCGATGCTAAATCTGCACTCTCAGAATTGGGCGATAAGTAATTCTTAGATGAGTAAAAATCCCTTCCTCTTTAATACCCATGATTTACCGCGCCGTCCGGGAGAGATGCGGGAATATGAATTAACTTTTGATGAGCACGAAGCCCTTGGTTTTGAAGTTCTCGCCATCGCAGCTGACGAACCAATCGATATTGATTTGCGGATTGAATCTGTCGCTGAAGGAATACTCGCAACAGCCACAGTTCGAACCGAAGCAAGTGGTGAATGTGGGCGCTGCCTTGATGCGGTTTATTTCGATGTAAATGAGAGCTTCCAAGAACTTTATGAGTATGTAGAAGATCCGCGCCAGGCCCGCAAAAAGAATAAGCCAGGTAAGAAGCGAGTAAATAAAGCTGAAGAAGAAGATTTGGATGAAGATTTAGTTCGCCAGATGGATGGTGAGTTAATTGATTTAGATGGACCAATTCGTGATGCAATTATTTTGAATCTTCCAATCAACCCACTCTGCGAACCAGATTGTCCGGGCCTCTGCCCAGATTGCGGAATGAAATGGATTGAACTACCCGAGGAGCATGAACACGCCCCGGCAGATATCCGTTGGGCGGGCTTGGAAAATTGGTCAGGTGGCAAGAGCGAGCCAGGTCCCACCGAGAAATAACCCTCGTTTTTGAATATCTGCGGGTTTGGGGGATACTTACGCCCATAGCAATTCATCGATTAGATATGAATTTATTAGTAAAAAGGGGTGCCCAAAGTGCCAGTACCAAAGCGAAAGATGTCTCGCTCACGCACTCGTCATCGTCGTAGCGCTTGGAAGACTACGCCTGCTGCAATTGCGAATTGCTCACAATGTCAACAACCAAAATTGCAACACACTGCTTGCCCAACCTGCGGTACTTATAACTCACGTCAAGTTGTAGAGGTTTAATCTGTACGATCGTTTGCTCGCATCACTTGGAACAACGCTTTCAAGTGAATTGCTTGAACTTGCTTTTACGCACGGATCTTATTCACGCGAATTCGGCGGAGTGCCAACGAACGAACGACTCGAACATTTAGGTGACAGTGTCCTTGAATTAATTATCACCGGAGAGCTTTATAAAAAATTTCCGGATGTAGATGAATCCAGACTTTCCAAGATGCGAGCCGGGTTAGTAAACAATCCAGCGCTAGTCCCAATCGCAAAAGAGTTAGAGCTTGGCCAGTATCTGCGAATCGGCAGAGGCGAAGAAATTACGGGCGGCCGAGAGAAGAATTCAATTCTCGCAAATGCCTTTGAAGCCCTGGTCGGAGCGATTTACTTAGAAAAGGGTTACGAAATTACTGAAAAGATAATTCTTAAATGGTTTAAGCCAGCAATTGAATCTTCAAATGCTCTCGATCTTGGAATGGATGCAAAGACGGCGCTTCAAGAGCTCGTTGCTGTTATGAACTTGAATCCACCGGAGTATGAGTTAACAGAATTCGGTCCGGATCACGATAAGAGTTTTAAAGCTGTCGTGGTTGTCTCAAATGAAAAATTTGAAGTTGGCGAGGGTAAGTCAAAACGCGAAGCTGAACAGGCCGCCGCTAAGTTTGCTTACGACAAGTTAAGTGCCCGAACTTCCTGAAGTTGAAACGGTTAGGCGTGGTTTAGCCGAACACGTAGTTGGAAATAAGTTCAAAGAGATAACAGTTCTACACCGACGTGCAACATCACCAAAATCTATTGCCGCGCTAACTTCACTTAAGGGTGCGCGGGTCACAGAAGTTGCCCGACGTGGAAAGTTTCTCTGGTTTAAGCTGGATCGACCGGAAGTATTGGTTGGCCACTTAGGAATGAGCGGACAGTTTTTGATTCAGCCAAGAAGCGCTCCTGATGAGCGCCATTTGCGAGTAAAGATCAGCCTTGGAAAGCTGGATTTAAGGTTTATCGATCAACGGACCTTCGGTTGGCTGGGTGTTGATGAAACCCGAGATGGATTGCCAACTTATGTTAAAGATATTGCTGCAGATCCATTCGATTCCCAATTTAATTTGGATGAAACCATCGAAAGATTTAAAAAGAAGAAGACTGAAATCAAACGCGCATTGTTAGATCAGGGCGTCATGAGCGGTGTCGGAAATATCTATGCAGATGAAGCGCTCTGGCGTAGCAAAATTCATCCAGAATCCAGAACTGAGACGATGAAGGTGTCGCGCATCAAAGAGCTAATTGAAAATGCAACATCAGTAATGTCTGAGGCGCTATCAGTTGGCGGCACATCTTTTGATGACCTGTATATAAATGTAAATGGCGAAAGTGGGTATTTCGAACGCTCCCTTGCGGTTTATGGCCAGGAAGGCGAGGGCTGTCCACGTTGTGGGCGGGAAATCAGAAGAATCAAATTTGCCAATAGATCTTCCCATTTTTGCCCAAAATGTCAGCCCACACCGCGTGCTAGCAGAAATCGGTAAGCCCTTTTCCGATAGGTTGCGCCTGTGTATTTGAAAAGCATGACCCTTAAAGGATTTAAGTCCTTTGCCTCCTCGACCTCGCTCAATTTCGAGCCCGGCATTACCTGCGTCGTGGGTCCTAATGGTTCAGGCAAATCCAATGTGGTCGATGCGCTCTCTTGGGTTATGGGCGAGCAAGGGGCTAAGTCCCTTCGCGGCGGAAAAATGGAAGATGTTATTTTCGCTGGAACTTCAGGCCGCGCTCCACTTGGTCGCGCAGAAGTTTCGGTAACAATCGATAATACCGATGGTGTTCTACCGATTGATTTCACAGAAGTAACTATTTCTAGAATTCTCTTTAGAAATGGTGCAAGTGAATATCAACTAAATGGCGAAACCACAAGACTTTTAGATATTCAGGAACTGTTAAGCGATTCTGGAATTGGTCGCGAAATGCATGTGATTGTTGGACAAGGTCAGTTGGATGCAATCCTGCTCGCAAATCCAGAAGAGCGACGTGCCTTTATAGAAGAAGCTGCTGGAGTTTTAAAGCACAGAAAACGCAAAGAGAAGGCGCTCCGTAAATTAGATTCTATGACCGCCAACTTAGCGCGAATTCAAGATTTAACTGTGGAGCTGCGTCGCCAATTGAAGCCGCTTGGTAAACAGGCAGAAGTAGCGCGCAAAGCCTCAACAATTCAATCCGATGTTCGCGATTCAAAGTTACGTTTACTTGCCGATGATTTGCTGCAGCTTCGCTCAACAGTTGATTCGGAAGTCGCAGATGAATCAGCGCTGCGGGCACGTAAAGATGAAGTAGAAGCGGCGCTAAACACCGCGCGAAATCGCGAAGAACAAATTGATGCAACAGCTCTCATTGAGAATCCACTTCTAGTTAAGGCCCAAGAAAATTATTACCAACTGACTGCGCAACGCGAGAAGTTCCGTGGAATTCAAAATTTGGCCTCCGAGCGGGCAAGATTCTTATCTGAAGAAGCTGATGAAGCTCGCGCAAGTGGCCGCGATCCTGAAAGTATGGATTTAGAAGCTCAAGTGCTGCGTAGTGAAGAGAGTTCACTTCGTAACGAAGTTAGCGGATCAAATCAAAAACTATCAACGCTTTCAAGTGAGCTAAAAACTTTGGAAGCAAATCTAACTGCAGAAGAAAATAGTGTTTCAGCAGCGCTCCGTGCAATTGCAGATCAGAGAGAGGGCACGGCTCGTCAAGAGGGTCATATCAATGGATTAAAATCTCGCATCGATGCTACTAATGCTGAGATAACTCGATTAACCAAAGCACGTGATGAAGCATCACAGCGACTGCAAAATTTCCGGGAAGAATTCGCTCTACTTGAAACCCAGATAGCCTCTGTTGATTCAAATGAGCCTGGCCTAGATTCCGAGTTCGAAATTGCAAAGTCAGAATTAGCAACAGCGCAGACTGAATTAGATTTACTTGTTACAAAAGAGAGCGAAGCGCAACGAGTTCGCTCTGGCTTGGAAGGTCGCTTACGTGCACTTCAAGAGAGCCTGGTTCATAGAGATGGATCTGGAATAGTTTTATCTAGTGGAACTCGCACTCGTGGTCGCCTCTCCTCTTTAATTAATATTTCTCCGGGATGGGAAGTTGCGGTGGCAGCCGCGCTAGGGCCTCTTGCAGATTCGGTTGTTGTTTCTGATGTTTCATCTGCAGTGTCAGCGCTAACAATGCTTAAGCGCGAATCTGGTGGTCAATCTGAATTATTAGTTGTCGATGGTGATTCTGGTTTCACGCCTTCTAATCGCTCAATTCCAAATGGGTTTACCTCACTGGCAAGCCTGGTCTCATCAAGTGAAGTTTCGAGCGCGATTTCATCGCTGCTCTCTGGATTTGTTGCCGTAGAAGATTTAGCCGAAGCTGAGAGCGCTTTGCGAGCTGATCCTTCAGTGATTGCTATTACAAGAGAAGGTGACGTGCTCAGCAGTATTCGAGTTCGCGGTGGTTCTAGTGCGCAGAGTTCGGCAATCGAGATCTCAGCACTTATTGAGAAGACCGAGAAAGAGCTTCAAGAAGTTACTAATAATTGTGACCGCATTAAGTTTGAATTGGTTAGAGCTACTGAGACTCTGGCTTCGCGCAAGAATATCTATGATCTGGCGCTGGCAAAGTTAAATGAATCTGATGCCAAGATTTCGGGCCTTGCAGAGCAGATGGCTGTAGCTGGTCAAAATGTAAAGAATGCGCAGAGCGAAGTCGAGCGAATCTTGGTCTCACTAACAGAGGCGAATTCACAACGTGAATCTGATGAAGCAGATTTGAATGCGGCAATCTCTCAATTTGAATCACACCAGGCCCCAGCAAATCCAGACTTAACTCACCTAGAAGATTTACGCTCCAAAGTTTCTGCTGCTAGATCCGCTGAAGTTGAAGCAAGATTAAATTTAAGAACATTGGAAGAGCGCGTTACTGCTCTGGCTGCTAGAGCGGATGCATTGGAAGCTGCCGCTCAGAACGAACGAGATTCTGCAACTCGCGCAGTGAGTCGTAGAGAGCAACGTGGTTTGGCAGCGCTCACTGCCCAAGGTGTCGCCGATGCTTCATATGAAGCGCTAATTCAAATCGAATCTTCAATCGCTAAGGCTTCAACTGAACGCGAAAGATTAGAAATCTCTCGCTCTGAACGCGAGAGTGAAATTCTTGCTTTGCGTGTTCGTAGTCGCGAGTTAACATCCGAACTAGATGTCCTAACTTCTAGCGTCCACCGAGATGAAATAGCCCGAGCCGAACAACGACTTCGGATCGAAACACTTGAGCAGAAAGCTATTGAAGAACTTGGCGTGGATGTAACAACTCTGGTAAATGAATATGGTCCGGCAAATGATGTTCCAACTTTCGTTGAAGATGAAGAAGGAAACTTTGTTCCAGGAGATTTGATTCCTTATCGCCGCGATCAACAAGAGAAGCGCCTTGCGCAAGCTGAGCGCTCACTTGCGCTGCTTGGAAAAATTAACCCATTGGCCCTGGAAGAGTATTCCTCTCTAGAAGAGCGGCTTCGTTACTTGGCAGAACAGTTAGAAGATTTGAAGAAAACCAAACGCGATCTCTTAGACATTATTAAAGAAGTTGATGACAAAGTGCAGCAGATATTTAAAGAGGCTTATGACGATACTGCCCGCGAATTTGAATTGATTTTTGCGCGTTTATTCCCAGGTGGAGATGGTCGATTAATTCTGACTAATGCAGAGGACATGACATTGGCAGGTGTAGATGTTGAAGCTCGACCACCTGGAAAGCGCGTAAAGCGACTCTCACTTTTATCTGGTGGTGAACGATCGCTCGTAGCTGTTGCCCTTCTTATTGCAATCTTCAAAGCCCGACCAAGTCCGTTCTATGTGATGGATGAAGTTGAAGCAGCGTTGGATGATACAAACCTTGGACGCCTACTAGGTGTCTTCGAAGAACTCCGTGAGAAGTCACAGTTGATCGTTATTACTCACCAGAAGCGCACTATGGAAATTGCGGACTCTTTGTATGGAGTGACAATGCGTGGCGATGGGGTTTCGGAAGTTATTTCGCAACGCATCCGGGAATCTGAAAGCGCTAACTAGTTTTACTAGTGAAAAGTAATGGCGCTCTTTAGCAAGCTCTTACAGAAAATCCGTGGTGGCTCCACCTCTGCCGGAGATTGGCAAGAATTTGAAGAGGCGCTAATTGCCTCTGATCTTGGAGCCAAAAGTGCTGCAGAGATAATTGAGTTAGCTAAGAGATCAAAGAGCGATGAGATTGATAGTGCAATAACAAATGCGCTCAGTGACTGGTTAAGTAATGCAAATCGCGAACTTCCATTCAATAGTGATCGTCCAACAACTGTATTGATAGTGGGCGTAAATGGCACTGGTAAAACGACATCAACAGCAAAACTAATTTCATTCCTAAAGCAGAACAAGCACTCGGTTTTAGTTGCAGCAGCAGATACTTTTCGCGCAGCTGCCGTTGAACAGTTGGCAACATGGGGAAGCCGTCTTGAAGTAGACGTTGTTACTGGACCTGCAAATGGCGATCCGGCATCAGTTGCATTTGAAGCTGCCACTAAGGCGAAGGCTGCAAATATTGATTATTTAGTTATTGATACTGCTGGACGTCTGCACACAAAGTCTGGATTGATGGATGAACTTGGGAAGATTCGACGAGTTATTGAAAAAGTCTTACCGGTCGATGAAGTTTTATTGGTTGTAGATGCCACGACCGGTCAGAACGGAATTGTTCAGGCTAAAATTTTTATGGAGAGTGTTGCGGTAACTGGATTAATTTTGACCAAGATGGATGGTTCGGCCAAGGGCGGCATTGCTCTAGCAATCGAGCGCGAGTGCGGGATCCCGATTAAATTCATTGGGACCGGGGAGAGCGCGGCTGATTTAGAAGCCTTTGACCCAGAGCGGTATCTGAACGGGCTTTTTAGCTAGCCCAGCCCGGATGTAACCAGTTTGTAACACAAGTCCGAAAGCTTTCACCATTTCGTAATCTGCCAAGGCATCTGATGTAACCAGGCCCCACGACCCTACGGGTATCTCAATGGCGAGGCTTATGCGTGAAAGGGGTTTGTAATGGAAGAAGTTGTTATCAATTCTGGTGACACAGCTTGGATGCTTATAAGTACAGGACTTGTAACACTAATGATCCCAGGCTTGGCACTTTTTTACGGTGGCATGGTCCGAGTAAAGAGCGTTCTAAATATGATGATGATGTCATTTGGCGCACTCGCAATAGTTTTTGTGCTCTGGATTATCGTTGGTTTCTCAGTGGTCTTTGGTGATTCACTTGGTGGAAGTGGTTTAGTTGGTGATCCAACTCAGTTCTTATTCTTAAATGGTTTAGATAATGCCGATGCAGCAATTGGAACAATTCCGGCCGCGGTGTTTATCGCCTTCCAAGGTATCTTCGCAGCAATAACAGTTGCACTGATTTCAGGATCGATTGCCGATCGCGCAAAGTTTGGATCTTGGATGGTCTTCGCTGCAATTTGGGCCACACTCGTTTACTTCCCAGTTGCACACTGGGTCTTTGCCTTCGATGACTTTGTCGCAAAGACAGGTGGTTGGATTGCAAATGATCTTGGTGCACTCGACTTTGCAGGTGGAACCGCAGTTCACATCAATGCGGGCGCTGCTGGCTTAGCTCTAGCAATTATTCTTGGAAAGCGTGTTGGCTGGCGCAAAGAAGCAATGCGTCCACATTCACTTCCACTGGTAATGCTCGGAGCCGCACTTCTCTGGTTTGGTTGGTTTGGCTTCAACGCTGGATCTGCAGTTGGATCTAATGGAACTGCTGGACTAGCACTGCTAAATACAATTGGTGCAACAGTTGCCGCACTACTGGCCTGGTTGCTAGTAGAGAAGATTCGTGATGGACATGCAACAAGCCTTGGCGCCGCATCAGGTGTTGTGGCAGGCCTGGTAGCAATTACTCCAGCATGTGCAGCAGTAAATGCAAGCGGTGCGCTAATTATTGGTGCTCTAGCTGGTGTTCTTTGTTCGCTATCAGTTGGCTTAAAGTTCAAGCTTGGCATCGATGATTCACTTGATGTTGTAGCAGTTCACCTAGTTGGTGGAATTGTTGGAACAGTGATGATCGGAGTCGTTGGCGTAGATGTTGGACTATTCAACGGTGGCGGAACCGAACAACTAATAAAGCAGATTATCGGCGCAGGTGCAGTGCTTGGATATTCCTTCATTGCAACTCTGATAATTGGCTACGCGCTAGATAAGACAATCGGCTTGCGAGTTAGTAGAGAGATTGAAGTCGAAGGAATTGACCTCAAGCTCCATGCTGAATCAGCCTACGAAACCTATAGCTCTTCAAGAGGAGGATCATCACTATGAAACTAATTACTGCGATCATCAAGCCATTTAAGTTAGATGATGTGAAGGAGGCACTAACTGCCTTCGGAATAACCGGAATGACAGTTTCAGAGGCCAGTGGTTTTGGTCGTCAAGGTGGACATACCGAGGTCTATCGTGGCGCTGAATACACCGTAGATCTGATTCCAAAGATTCGATTAGAAGTATTAGTCGATAGCAGTGATGCAGAGAAAGTAATTGATGTAATCGTAAAGGCTGCATCGACTGGCGCTATTGGCGATGGAAAAGTTTGGTCTTCGCCGGTAGACAATATCGTTCGTGTTCGCACTGGAGAGCGCGGCACTGACGCTATTTAAGAATAAGTAGAGTAACTCCGTGGGAACCCGTGAGCGTCGCGATCGATCCAATCAGATCGATAAGGCGCTCCGGGTTTCGTTTTTAGATTGCGCAAGTAAATATCTAGCCAAACCTGAGCTTGTTTCATTAGCAGCAGTCGGAGGATATGGTCGAGGCGAGCTATCTCCAGCATCTGATTTAGATTTATTAATTCTGCATAATGGCAGCGAAAAACCGCAAGCAATTTCTGAATTTGTTAATGCATTTCTCTACCCACTTTGGGATCAAGGCCGGGCAATTGATCATGCGGTCCGAACCCGGAGCGAAACTCGTGAGGTTGCAATTGAAGATATCCGGGTCGCACTTGGCTTATTAGATTTGCGCCATATTGCTGGTGAATCAGAACTTTCGAATCAGGTTGCATCTGATGCGCTCGAAAATTGGCGGAAGAGTCGAGAAAAGTTTCTACCGAAGTTGCGAAAATCCATTCAAGAACGTGAAAACCGATCTGGCGAACTAGCATTTCTTTTGGAGCCCGATCTGAAAGAAGCTCGCGGGGGACTTCGAGACATCAACGCACTCCGTGCAATTGAAATATCGGGCGCTATATCAGTCTCTCTCACTCGGGTCGCTGAATCGGAAGCGCTACTTGCAAATGTCAGAGATGTATTACATGGCGATAATTTAAAAGCCCGGGATTTGTTGTTGCTAACCGAACAAGACCGGGTTGCTTTGATAATGGGATATGCAGATGCAGACGCCCTGATGCTAGATGTAGCTAAGGCAGCTCGCGCTGTTGACTATTTAATGGATTCAACTTGGCATCGCATAGATTCAAAAAGTGGGCAGAGCTGGCTTCGCCGAAGAAAAGATCAGAAGATTGATCAAGGGTTAGTAATTCTAAATTCTGAAGTAACCATCGAAGATGGTTATGACATATCAAAGGACTCAGCAATTGGTTTAAGAGCGGCGGCTGCTGCTGCCCAGCGTGGGTTGCCACTTTCGATTGATGCTTGTGTTCTCTTGTCCGAGAAATTTTCCGCTCTTCCCAATCCATGGCCGAAGTCAGTTTTAAATGATCTGGTCTCGCTGATTGGTGCTGGCTCATCAATGATTCGAGTTTTTGAAGCACTGGACCAAGATGGGCTTATTGAAAAATGGATTCCGGAATGGTCGCATGTCAGATTCTTGCCCCAGCGAAATGTTTTGCATCGCCACACAGTTGATCGACACATGCTCGAAACTGCTGTTCATGCTGCCGCTTTAACT
>Ga0315903_10010923_pt1 | contig 10751 bp, 10 predicted proteins | sample LakEriMetagenome_7_FD_203524 | JGI IMG/M metagenome (GOLD analysis project Ga0315903, IMG submission 203524) | Freshwater fungal communities from buoy surface, Lake Erie, Ohio, United States - Buoy 2 MA119 | ecosystem: Environmental > Aquatic > Freshwater > Lake | place: USA: Lake Erie, Ohio... | reverse complement strand
TTTTTCATCTAACTGATAAAATCCTCTAATTGGCCTGCCAATTCTTGGTGTGTAGGTGATGAATTCACAATTTCAATAACTTGTGATCGATAATGATTTATTTGACCGATGTCAAATGCCAATGCCAAAATAGCATTAGCCATTTCCTTGGGAGAATGAACCATTGGTAATATCCCCTTACTCCACTTATATCCTCTGTTACCAATAGTAGTAGTAATCACGGGCAATCCCATACCAATGGCTTTAGCCAATTTTGTTGAAACACCCCTTGAGTAATAAAAAACAGGATTCAAAAAAAACGACCACGATTCACATTCTTTTTCAAGTTCCTCATTGGTTAGGTAACCCAAATAATTCACAAATGGGTAATTCCTCTCCAATGCCATTCCCCAATCTTTTGAAGAGCCTACAATTCGAACACTCAAGCCCTCATAATTACCGATCTCCAATAGTTCATCGCACACAGATTTTATTCCTTGGTAGTTGGGTGCGTGACTCAAATCGCCCATGAAACCAACGATCCCAAGAGAACCATTAAAATATTTAGCATCCATTTTGATGGTTCTTGGAACTAGAAAGACCTTCTTCGCTCCCAACCAATTTTCTATTTGAAATTCTACTTCCGAAACAGTTAGGACCCCGTCAATACCATTTAATCTTTGATTTACCTCTGTGCGAATTGTTCTTCCCAATGTCCAATTGGCAAGTATTTTCCGAAATACTGGTAGCGTATTGTTAAAACGCGTCACGGAATGCAATAAATCACCCGACTCATTTCCATGCGAGCAGATAAATATGGGTACTTTATTACCCCAAAATTTTTTCAACGCCAATCCGAATTTTGCTGTATTCGATTGGTTTAGAAATACATATTTGATATTGTTTTTAATAACTAGGTCATTTAATTCTGCCATGCGTGAATTAACAGAAAAATCATTGTATTGATTTATACCTAATTTTACTTGTATCCGATAAACGAGTGACGTTCTATTTTGAACAGGAAAAATAGATATATCGAATAATTTCGACAATAAATCAATGTATTCCTCTGTACACAAACGCACGCCGCCCTCATTCAACGACTTATCAATATAAATATTATTTGTTAAAAATATCGCTTTTTCTTTCATTCAAACAAACTCAGATACTGTTTTGCAATCACGGAAACATCAAACCGCCTTTCCGCTGTTTGTCTGCATAAACAGCGGTCAATCTCATTGATTTTACTCACAGCATCAATCATTTCTTGCCTGTCCTGCACTACAAAACCCGTGATACCTTCTTCTATAACCTCTGGCACAGAACCATACGGAAAGGCAATAACTGGTGTACCGCAAGCCATCGCCTCAATCATGACAATACCAAATGGTTCATTCCATTCTATGGGCATTAAAAATGCTGCAGATTTTCCCAACAACTCATTTTTTTGCACATCATTCACTTCACCAACAAATTCCACGTTGATACCATCAACGTGGGGTTTGATTTCATTTTCGAAGTATTGAATCTCTTCGGGCAACTTCGAAATATTACCAGCAATCAATAATTTTCTCCCCGTTATTTTTGCAACTTCAATGGCCGTGTGACACCCCTTGATGCGCTCTATTCTACCTAGGAAAACTAGTGGCGCATCTAGAATGTTGATACTATATGTTAACTGAAATTTATTAAAAACAACACAATTGTGGATTCCTTTCCAATACCCAAGTGGATTTGCTCTGGTTATCAGATTTACACTACAACCAGTGAATGCAAGGTTGGTCGGATTAAACTTCAAAACCATTTTAGCATTTCTTGAGGTTATCTCACGTTGATATGATTGTATCTTTCTGGTATTTGTTTTTAAAACAGGAAACAAATACAACAATCTCCCGAAATTATGTATCAAATCATATTGGTTATTTTTACGTAATAAAAAAAACCAAGCCTTAAAAATGGATGCATACATCACGAATTTAGTCGGAGGAAATCCAGCATTTCCTATACTATAGACGCTACATCCGTAAATGTTTGAACCCTTCGTTGTTAGCAAATCCACAGTACATCCCATTTTAATATATTCTACCGCCAAATCTCCAACAATACGCTCAATTCCACCATAACCAGATGGAGGTACTAATATTCCTGGATCAGTTATAAATAATATCCTCATCCCGATAGCAATTCATTATATAACTCTAAATACTCGTCAGAAACCTCCCTGAAACTTCTGGGTTGAATAATATTTTTCTTTAAAATAATTAACAATTCCGGGTTATTAATTAGTTTTTTAATCTGCTCTTTCAATGATTCAACTTTATTGAAATCAAACAGCAATCCATCCACACCATCTTTGATTTGTTCGGCATTACCAAATACGTTACTTGCCAATACAGGTATACCCGCAGCTTTAGCTTCTTGGATTACCAGTGGGCTCATTTCACTAAACGTTGAGCATAAGCACAATACATCGTTTTTGACCATGGTATTGATCACTTCTGATTGATTCAATTTCCCCAACCAATGGACATTCGCCATTCCTATAGTTTTCCTTCGCAAATTACTTTCATAATATCCAACTTCAGAATTTCCATAAATACAAAGTTCAACTGAGTCACTCTCAAGTCCCATTAATGCATCAATCAATAAATGCAATCCTTTAAATGGGGAAATTCGACCTAAAAACATCAATTTTAACGGCTTAATACTATCACTTTCATTTTTCAAGGATTTAATTTCTTGAGAACTACTATGTGGCAAACCTTGTTTGATTACTGAAATTTTGGAGGCCTCTATTCCATTCCTTAACAAAATATCTTCATACCAATTCGTCAAACATACCACTTTATCACATTGATTTACTAATTCAAACAAGTCTTTTTTTACTTTATCGATGATATTTGCAGTTCCCAACAAAGTTCCTAAAGGATGATTCAATTTCCTAAAATCAATACCACAACTCTTTGATAAACGACTTAATTGAATTGTGGGCATACTCATCCATTTCAAACCGCGATTTCTTAAATAACAAGATCCACAAATCCTCTCATCAATCTTTCCATCACAAAGTTTTTGATTTGTCCAAACCAATGTACCTGTTTTACATGAGTATCCCGCCAAATGAAAAGTCATGACTACTTTGGCACCACTTGCTTTGGCCGCATGCACATGTTGCAGCGCAATACCATTGCTACCAGCGAGTTCGTGAAAATGGATAAGATCCGGCTGCTCATTTTTCAAAAATGCAACAAAGTTTTTCAACCCATCCGGTATTCGAAAACCCAAGATGAGCAAACGGTCTACGATCGAAGGTTCAGCATACTGAAATACATCCAATCCATCAAATACATAATCTTTAGCAGTTGTTTGTCCATAATGCGGAATAAGCACTTGCACATTCACACCCCGTTGCTGCAATTGCTTGCTCAACGCCCACGTGTAAACTTCGGTACCCGCTGTTTGCTGCGGAAGAAAATGATTGAGAACCTGGAGAACTTTCATTACTTAAACGCCCAATACTTTTTTCCAAGAATACTGCCACATTTTATGGCGAACCGGGCCTACAAAATGACGGAGTGCAATTTTATAATAATCTACACAATGCGATAAATGAAACGAATCACTCCCGCCAACTTTAAACAAATCTCTGTCTAAAGCCTTGAAACCTGCATCGTTAATCACAAGCTTTTGAAAAGCTGTTTGATCGGACCAGTAATCCAGCACACCCTTACGATATCGCTCTTCGATATACGTATAAACAGATTCCATTGAGAAGCGGCTGTGCAACAGCAACAAACCAAAATTGAACGGCTGTACTATAGAAGGATGCGCCAGTAAAAAATCCTTATCGAAATACCTGTTCCCCTCATCCACCAGATAATAATTGATGTTTGAATCGCTGTTAATCAGCGCAGAGAAATGCCGGTAAAAAAGAATATCCGAATCTGTAATGAGGGTCTTTTTATCCGAAATATGCTTTGCAAGAATCTCTACTTTTTTTAGTGTAGGAAATTTCTGAAATACCTCTATAGGCAAACGTGCATCCGATAAATCAAGATCACAAACGGTAACCCGATCGATCTTGCGAAAAGCATCAACTTGCGTTTTAGTATAGGTACCGTCGTTATAAATTAACCATTGTTGAGGCTTACCAACGTTGCGGTAAAACGAATAAAGCGAGTACAACTGATCGGCAAACCATTTACCCCCCGAAAAACTTACAACAGTATAATCACTCTCATTTGTTGCTGCAGGTACATGCAATTGCTGCCATTGCAAAAAAGAAGCTTTATTACGTTCAGCAATCTGTTCAATCCATTTACGTTTGAAACGACCTACCATCTCTATATAAAAAAATGAAAAATATCCTTTATGATTTTTACCGGCTGGAAAACAATCTTTTCAAAAAACGCCTACAAATTAAAAGAATTGAGACAACCTTGAAGAAGAATCCATATTGGTTAATTACCTTAAACATTTTAACGCCACCCCCCCCTAACAAATCCGAAATTTTCGTTTCAGATATATATAAATCAATTTGATAGCAAAATGCTGACAAATATTGGCCGAAAATCAAGTTGTAACGATCTCTGACTTCCTTAACAATAAAAAGCCGCTCATTTAGTACTTCTAAACTTTTAATACTCGTGTTACGAACTGTGCCCTTGTGAAACCGATGGTAATTAAGAGTGCTGTTTAAGTATGCGATTTTCCCATTTTCTAACATACGTATATAAAAGAACCAATCGCCGCAAAGTTTGAAATTATGATTAAAAAAACTTCCATCAACATACTTCTTTCGGAAAACAACTGCACTTACGTTTGGAATTGTACATTGCTTATACAAATGATCTTCAACTTCTTGCTTACCCGACTTAATAAATGAAGAATTTGCCCATTTTAAATTTCGGTATGACAATCCAATCTGTACTCCATTTTCATCTATGTCAATGGATCTTGAATATGCTAAAACAATTTCAGGATCAATGAAAACCTTCACGACCTCATTTAAGAAATAATCATGTGCCACATCATCACTCTCTGCTATCCATACTAACGATTCGGGTTCAATATAAGAAAGCCCCTTCTCCCATTGCCTAAATACGCTACCTGAATTTTCATCATTCACAATTACTTTTACACCATCAGTTCGATATTTATTAATAATATCAATACTTGCATCCGTCGATGCGTCATCTAATATTATTATCTTATCAATACAATTTCTTTGTTTGAAGACAGAAACCAATCTTTCATTTAAAAATCGTGCATGATTATAATTAGGAATAATTACCGAAACTTTTTGCCCCATTTATTTGTCACAATTTTAGTCTTTTCTAAAAATGCTTTGCCCCACTTCTGGTCGGGTTCAAGATGATTACCTTCAGCCCATTCATTCCATGCATTTATAAAAATGAAATTCTCCTCTTCAGAATATGGTTGAAAATTCTGCATGGTTGAATCCAACCACTTCTCATAAAGTTCAGGAGTATGACCGTGAATGATATTGGCATTGGCTTTTCTAGCTGAGTTATCCCATGATGGTGTTACACATGGATAGTACTTGTATTCAGGAGTCGGCTTAGAAATCATATGATCAACAAAAAGTCCGTAATCTATTACTCTGTTCTTTGTATAAATACTTTTTTTGATTTTTAGTTTGTTCAATAATCTTGTAAATACTGATCCTTTTAAATTCACACTTAAAGGTGCTTCAAAAAAATCTGGCTGAAATTCAACTGCAGCTTCAAAACCAAGACGAGAAGGATCTACTTTATAATTGAAGCTTTGCATGTATGCTGCATAAATTCCTTTTAAACCGCTTTTTATTGCTTCCTCGTTCCAGAGCTTTAATGTTTGCTGGATATTTGGAAATAAAGATGGCCTGTAAATAGCGATAAATGGTCTGCCATTGATTTTAATATATCGCTCATCACAAAAAAAGTGTTTTATTAAATACTGTATATGGTCTAAATCGTCTTCGTAGCTGTAATCTTGTTTCATCAAAACATCCTGCTCCATTCCATCCCAACGACGTGTCCAGTTTTCATTAGCCCAACATAACATAAAAGGGAAATCAGGTGTTTTGTTCTTTAACATAGCGTCCAAAGGTTCATTCAGCAATCTGGTTCCATTAAACCAATAATGATAAAAACAAAAACCCGAAACACCGGCTTCTTTAGCCATACTTGCCTGTTGTTCCATTACAGAATGTATGCGCAAATCATAAAAACCTAAGTCCGCAGGTAAATGAGGCTGATAATGGCCCTTGAATCTCGGCTTAGACTTCGTTACATTTGTCCATTCTGTGAATCCTTTTCCCCACCATTTATCATTTTCACGTATTGGATGAAACTGTGGAAGATAAATTGCAATTGTTCTTTTCATTTTGTATATACACATTGTAACAATGTAAGTTCTGCTTTTTTATTACTGTGTTAGAATTGACTTTTGAAGTTTAAGGATCAGTTTCTACACATTTGTTAGGACTGAAATTATTTAATGATTGCGAAGAATGAAATTTATTGAATTCTTACTATTATTTAAATAATAGTACTTTCAGATGATACGATGTTTCAAACTTGTACATCTTCTCTACTATTTCGATTAAAACGCCAAAAAATAATCTTTATTAATAGATTTGCATGGCATGATATATTCAAATTGAATTCCACGGTTTTGCAATACACTAGGACATGATTCGAAAGTAATAAAAGGCCGTATTTAGAACGTAATTTTTGGGAATTTCTTGTCGCATTGCACTTCCTTTAGGGTACATGTTAGAGTTTTTCCTAGTCGACGGCGATGATCTTATTTGACTCGGAAAATTTCGAGTTTTTTTGCCAAATTTTGTCAAGTACGAATTTTAGATCTACTTATACATGGGAAATACAAATTCCAAACAATATAACAAAATAAAATAATCTTGTCATATTTAAAGTTTAAAAATATCACCTTCTAAGATAAGAAATAGCTTTTATTAGGTACCAAGTAACCCAAACAGGAACAAAATCAAAAATAATTGATTTAATTCCTGTTGAGTATCCAATCAATATATATTTTAACTTTTTCTTACATAATCTTACTTTTACATCATCATTTAATGAATTAAAGAAGGCAATATTTGATCTACACGATTGAATAAATCCATATTTCATTTTATCATAATCGCTGCACATGGATTCCGAATGAATTCTATAACTTGCCAATGACTCCCGAACATTGACTAAGCCTATCGAATAATGAAAAATCTTTACCCAAAATGAATAGTCCTCATGATTTGGTAATGTTTCATCAAAAATCAATGAATTACACTTTCTTAATATTGCTGATTTAAATAAAACAGTATGGCACGGAATCGATAATCCATTTTCCCAATCCATTATTATTTGATCCTTAAAGTATTGGGGGTCCGGAAATGGACTCATATATCTATTTGCACAATATTGTCCCGACACTTGGTCGAAAGGTAGGTAATCACAAATAACAATATCGATATCATCATTAAAAAATTGTAATTGAATTTGAAATTTCTCCGTGTGTAAAAAATCATCACTATCCAAAAACTGAATATATTCACCTTTTGCAATTTTCAAACCTGCATTTCTTGCACTACTTAACCCCCCATTATCCTTTTTTACGATACAAAATCTATCATCCTTAGCACACCACTCACGAGCAATTTCAGGGGTGTGATCTGTTGAACCATCGTCTACAATAATGCACTCCCAATTTTTGTATGTCTGTTGGTATACAGATACTAAAGTATCTGTTAAATACTTGCCTTGATTGTAACAAGGAATAATTATGGATATTAAAGATTTTTTGTTCACGAATTCAACAATAATAATCACATAAATTATACACGTATAAAAAATTTCAATAAATTTATATAGAATTTAATATTAAAAAAAACAAATTGTTTTATACTAACTCTACCATTCATGAAATTATGCAATTCATTTTTATTTTTATAATTTTCTTTGAGTAAATTCAATAACTGCATTTTATCAAAGCTCGACAAGTCAATCCAACTTCCATGATTATAATGTACACAAATACTATTTTTAGTAGCCATTTTAATATCAAAATCCTCATACCAGGACGAAGGGTAAAAAAAATCATGTGAAAATATTCTGATATTTTTAATTGAACAGGGTTTCCCTTGAAATCCTAATTTTCTGAGTTCAAATGTTGTTAAATGTGGTGAAGACATATTGGCTTCCTCAGTACCATCAAAATTTTCAGTTAGTGTATTTAAACAATTATTAATAAAAGAACAATTTGGAATCGCAGCGATTACTGCATTATTAACAAAAAATGGTTGTTCCCAAGGTTTTGTTTCAAGCCCAAGGAAACAATCTTCTGAATATTTTGTCAGGTTTGGAGTTTTCAAAAGCAATATATCAGTGTCAAAATACCACCCCCCCATTTTTCTCAAAGCCCAAAGACGCATATAATTACTCATATTGGCGAACTTTTTCAAGCTCAATGCTCTTTTCATATACTGTACATCCATTGGGCTATTATTTTCATCCCATTTGATTATATCATGATCAGGCATCAATTTTTTCCAGCTTGCTATGCATGTTTGAACTATCTGAGGTAACTCACCTTCTCCAAACCAACAAAAATGTATATACTTTGGTATCAAAACAATATTATTTGAACTTACTTTACTATTATTAAACATAAATTGAAGATAGCGTTTATCTTACCTGATTTTTAGCTAGTTTATTTTAACATTTTAACACTGCTGTCCTGAGCGTTATTCAAGTATAACAAATTTTATTGATTTTACTGGTTTCAAGGGTTATAAAAATGCATTTTGCGATTTTGACCCCTCTTTTATCTAAGTAAACAGACTCAATTGGATATTTTCGGGCTCCCATTGGCTGTTTTTTCGAAAGGTTTGTTGATGAATTGATTCAGTTCGATTTTTGCAAACAGATGCAAACGCAGCGCATTGATCAAATTGGACAGGTGCCATTTGTACTTGGCCATTTGCTGTAAGGCTTTGAGCAAAACGATGGCTATTAAGGATCTCCAAATTTGGAATTTAACGGCATTCTCACTCGTGCCCAAAAAGGTTTTTATGCGCAAATGGGTTTTGATGTGCTTAAAAAACACCTCAATGTTCCACCGCTCCTTGTACAACTCAGCAACGGTGGCGGCTGTCCACTGTTTGTGGTTGGTTAAAAACACCAATTTTTGTCCAGTTACGGGATCTATGTATTCTACTCTACGGAGCGTGTGAGGATAGTTGGTGCTTGATTTTTGACCGATGAGCTTGATGTTGTCATCGTAAACAAACCCTGATTCACTGTCCGTTTCGTAAGCAGTAGTGAGACCTCGCAATTCATGTTGTCCTTGGCCCTTGTAACGAAATAGATATTTCTGCTGTCCAAATCGTGAAGCCATTTGTAATCAACGTATCCTCGATCAAAAACAATCACGCTGCCCGCTGGGAAATGAACCAGCTTAGCCATTTTGCTCTCGTGAACCTTGCCGTCTGTAATACTTGCAAAGTGTGGGATACAGCCCTTATAGTCTAGTACTATGTGGATTTAACTGCTCCTTTGTATTGCCTGAACTTGGCCCAATCAGACACCTTTGCACACAACGGAATGACCGTAGCATCCATCAGGAACACTTGGCGGGTTAATCGCTTGAGGTTTCTTTTTTGAAATACCACGTGGTGTCCTAAATGATCGATGACTTCATAAAAGAACTTTTCAAACAATCGATAATCCCTGTGTTTATTGATGTAAGATACCGTTGATTTACCTGGAGCCTGTTTGCATCTAAGATGATTTATATTGCCCGCTATCGACATTAATCCATTGCTGATGTCCTGCAAGAAGCGGCATTGCTCAAGTGGCAAAAAAGCATGGTTACCAAGTGCGTCTATGAATCTATGCCTTTGCTATGTTTGTTAGGTTCGAGTTCATTTGCTATTTTTTTGAACTTTTCTGCTGGTAACAGTTGAATCATTTGGGCAAGTAGGGTTATGTTTGACATACGCATTTGGTTTAGTTGTAGTAAACGGAAGATAGGATATTGATCCTATCTTCGCCAAGGCGGTTAAAAATTTATTTTGGACAGGTGTGACATTTTAATTAGTTTTTACGAATTAAAATTTATTCACAAAAAACACTCAACTAAAGATTGTTTGTATAATCATTGTCGAGATTATTTTTCGAGTTAAATATTTTAAAGTTATATTCGTTCATTAACGGCTGCGCAATATCATCGATTATTTCATCAAATGGTTTTATTCGTTTGAATAGAAAAAATAAGTCCAATAAGTTGAGGCCTACTTTTTTATAAAGTCGTATAAAACTAAATACTCTACCTTTCAGTAAAACATTTCGTACAGTCCTCCTTAAGAAGGATGATTTAACAAAGTACTCTAATTGAAGTTTTTCAGAAGTAGCCAATGGGTTTTTTGAATCATTCAATATAAGCAGATCTATTTGCATTGATTCAATTATAAATTTGTAACTTACACCCAAGTTAGACGATGCTTGACCCGGAGTGCTTCTCCAATAACTAAAACCAATCGGTACAAACAGAACTTTACAAGTAAGTGCGAGTTTTTTTCGTATATAAATATCCCCTATAGCAAATTTATTACTGAAACCTCCTTCCCTTTTCAAAGCTTCAACCGAAAATAAGGTTTCAGTAAATCCTATCACACCAATGTAATTACTATAGTCATACAGCAATTGTAACGTTTGTACTGGTTCAAAAAGATAAGGAAGTACTGCGTA
>Ga0315903_10010919_pt1 | contig 10753 bp, 14 predicted proteins | sample LakEriMetagenome_7_FD_203524 | JGI IMG/M metagenome (GOLD analysis project Ga0315903, IMG submission 203524) | Freshwater fungal communities from buoy surface, Lake Erie, Ohio, United States - Buoy 2 MA119 | ecosystem: Environmental > Aquatic > Freshwater > Lake | place: USA: Lake Erie, Ohio... | reverse complement strand
CACACCGGAAGCGCGGGCGATGTCGTCGCAGTGCGCAGGGAGGACTGACTGTGACCGACCCAAACACCTTCACCCTATCCGACACCCTCGAGGCCCGTGAGCTAGTCAAGACCATGCTGCCCCCGTCATTCCGCAAGGCAATCGACGCTGGTGAGCTTGATGGCTTCGGATTGTACAAGCGCGCCGAGGCCATGCTGATCCAGCGCCGGAAAGATGAGGAGGCGGTCGATGGTTGAGCCTGTCGTGATTGGCAACGCCACGCTTTACCTTGGCGACTGCCGCGACATTCTGCCGACGTTGGGGAAGGTGGATCACGTTTTCAGCGACCCGCCCTACGGCGTGTCCGAGACCCACGGCTCGCACCTCTCAAGCGTGACGTTGCGAGACGGAACGCCTGCCCGGCAGGCGTTGGGGTTCGAGGGCATTACGCAAGAGGAGTTGCAAGCGTTCGCCGAGCAGTGGGTCGGTATGGCATCGCGCTGGGTAGTTTTCTCTTGCGAGTGGAAACACGCTCATTCCCTGCCCCACCTTATCCGCCTCGGTATCTGGCGTAAGCCTGATGGCGCGCCGCAATTCACGGGCGACAGGCCGGGGACGGGTTGGGAGGCGGTGGCGATTTGCCATCGCGAAGGACGCAAACGCTGGAATGGCGGCGGCAAGCACGCTGTTTGGACTGTGCCGAAAGGCATTGGCGACGGCCACCCGACGCAAAAGCCGGTTCCGTTGCTGCGTGAATGGGTGGCGGACTTCACTGACGCGGGCGAAACCATCCTAGACCCCTTCATGGGCAGCGGCACCACGGGCGTTGCCGCTGTGCAGATGGGCCGCAAATTCATCGGCATCGAGCGCGAACCCAAATATTTCGACATCGCCTGCCGCCGCATCGAGGAAGCGCAGAAGCAATCCGATCTTTTCATCGAGGCACCCAAGCCCAAGCCGGTGCAACCTGACTTTCTGAAAGGTGCCGCATGACTGACCGCATGGAAAAGATAATCGCAGCCGGTGAGGCGGATCACGAAGCTGTCCGCGTGCGAGAGCGCGCAAAGATCGTGGCATGGCTGCTGCAAGACGCGGCCAAACTGAAATCCGATATTGCAGACGGGTATTGGGACGGTGACGAATATTGGGGCGAGCGCATCGTCGAAACCATCATTGATTGCGCCAACACCATTGAACGCGGCGAACACTTGAAAGGTGCAGCATGACCCGAGCCAAGCGTAAAGCCCGCAAGCCTAGCGACCACATCGAGCCGACCCGTGAGAGGTCATCCCGCAACATCATGGAGCGCGCGGGCATGGCCTACCGCGCCAAGGCACCGATCCGCGAATTGTTCGACCGCGACAAGATCACCCCCGCGCAATTCGACGCGCTGTGCTACTACCGCCAGCAAGCCCAGCAGGCCGAGGACGATAGCGCCACCATGTCCCCGATGCACCCCGACAAGGCAATGGGTGGCGGTGGTGGCAGCGTGTCAGGCTCGACCATCCCTGCCCAGCTATTGCGCGCCACGCCTGCACAGATCGAGACAAGCCGGATTGAGCGCGACATTCTCGGCTATGGGCAATGGGCGCTTGACCTGTTGCGCCATGTCGCACGGGACGACAAGACGCTGTGTGCCTGGTGCATCGAGACGCACGGCGGGCGGGAACGGTATGACGGCAAGGGCAGGCTGGTGGCAATCGTCCCCGTGGCAGAGCGGCGGGTGATGCGTGAGGCGCTGTTGAGCCTGAAATACATTGCGGGCGCGATTGTCAGATAGCATGTTGACGACCGGCGGAAAATATGCTACCGCACCACCAACATGACGAATTGCGCCTCGCTTCCACACGGTTGCGGGGCGCTTCGCTTTAGGGGCTACGGCTCCTGCCCAACATCCTGTGCCGGACAATCCAAGATAGCGGCGTGGTGCGGGCAAATATAGGCGGCACCTGCCAAGGTTGGATCGCGACCGGCCAAGTGGTGCGGAGGTGACGAGGCACCGCACCATAGGGTTCTGAGAAGCCCTAACGGCAATGCCCCGATCTGGAAGCGGGAACCGGCATAGATTACCCCGCAAACACACGGAGGCCAGACAATGCGCCTCGCCGCAATCTGCCTCTGCATAGCAACAGCCCTATTTCTGGTGGGCAGTCTTGCAGGCATAGCGGTTCTGATGATCGGCGCAGGCATTGGTAAGCTGTGGCGGTAAAGCGCAATCCGCACGTTGTCGCGGCAAGGCAAGCACCAGCTAAGGCAATACCAGACGCCAGGCACAAGAAGCGCAGCAAGGCCGAACGAAAACGCGATGCACTACGGGATGAGCGCGATGGACGATGATCTGTTCGATCCTGACTGTGCAATTCGCGTGGAAGCGTTGCACGCTGCAATCTGGCGGCTAAATACTAACGGTGAAAGTTCAGTAGCACTTGATAGCCTGCTAGGTGATGCAAACGCTATCCTGCACTTCCTGACCGATGGCGAGGGCGTCGAGTTTAGTGGGCCTGAAAGCCTGCGCAAGTTTGTGAGGGGCGAGTGATGGGCCGCCCTAGCGATTACACGCAGGCCACAGCCGACGAGATTTGCGAGCGCCTGTCTGAAGGCGAAAGTCTCAGGGCAATCTGCCTTGACGACAATATGCCGCACAAAGCTACCGTGTTTCGCTGGTTGGCTGCAAACGAAGAGTTCCGCGACCAATACGCACGCGCGCGGGAAGCGCAGGCCGACGTTCTGGTTGATGAAATGATCTACATCGCAGACGGAAAGCATGGCGGTGAGGACGTTCAGCGCGACCGGCTTTCGGTTGATGCGCGCAAGTGGGCCGCCTCGAAGCTGAAGCCCAAGACTTATGGCGACAAGGTAAAGCACGTTGGCGGAGACGAAGGTGACAACCCTATCGCCTTCACTGGCTTCAAGCGCCAGTTCATCGACTGACGTTATCCGCACGCCTCGCAAGCTGGCCCCGTTGCTGCGGCCTGCGCGCTACAAGGGGCTGCATGGTGGGCGCGGTTCGGGCAAGTCGCACTTCTTTGCTGAGTTGCTGGTTGAAGAGGCGACGATCCGTTCGGGCTTTCGGGCTGTTTGTGTGCGCGAGGTGCAAAAGTCGCTTAAGCAGTCGGTCAAGCTGCTGGTTGAGGACAAGATACGCAGCATGGGCGTTGCGCACCTGTTCGAGGTTCTAGAGGCCGAGATACGCACGCCAGGCGGCGGGGTTATCATCTTTCAGGGGATGCAGAACCACACTGCGGACAGCATCAAGTCGCTTGAAGGCTTCGACATCGCATGGTGCGAGGAGGCGCAAAGCCTAAGCCAACGCTCGCTTGACCTGTTACGCCCGACAATCCGTAAGGCTGGCAGCGAATTGTGGTTCAGTTGGAACCCGAACGCGCCGGATGATCCAGTTGACAGCCTGTTGCGCGGTGACCAGCCTCCGACCGATGCTGTGGTTTTAGAGATTAACTGGAACGACAATCCTTGGTTGCCTGATGAATTGCGGCAGGAGCAAGAGGACGACAAGCGCCGCGACCCGGACAAGTGGGCGCACGTTTGGGGCGGTCATTATTCGCTGAACAGCGAAGCGCGGGTTTTCCGCAATTGGACGATTGAAGAGTTCGACACGCCTAGCGATGCGATCCACCGCTTCGGCGCGGATTGGGGCTTTGCGGTTGACCCGACTGTGTTGGTTCGCTCCCATGTGCAGGGCCGCAAACTGTTTGTTGACCAGGAGGCTTGGCAGGTTGGTTGCGAGATTGACCACCTGCCTAAGCTGTTCGACACTATCGAGGGCAGTCGCAAGTTTCTGATCCGAGCGGACAGCGCACGGCCTGAAACTGTCAGCTATATGGTGCGGCAGGGGTTCAAGATCATCCCGGCCATCAAGGGGCCGGGTTCGATAGAGGACGGCGTGGAGTTCCTGCGCAGCTTTGACATTGTGGTGCATCCGCGCTGCGCCAAGGTCATTAACGAATTGACGCTTTACGCATACAAGGTTGACGAACACACGGGCGACATTCTGCCGGTGCTGGACGACAAGAACAACCACACCATCGACGCGCTGCGCTACGCTTTGGAAGAGCTGCGCAAGTCTGGTTACAAACCGGCGGCGCAAACAAACGAACACACGTGGAACGGGCCGCACCGCCCGTCTTGGCGCAAACCTAGAGAGGACGGATCGTGGAGGACTATTTGAAGCATGTCCGTCATGGCCACACTCGGGGCGCTCGGGGGGCTACAGTGCGCACGCCCACATATAACAGTTGGCGCGCAATGGTGTCCCGCTGCACATGTGAGACTGACACAGCTTACCCTAACTATGGCGGCAAAGGGGTGACAGTGTGTGACCGCTGGCGCACCTTTGCCAATTTCATTGAGGACATGGGCGAGCGACCGCACGGCAAGACGCTTGACCGGATTGATAACACTAAGGGCTATTCGCCTGAAAACTGCCGCTGGGCTGGTCTTAAGGCGCAAAGCAGAAACCGGTCTACCACTCGCGTTTTCCTAGTGGAGGGCCTCTCAAAAACTGTTGGCGAATGGTCGCGCGCCCTTGGCTGCAACGTCAAGACACTTGAAAACCGCCTTTATCGCCGTGGCGAGGAAAGCCTAAAGGCGTGGATTGCCGAGAGATTGGTGGTGGCTAATGGATAATTCCGTGACAGCCTCTCAGGACAGCCTCACCCAATACAAGCGTTATTTTGAGGACGCGCGGGACGCTAACGACAAACAGCGTTCGGAAGCCCTGATCGACCGCGACTATTTCGACGGCTATCAATGGACGGAAGAAGAGCGCCGTATCCTTGCCGAGCGCAAACAGCCGCCGCTTTACTTTAACGAGGTAAAGGTTGCCATTCGTGGGCTAATCGGCGTTTGGGAGCAGGGTGAGACTGACCCGCGTGCATGGCCGCGCAACCCCGATGACGAACAGGCTGCGGACGTTGCGACCAAGGTTCTGCGGTATATTAAAGACCAGACCGAATGGACTGACAAGCGCACCTATTGCGCGCTCAACTACTTCGTGGAAGGCACGACGGCGGTTATCGTCGGAGCCGATCCTGAGACGGGTCGCCCGACTGTTGAGCAGATCAAATACGAGGAGTTCTTTCACGACCCGCGCTCGCGTGCATTGGACTTTAGCGATGCGCGTTTCATGGGCATTGGCAAGTGGATGTTCGCCGAGGATGCGGCGGCGATGTATCCTGAACAGCGGGACGACATTCTGGCATCGCTTGATGCAGGCACCACGATGGGCGTTGCCGGTGACACGTTCGAGGACAGGCCATCGGGCGAGCATCTTTCAACGGATTGGCTGGACGGCAAGCTTCGGCGTGTGTTCGTGGCTGAAATGTATCACCGCGAGGGCGGTCAATGGATGCGTTGCGTCTTTTGGGGGCGCGGTGTTCTTGAGGCTGGCCCGTCGCCTTACGTTGACAAGAACGGCAAGCCTTCGTGCGCGATCAAGGCGCGCTCATGCTACATTGACCGCGACAACCGCCGCTATAGCGAGGTGCGTGACCTTCGCAGCCCGCAGGACGCAATCAACAAGCGCGAGAGCAAGTTGCTGCATCTGGTGAACAACCGCCAGATACAGGCGAATGACGTTAGTATGGCGATGGCGGTTAATCCCGACGAGGCCCGCCGCGAAGCCGCACGGCCTGATGGTGTTATTCCTCCAGGCTATCAGATCGTCACCACGGGAGACATGGCGACCGGGCAGGCGTTGCTTTTGGATAGCGCCCGCAACTTCATCCAGCGCATTGGGCAAAACCCCGGCGTGCTGGCGGCGCAGTCTGCATCATCGAGTGGTCGCGCGCAGATCGCCCGCCAACAGGCTGGCATGACCGATAGCGCAATGACGCTTAACGGCCTGCGCAAGTTTGAACACGCGGTATATTCGGCTTGCTGGGATCGTGCGCGCCAGTTTTGGAAGCAGCCCGATTGGATCAGGGTAACGGACGACGAACAGGCTGCGCAATTCGTGGGCATCAATCAGCCCATCCAAGGCCCAGCGCAGGTGATGCTTGACCCGGCGACGGGAATGCCCACGATCATGCGTCCGGTGCTGGGTTACGATAACCCGATTGCCGAGCTTGACGTTGACATCACGATTGACAGCGTGCCGAACACGGCGACCCTTGCGATGGAGCAATTCGAGACGCTGGCGCAGTTGGTGCAGTCTGGCGTTGCTATCCCGCCGCAAGCTTTGATTATGGCCTCGTCGCTGCCTGAAAAGCAGAAGATCATGGAGATGATGCAGCCTGCCGAGCCTGACCCGATGATGCAGATGCAGCAACAGCTTGCGGTGCGCGGGGCGGTTGCCGAGGTGAGCAAGTCTGAGGCCGAGGTCGAGAATACACAAGCCGACACGCAATTGAAGCTGGCCAAGGCTGGCGAGGCGGCAATCAAACCGCAACTGTCCGCGCTTGAAGCCGGGGCGCGTCTTGGCGGCTTCGCTTGAAGCCTACGCCAACGGGCTAAGGAACGAATTTCTGATTTTGGACAACCTGCCGCGTGAGTGGCGCGCGTTAGTCCACGAGTTCGGCAGCAATAACACGGTAAAGCTGTTTCGTGCGGGCTTCGGCCCTGCGGACGCTAAAGCCATGCTTGCTGCTCAAAGGTGCCGCCGACCTTAATCGGGCGCTTTCGTTAGTGCTGAACGCATCAGCCGACCCGCCGCCGGGGTTCGGGCGCATCGCCATGCCAGCGTAAGGGCAAACCACATGACTGACGAAGATATTTTCGGAGAAGCACCGATTGCCGAGGAACAGGTTGAGGCCACGCCGGAAACGGTAACGCCTGAGCCTGAAGCGGAACAGCCTGCGGAAACCCCCGCAGAGCCGCCTGTCGCTACGCCTGAGCCTGCCAAGCCTGAACCGGGACACGTCCCGATCAGCGCGATGCTGGATGAGCGCGAGCGCCGCCAAAAGCTGGAGGCCGAGCTTGCACGCTTTCAAGCGCAGCAAACCCCGCCCGAGCCGCTCGATGTTTATGACCCTGAGCAAATGGCTGCATTTCAGCAGCAACAGGTCATCAACACGAAGCTTGATATCTCCGAGGATATGACCCGCGACAAGTTCGGCGACGAATTGGTTGACCAAGCCCGTGATTGGGCCTTGCAGCGGTTTAATGCCAACCCGACCTATCAGGCCGAGGTGCTACGTCAGCGCAACCCGTGGAAGTATGTTGTTGAGCAATACCAGCGCGATCAGATCGCGTCACAGGTTAGCCTTGATGACTTCCAGCAATTCCAAGCGTGGAAGGCCGCACAAGGCCAACTCGCGCAGCAAACCGCCGCACCTTTAGCGGCTGATCCCCCTTCCGTTCAACCTCCCCGCTCATTGGCGAGCGCGCCGTCTGCTGGTTCTTCCACGCAGCCGAAGCCTGACCCTGTGACGGAAAAGCTGAACGCCATGTTTTAAGGTATAGACAATGGCTGATTTTACCCTCGCAACCGCTTCGCAGCGGAAAGAATGGTCGAACAAGGCGCACATGGAATACGTGCGCCGCTCGCGTTTCGCCAAGTTCATCAACAACAGCACCAACGCAATCTTTCAGGGTTACACCGACCTTGAGAAGCGCGCTGGTGATACTCTGAATATCCCGCTGTTCTACAAGCTGGGCGGCGCTCCGGTGACCGGGGAAACCCCGATTGTCGGTAACGAAACCCCGCTGGACAACTTCAACTGCGGCGTTCCTGTTGCCCTGCGCGGCAAGGGCGTTGCCATTACCAAGAACCAGTCGTTCCGCACTGAGATGGACGTGATGAACGCGGCCAAGGAAAGCCTCACCCGTTATTTCGGTGAGCTTCTGCGGGATGACATCATCGAAGCCCTTGGCTCGGTTGTTACCACTGGCGACACGACCGTCAACTACGGCGCGGCGACGACTGCCAACCGTAACGCCTACTCGGCTGCTAACCAAGATCGTCTGTTCTTCGGCACTGTCGCCGGTTACAGCGCGACTTGGGCAACCGCGCTTGGCAACGTGGATGCAGGCGAAACCTGCACCGCTGCGCGCATGAGCGTGGTCAAGCGTCTGGCACTTGCCGCTTCGCCTGCGATCAACCCCTACCAGGTCAATGACGACATGGGGCAGGAGTATTTTATCGCGTTCCACGGCTCGCGCACTTTCCGCGATCTGACTAACGACTCGGCGGTTCTCAATGCCAACCGTGAAGCCCGCGCCCGTGAAGGCAATGGGATGGACAGCAACCCGATTTTCCAGTCGGGCGACATCATCTATGATGGTGTTATCCATCGCGAAGTGCCGGAAATTGACGCTTGGGCGGCTGCCAACGGCCTTAACACTGCTGGCGGTTCGTCGGCTCCGATCCGCCCGGTTTACCTGTGCGGCACGCAGTCGGTGTTTATCGCTTACTCGCAGCGTCCGCAGGCTGGCACGGAAAAGTCGGACATTCCGACCCTGAACCGTCGCATGACTGTCGGCATGGACGAAATCATTGGCGTCAAGAAGGCTGCTTTCAACGGCAAGGCTCACGGCGTTGTGACTGCGTTCTTCGGCGCTGCGGCTGACGCTTAACCTTTTGGGGCGGGCTGTAATGGCTCGCCCCTTTCCATTCTGGAGTATTTCCAATGCCTGCTTCTAACTCTACTCAGTCGCGGCTTGCCGCACCGGGCCACGGCTTCGGTGGTAACGTCAAGGTATCGTATGGCGAAGTCGCCTTTACCGGCACCATTACTACTGCGGACTCCGCCGCCATGTTCAACTTGCCCGTGGGCGCTATTGTGCTTCATGCCACGATTGAGGCTGATGACCTCGACACGGGTGGCTCGCCGACCATTACCCTTAATCTGGGCGATGCTGGTGATGCTGACCGTTACTTCGCGGCTTCGACCGTGGCGCAGGCTGGCACTCAGTCCAGCGCATCGGCTGTAGCCGGGATGTTCTTCACGGTGACTGAAGGCAACACGGCAGTTCGGCTTGCTGTAGCGGCCAACGCGGCCACTTCGGCTGCGGGTTCGGTTCGCGCTGCGATCCTCTACTACTTGCCCTAATCCGAGCGGGGCGGGCTTCGGCTCGCCCCCCAAAGGCGCGGCCATGCTGTTTCGCTTTATTGGCCAAGACACGCATGGCCGCACCGCCATAAACGCAGGCGCTGTCGCTCCGGTTTGTGAACACCAGTAGAAAGAATTTCGACATGCCCAACGCGATTTACCCTAAATATAAAGAGGCGCTGCTTGACGGCTTGGCCAACATCGACGTGAATGACGGCACGGTGAGGGTCGCACTGGTTGACACCGGCACCTACACCTATTCCGCCGCGCATGAGTTCCTGACCAGCCTGAGCGGCGTTGTGGGGACTGCGCAGACGATTGGTGCCACGACTGTCACCAACGGCGTGTTTGACGGCGACAACGTGACCTACACGGCAGTGAGCGGCGCGACGGTTGAGGCGCTTGTGATCTACATTGACACAGGCACCGCTGGCACCTCGCGGCTTGTCGCTTTCATCGACACTGGCGTTACCGGATTGCCGGTTACCCCCAACGGCGGCGACATCACAATCACATGGAATGCGTCCGGTATTTTCGCGCTGTAAGGAGTAAATCATGGCTGATAACGTAGGCTATACAGCGGGAACGGGGACGCAAATTGCGACCCGCGAAGTCCCCTATTCCGGTGACACGGCCAATATGCAGGTTGTGGCTCTGGCAACCGTGACCGGGCCGGATGACGGAAAGACTGCGACGGACGTTACCGAAGGCACGCCGCTTCCGGTGGCTGTCTATGGCGAACTGATCGAAGCCATCGAGTCCATGCGGATGGCGGTGAACGCGCTTACGAAAACCATCGGCTACGCGCTGCCGAACGCTCAGGGCTTTCCGATCATGGAGGTGCGGCAGGCGACGCAAAGTAACTTGAATGTCAATGCCAGCCAGACCGGCACATGGAACCTTGGCACCCTGACAACGCTCACGAACCAATCGCAGATTGGGGGCTTTTCGGCCAACGACCAAATCCCCGCTCTCATGCACCTTCAAGCGGACAACCTTCGCCGCAATATCGGAGTAAGCTGAAATGCCGACAACCAACGGAAACCGGAAACTTCTCGATCTCAAGCGTTGGGAGTTTTGCGCGCCATCACCGCACGTTTCGGCGGCTGGGTCGTTTATCGTATCCTCGCGGCACTTCCGCCAGCAGCAGATGTTCGTCGTCAGCAACTCGGTTGCGGCGATCTACAATCCGGCAGAGGATGGCTGGATCAACATTCCTTCCCCCGGCCTTGCTGGCACGTTTGGCGCGGGTGCAAGCGGGACTGCGGGCGGATGGTCAACCGGCTCGACCGTTGGTGCAGGTTCGCTCACCGCTACCGCTGGCACCGTTTCCTCAATCACGACGAACCAGAACCTTCAGCGCGATCTGCGGGGCTATAAAATCCACATCCTTTCCGGCCCGAACGCGGGCGCGGTGCTGGACATTGTGCGCAACACGACTGGCGCAAGCTCGGTCATCACGGTGGCCACGCAAGGCACTGCCTTCACGGCATCGACGGTCTATCGCTTGCTGACCCCGCGCTACTATGTGGTCGGCTCAGGCACGCTTACGACTGCAAGCTTCCGCGTCTATGATTACGCCACGAACACTTGGACGACGCTTTCGCAGACCGGCTTGCCCGCAACGCTTTCGGTTGACGGTAAGCTGATCGCCACCCCTTCGATTGTCGATGGCGACTTCAAGACGTTTGCCACCGGCACCGCGACCAGCGCCACCGGCACGACGCTGGTCAACAGCGCCAAGACTTGGACGGCCTCGCAGTGGA
>Ga0315903_10010917_pt1 | contig 10756 bp, 9 predicted proteins | sample LakEriMetagenome_7_FD_203524 | JGI IMG/M metagenome (GOLD analysis project Ga0315903, IMG submission 203524) | Freshwater fungal communities from buoy surface, Lake Erie, Ohio, United States - Buoy 2 MA119 | ecosystem: Environmental > Aquatic > Freshwater > Lake | place: USA: Lake Erie, Ohio... | reverse complement strand
AAACCCCGATCGAGACTTTCACAAGCAATGCGCGAATATCAAAGGCTTTGCTTACTCCTTCGAGATTAACAAGATTGCGCGCCATAGTGGAGAAGCGTACCTTTGAGCCATGATGGTTACTGACCGCGAATACGCGCTCTCACTTGATGAGAACGATCCGCTGAGGGGCTTTAGATCACTCTTTATGATCACAGACCCAGAAATGTGTTACCTCGATGGCAACTCTTTGGGTCGATTACCGATTGCTACCGTTTCCGCTGTCAATGAATTCATGACCGGTGAATGGGCAGCCGAAGTAGTCACTGGTTGGAGCCATTGGGTTGATGAGGCGCAACCAACAGGAGATCTGCTTGGGCGGGCGACCCTTGGGGCGGCAGCCGGTCAAGTATTGGTATGCGATACAACGTCGGTTAATTTCTACCAGTTGGCCCTAGCTGCAATTAATGCTCGCCCCGGTCGCAAAACCATTATTACTGATGCCGCAAATTTTCCAACAGATCGCTACATTCTTGATGGAATTGCAAAGCAGCTTGGACTTAACCTCGTCATTATTGATAATGAATCACCAGGAAGCGCTGAGAATGAGCGAATCACGCCTCAAATTCTCGAGAAGTATTTAAACGCTGACGTCGCACTTGTCACCCTTGAAGTGATTCAGTATCGATCCGGTGCTCGTAATGACATTAAGTCATTAACTGACTTAGTGCGCAGTCATGGCGCTTTTTTATTATGGGATGCCAGTCACGCCGTTGGTGCAATTGAGATGAATTTTGATGCAAACGGTGTCGATATCGCGGTTGGTTGTACATATAAGTATGGGAACTCAGGTCCTGGTTCTCCTGCTTGGTTATATGTAAACAAGCGAGTGCAGGCAGAACTTCAGGTTCCCATTCAAGGATGGTTTTCGCAAGGTGATCAATTTGGAATGGGCCCAGTATTTGAGCGCGCAGAAGGTATTCGTGGTTTTCAAATTGCAAGCCCGTCAATCATCGGACTTCGATGCGTCAAGTCAGCATTTTCAATGATTGAAGAGGCAACGATTTCTGCGATAGCAAATAAAGCTGCAGCCGGAACGCAGATGATGATCGACCTCTACGATGCTTGGCTAGTAGATCTTGGCTTTACGCTACTTACATCTCGGAATGCGTATGAGCGCGGTGGACATATTTCACTTGGACATCCTGATGCAGCTCGCATCTGTGTTGCACTTCGTCAATTCGCTCGCGTGATTCCTGATTACCGCACTCCAAGCTCTATTCGCCTCGCTATCGCACCACTTCCAACCTCTTATGTTGAAGTGTGGGATGGATTTCAGCGTATGCGTGATCTGGTCGCTAGTCGCCAATACGAGAAGATTACTAAGTCAGATTCCAGGGTCACTTAAAGACTCAATTCTTGAAGGCTTTCCTGTAATTGATTCATAGAGTTTAATAAGGGTATGCCATCTCGAATTCACCCCACAAAATCACTTCTGATAACAACAACTATCGAGATTCTCGATGAAAAACTGCCGGGTGAAATTGCAGTCGATGAAATCCTAGAGAAATCTGGAATCTCTAAAGGAAGTCTCTATCACCACTTTGAAGACCTTGGAGAGCTTCTCGAAGTCGCTCAAGTTGAACGGTATGCAGCGTGGGTGGATCGAAGTGTTGCAGCGATAGTTGAAATGCTAGCTAAGATCAAAAGTCGAGAAGACCTAGTCAATGGCTTAAAAATGATCACTCGATTCACGCAAGATCCTGCATACAGCAAAACTCGCTTTCAAAGAGCTCGCGCTATTGCCGCCGCTGAGAATAATCCTCGCTTTAAGAAAAAGCTCGCAGAAGAACAATCTCGCCTTACCGATGCGCTTATTGACTTGATTAATGAAGCCAGAAATAAAGGTTTTTACGCCACTGATTTTGACGCTCACGCAGGCGCAGTATTAGTTCAGGCTTACACCCTGGGCATGATTGTTGATGATTTTGTTGATAACAAGATGGATCCAGAAGAGTGGTACAAACTCATCGATATGGTTGTTGATCGAGTCTTTCTCAAATGATTATTTCTGCAAAGAACGCCGTTGTTGCTGGGCAGATTCGCGAAAAAGTAGAAATTACGGTTGATCAAGGATTCATCACCACTATTAATTACGGGGATGAGTTAAATCCTGATAGCAAATATCTTGAGACCCTCATCCCAGGCTTTGTAGATATTCATTCTCATGGCGGTGGTGGATATTACTTCAGTGATTCCAATCCATCACATGTGGCGCAAGCCATCGATACACACCGAAATGCTGGAACAACCTCACAGATTGCAAGTCTTGTCACTGCAGATATCTCTTCTTTGAAAGAACAGATTGCTTCTCTCGTTCCATTAGTAGCCTCTGGTGTGTTAGCGGGAATTCATCTTGAGGGTCCATATCTATCATCGGCAAAATGCGGGGCGCACAATCCAGATCTACTTCGACACCCCGCCCTCGATGAAGTGAAATCTCTGATTGAGGCAGGACAAGGCTCTATCCGAATGGTGACTATCGCACCAGAGCTAGAGGGAGCCATTGAATCTATCGGATGGCTCTCATCTCAAGGAATTGTTGCCGCAATTGGCCATTCTGATGCTGATGCGGCGACTACCAAAAGAGCAATCGCGGCCGGAGCACAGGTTGTTACACACTTTAGTAATGCCATGTCGAAGAATCTCGCTGACGAATCAATGGCGACACATGTGCTCAATGAATCTACGATTGCACTCGAGCTCATTAATGATGGGGTGCACGTTCCGAACGAAGTAATCGCAACTGTCATTGCAAAAGCCTTGCAACGCACAATCCTTATCACCGATGCAATGTCAGCAGCGGGCTCTTCCGATGGAATGTACTCGATTGGCGGACTTGAGGTTGAGGTAAAAGATTCAATTGCGCGACTTAAAAGAAACAATTCACTGGCAGGAAGTACTTTGACTATGGAACAAGCATTCTTAAATTTCATCAACAAAGATGGGGTTTCATTAATTGATGCAGTTCATGCATCTTCGACTCTTCCTGCAAAACTTTTAAATCTAGAAAAAATAGGATCCATAGCCGTTGGAAATAAGGCAAATATTCTGCATTTTGATGGAAAAACGATTGAATTGTTAACTTTTTAAAGTTTAAACACGCGTAACTTACGCATAACTTGCAACTTTTTTATGTATCGGAGATACTAAAGCCCTAACGAATTGGACTTAATTAAATGTACTCCTCGATGCAGTCGCATCACGCAAGCACTTTTAGACATATTCCTGCTTCATCAAAAGCAGTTTCACCAGAGCGAGTTGCTCAAGTTTTGGCAGATGAATGGAAGCTTTTCACTAAAAATACCGCCGGCTCTGCAGCTGAGAGCGAGCGCGCTTTCGCTTCGCTTCCACTTGGCGTCACTTCAAGTTTCCAACATTGGGACCCTTATCCAATCTCAATCGCATCTGCAGAAGGTGCCTGGATGACCGATGTTGATGGTCGTAAGCTGCTTGATCTATCTATGGGCTTTGGTGCAATGCTCGCTGGCCACCTCAATCCAATCGTTGTAGAAGAGATTCAAGCCTCTCTTCGCCAGGGAATGCTCTTTGTTACTCCTTCGCCAACGTCTACCGATGCCGCTGAGCGAATCTGTAAGCGATTTGGTATCGACCAGGTTCGCTTCACCAACTCAGGAACTGAGTCAACAATGTATGCGGTTCGAGTGGCTCGATCTGCCACAGAGAAGATGGGAATCCTCAAAGTTGAGGGTGGCTATCACGGCAGCTATGACCCATTTGTTGTTTCATCCAAACCACCACTGGCTAAAATTGGTAATCCAGAAAAGCCAAAGGCTTACATCGACTCCAACCTCGTTCCAGGAGACATCTACGTCGTCCCTTTCAATAACCTCGAAGCTCTCGAGAAGATGTTTAAGAAGAATTCAAAGAAGATTGCCTGCTTTATCGTTGAACCAGTATTGGAAAATCTAGCGATCGTCTTGCCAGATGTTGGATATCTCGAAGGTGTTCGAGCTCTCTGCGATAAGTACGACGTCGTTCTCATCTTTGATGAAGTAAAGACTGGTCTTACAGCTGGACCAAAGGGAGCAGCTGCTCGCCTTGGTGTTAAGCCAGATCTCATTACTCTTGCAAAATCTATCGGCGGAGGACTTCCACTTGCAGCATTCGGTGGAAAGAAGAAGTACATGGATTATGTATCTAACGGCAAGATGGCTCACTTTGGAACCTTTAACGGAAATCCACTCGCGATGGCCGGTGTTCGCGCTGTCGATCGCATCTGCACAGATGAAGCGATGGCAAAGGCTGAAGCGTTGAATATGCAGGCGCTCGATCGAATTAGTGCCATTATCGATGAGTTTGAGCTTCCTGCCCACACAGTTGGATTTGGCGTAAAGGGCTGTGTCACATGGTCAACAACGGCTGTACGTAACTACCGAGATTACAAGGCGACAGATTTTGGCATTGCAGAAGCACATTGGCTCTTCTCGCTTAACCGCGGAATCATCACTCCCCCAGGACTTGATGAGCAGTGGTTAATTAGCCTTGCACATGGACAGTCTGAGATCGATTTATTGGTTGAAGATTTCCGCGAATTTGCAATCGCGCTTCGCGGTTAATTACTCCAAGAAGAGTGCAGCGGCCGTCCTTCTGCATATCCAGCTGAAGATTGAATTCCAACAGTTGCACGTTCTGCAAATTCATTGAGATCTCGCGCTCCAGCATAGGTACACGATGAACGCACGCCTGCGATAATTTCATCGAGCAAATCTTCTACACCCGGACGAGCCGAGTTGAGATACATCCTAGATGTTGAAATACCTTCTTCAAAGAGAGATTTCCGCGCTCTATCAAAGGCGTCTTCACTTGAAGTTCTGGCAGCAACTGCGCGCGCAGATGCCATTCCAAAGGATTCCTTAAAGAGTTTTCCGTGAGCATCGCGCTGTAGATCACCAGGTGATTCATAGGTACCTGCAAACCACGAACCGATCATGACTTGTGATGCTCCAGCGGCGAGAGCTAGGGCGACATCGCGTGGATGACGCACTCCTCCATCTGCCCAAACCGATTTGCCTAACTCTTTCGCAGCCGCTGCACACTCAAGTACTGCTGAAAATTGTGGGCGTCCAACGCCTGTTTGCATGCGAGTTGTGCACATCGCACCTGGGCCAACTCCTACCTTAACGATGTCAGCACCCGCTGCAATGAGATCGCGAGTGCCATCTGCAGTGACAACATTGCCGGCGACAATTGGAATTGTTGGGTTGAGTGCACGGATAATCTTGAGCGCTTCGATCATCTTCTTTTGGTGTCCATGTGCGGTATCAACAACTAAAACATCAACACCTGAATCGATCAGTGCCTTTGCCTTTGCTGCTACATCACCATTGATTCCAACAGCTGCAGCAATACGTAATCTGCCCTTGCTATCAAGGGCTGGCGTATAAAGGGTTGCACGTAATGCCCCAACGCGGGTCAAGATGCCGACTAGCTCGCCGGATGCATTAACAACTGGTGCAACCGAGCGACGATGTTCGTGCAGAAAATCAAATGCTTGTCTTGGATTAAATGAATCAGAGATAACAAATGGATTTTTTGTCATTACCTGAGAGAGCTGGGTAAATCGATCAACGGATGTGCAATCATCTTCAGTAATAATGCCTACGGGCTTATTGTTTTCAACGACAACTATTGCGCCATGTGCTCGCTTATTGATCAAACTAATAGCATCTGCAACAGTTTCATTTGGTGCAAGAGTGATTGCTGTATCAAAAAATGGATGACGTGATTTCACCCAAGAGATCACATCATGTACAACTGAGTGTGGGATGTCTTGTGGAATCACAGCAATTCCACCGCGACGTGCAACTGTCTCAGCCATTCTCCGGCCAGAGATCGCCGTCATATTCGCAACCACGATTGGGATTGTTGTTCCTGATCCGTCTACTGACGAGAGATCGACATCCATTCGGCTAAGAAGATCTGAGGCACTTGGCACCATGAAAACATCGTCATAGGTGAGGTCAAAGGTGGGTGTATTGAGGAATCGCACGTAGGGAAACTATACGGGTAATTACATGCGAACGAGAAAATCACAGCGTGCAACACCTGCCTCAATCAGCTCTGCGTTGACTTGGTCTGTCCCTTTTGCCCAAGCCTTGGCTCTCTCAGGATCTTTACCGAAGGCGATGTGGCGCGAAATCAAACGTGAGATCCGGACATCCTCGTCGAGGTAGGCATACCAGCACTGATTAAGTAAAGGTGAGACATCCTGCCAACCATCGCGATCATGCATGAGGTAATTACCTTCAACAATAACAACGCGAGTGCTCGGTAAAACTACTCCTTGGGCTGCTATCGACTCTTCGATAGAACGATCAAAGATCGGGTAGTAGATCGAATTATTGTGCTCCTGTATCACTCTCTCGAGTACGCGCGTAAACCCTTTCACATCAAAGGTATCGGGTGCACCTTTTCTTTCAGACCGACCTAATGATTTCAAAACTTTATTACTCAGATGAAATCCATCCATAGGTAACACTGAGACAAGCGAAGGATCTGCACCCTTAAGTAAAAACTTTGAGAGTGTGGATTTTCCACCACCAGGCTTTCCAACTATTCCAATAATTGTGCGAACTGAACCTGCTGCAAGAGTTGTGACGATTTCTTTCGCTTCTTCTTTACTTATCTCTTTAGACATCTGCTAGATACCTACTTACCATAGGCCGCGCGAGAAATTTCACGACGGCGTTCTTGATAAGCTGGAGATGCGCTAGCGATCATATGCTCAAAGCGTTGATTTCCCTTGATATGTGTGCGCAGGAATTCTGCGCCAGTTTCTCTACTAAACAAGGTTTCGGATTCATTGATTGGGATTGCCTTCTTATAAGGACGTATTAGTCTGTACATGTACGTCGCTTTATGAATTCCTTGTGTCGCAATCATTCTCAGCGCTTGCATTGAATGTTTTGATCTCGTTTTTGTTGTCGATAAAGATATGAGTAAGTCTGCGATTTCTTTTCCACCCGAAGTGTCTTTGAGCGATCCACACTTATCTGCAAGTGCAGTGCGAACACTTGAATCCTGTAACTTTTTCACCATCAACGTGATATTCGAGAGAACTGAATGGTCTGCACGCAGCGCATATCCATGATCATGGCACCATCTTGCTCGGGCATCTTGATCATCGGTACCTCGAATATTTGAAATCAGGACAGTAGGAATTTGTGCAGGTAACAATTCGTGAACGCTGTTATAGCCAGTTGCGGCAATCGCGCCATCAAATGCTGCAAGTACATTTGCAAGGGGGAAATAGCGCTGAACTTTGATTTCCAACCCAGCTGGAACAAGACTTTTACCTGCACTATCAACTGGATCTTTCAGCAAAATAACCTGTAGTCGTTGCCAACCGATTAATCCAGAGAGGGCGGCAGTCATCTTCTCGTTCATATCGCTATCACCTGTACCCAATTGAACAAGAACAGCAGGGCGATCAAGGTCTAAGCCGAGAGCCTTTCGCGCATCTACGCGACTCATTGCACGTGCGGTCGAATAAAGCGAAACAGGTGAAGTAATCACTGCATCGCTTCGATCAGATGTAGGTCCCTGATCATACGAACGCGCAACATCTCCAGGTTCAATAATCTGATCGACCAGACGAGATTGCAGAGGCAAAGCGAACCTCAGAATATTTCTCTGCCACAGCCCGCGTCTGACCCACACAATTTTCAAATCCGGTCTCTTTAGCTTCGTTGCGATAAATCCTGGATAAGGAACTACCCCGTCAAATGAGATAACCGAGGCTCCAGTTTCATCAGCAATGGCAATTAACCGATCTCGGAAATATCTATCCCAACGATGCGAAGGCATCCAGCGTCGTGTTTTCCCAGGAATGTATTCGCATGGAATACCCATAGTCGATGGAATTTCAGCAATACCGCCTGCGACTGAAACCAATATTGGATTAGCTCTATCCTTAAGTTCTAGCGCAATCGCTGAAGCTCGAGCCAAGTGCCCCATTCCGATTCCGTTGCTTGTCGCAAGGATGATCGTTGGCTTATCCACGGCCTAACACTTTTCTTAAAACAAGAGATGCAATTTTCTTCACAAAAATTATAAGTTGCAATGGTGAATTTACCTTCTTGCCTTCTCGTTTGAGATATCGAGCAAATCGACGTATCCGATTATGTTGTCCTTGATTGAGAGCCGCAAATTGATCATCGCTCATCCAGAGAACGCCCCATTGCCTAGCAATGCTGCGATACAGCGAACCTTCGCTCTCTAATGCGCGACCCAGAGCCGGGGCAAATAGCACAAATGCTCTTTTATCTAATTTATCTGCAACGCCTACTAGTCCCTGTTCGCTCACAAGAAGTTGATCCACCAAATCTTTGAGATCGATACCTATTTGTGCTTCAGCAAAGATGTAATAAGGGGTTGCACCATGAGTGAATCTCTCGAGAATCTCCTCGATCGAGATCTCTTTATCGATTTCGATTTCAGCTAATGAATATTGAGGATCTCCCTGCAACCAATTCCTGATCTCACGCAGATCAGCATAGATATCACCGACGGGTGAATACCGCTTAGACAGCAACTTCCACGGTGCCAGCAAAGTGAACTGTGCATTTGTTCCTGGTAGAGCAAGAAGTTTTGAACGTAAATCTAGGAATTGTGAAAGCGTTGTATCGCGCACATCAACAAATGCTTGATAAGTTGGAACGGACCAGCTGAAATTACTCTTTGCTCGAACGCTATGCATCTGTGGAATCACCTGTGCGAGAGAAGGATCGTTATGGCGATGAATCTGATCCTTGTTGGTCTCAACAGTGCTATATCCAAGATGCCATGAATGTGCTCTCTGGTCCACAACTGTACGTAGACCCTGAGTAAAAATTCGCCAACCCAGCTCGATATCTTCACCAGTAATCAAATTACGGTTATACCCATCAAGCTCACGCCAGCGATCGTTCGTGATGGAAAAAGTCGCGCCAACAAATGCACGATAACCATCGAGAGCGGGATTAATTAAATAATTAGTCCGTCTCACGCGTTCTTCCCAGAGATCTTTTCCCCAGCTCTCTTCGTGCAGGTGATCAAATGCTCCACCCTTGAGTGCCTTCAGGAGTGACTCCGGGTTATAAGGCCATTTTTTTACAAAACGTTTCCAACCAAGGACCGCGTAGTCATCGCTATCGTGATGCCACTTCATGTGGTGGGCTAAATGATCAGGTTCAAAAACCATGTCGGCATCAATAAACCAGAGCACATCTTCGCGCAGCCGGGCAACACAATCATTAGTTGCTGCTGTCTTGCCCCACTTTCCAGGGCTGTTTTTATAAGAAATAAGTTTCGTTTTGAGAGGTTTTATCGCCGGCAGAACTAGCGCTTTAGCGCTTCCATCATCGATAACGTAGACCGATGTGAGCGCTGCTGGATAACTTTGCGCAGCAAGAGAGGCCAACACAAGATCAAGTTTTTCTTGCCCATCGCGACAGGCAATAACAACAGCGACCGAAAGCTTTGGTTTTGCGACCAGTGTGAGATTGTCGGGGCGGTTAAAGCGATAAGGCTCGTAACTCATCGTTGCCCTCCAAAAACTGGATGATCCCAAAGACCTATTGTTTGCTCGTTGGCACCGTTGAGGTATTTTGAGTAGTGAGTTACATAGGTATGAAAAGTGAAGGTACGACGATAGATGTATCCGGCCCCGAATGTGCGCCAGATTTTTCCACCGTTATTGGTAACACCACTTAAGAGAAAGCGATCCACGGCGGTATTTCCTGAACCAAACCATCCAGCAGCCTGCGCGCTTTCGCGCTTTGCCAGAATTGTCCCTCCACAAACCCAATCACTCCAAAGCTCAACTGCCTGAGTTCCGTGGGGCGCAAAGCGACGAACAGTTACATCGAGCGGTTCAAGGTAGACATAGTTCATGGCTCGACCAACAACATCAGCACCAGTACTCAGTGCAGCATCGAGTAGATCTCGTAAATGCTCGGGGCCGTAATAATCGTCATCATCCATTTTGGCGATAAATTCGCTCGCTGATGATTCTGCCAGAGCGGTGAGAATTTCTCCTAAAACCTTATCTTTTGAAAACTTCTCTGTTGTGACTTTAACTTTACGACGATTGAGTGCAGTAATTTGTCGTTTATGAGATGGCAACAAATCAAATCCATGTAAGCCAAGTAATAGCTCAAAGGATGGAAGAGTTTGATTGTGGAGTTGAGTAAGTAAGCTAGAGAGATCGTCCGGTCGAAGTGTGGAGACAAGCACGCTCACTGTAGGATATTTTTTTATCTTGGATCGGCGTGAGTTACGAACCGCCTCAAGGGCTTGAATTTCCTGTGAAAATGAGGTGAATCGATCCAACGTATTGATTGGATTCGATGCCATGTGCCAAGACTACCAAGAATCAAATAGGCCACTGATAAGATCGGAAAATGTCCGATAAGCGCAGAGATGGCAGAAAGCCCGCTCAATCTGACGTAATTCTCACCACTAAAAAGGCTCTTTTGAATCTCAAGGCCCTGCCTAAGTATTTCTATACACGGTACATCAAGAAGCCAGTTCCGGTGAAATCAAAGATTGTATTTGTTGTATCTTTCCCACGTTCTGGAACGCATGCCATTGGCAGCCTACTATCGAATGAAAAAGTTGGCTTTAGGTATTACGGTGAATTCTTCATATTTAACGCCTGGAATTCACAGATCGAACGAATTAATCGCTTCTATCCGTTTTTCTCACTTCGTTATTC
>Ga0315903_10010911_pt1 | contig 10758 bp, 10 predicted proteins | sample LakEriMetagenome_7_FD_203524 | JGI IMG/M metagenome (GOLD analysis project Ga0315903, IMG submission 203524) | Freshwater fungal communities from buoy surface, Lake Erie, Ohio, United States - Buoy 2 MA119 | ecosystem: Environmental > Aquatic > Freshwater > Lake | place: USA: Lake Erie, Ohio... | reverse complement strand
AGGGGTTGGTGAACTAATTGATGCTGCCTTGGCAATGACAAACACCCCAGGAGGTAAACAACTGGTCAGCACTCCTGACAGTGAAGAGCCAGATTTTGTTGAGACACAAAGTCCCGTAAAGCCCTTCCAAGGTTATTAACTTTTAGCTAAATATTTCAATAACGAATATTTAGATCATGGCCAATCCACCCCCACCATACGACAACATCACAGGCATATCACGTGCCGCAATGAAGGACAACGCCCAGGTTACCTTGGCTGAATACGACGGTAACGCTAGACCAGGCGAACTTGTGGTGGATCAGATCACCGGCATTGTGTATGTGGGCAACGCCCTGGGTGATCTCACAGCAGTGGCCACACCGGGCGGAGCCACAACCTGGGCACTGTTGAGCAACAAAACTGGTGCGTCGGGCCCTACCATCATAGCACTGGGGCAAAATGCTGGATTTGACGGTCAGGCCAATGCGGCCGTGGCCCTGGGTCAAAATGCAGGTGCCGGTGGTCAAAGCGGCGCAGCCATCGCAATTGGTCTAGATGCTGGTGGCAACACCACTCAAGGCATCTATGCTGTGGCCATTGGTTCAGGAGCTGGGTATGATGCACAAGGTGCCCAGTCAATTGCCATTGGCCAAGGTGCTGGTGCAAACACACAGAGTAGCAGTGCAGTAGCAATTGGTGTAGAAGCCGGCAGCAACAGCCAAGGCACCAATTCCATAGCCATTGGCTATCAGGCCGGCAATTCCGCACAAAATGTCAACGCAGTGGCTATTGGTATATTGGCTGGCCATGCCGCACAAGGCTCTGAAGCAGTGGCCATTGGTGTTCAGGCTGGTTACAATACACAAGGTACTTACTCGGTGGCCGTTGGTTATCTGGCTGGTAATAGTTCACAAGGTACTCAATCAGTTGCATTTGGTAAACAAGCTGGTCAAACCACACAAGGTGCATATTCTGTAGCAGTTGGCGACAGCGCCGGAACAACCACACAAGGTATCCAATCAGTAGCAGTGGGACAACGAGCCGGATTCTCCAATCAAAGTCCTTATGCAGTGGCCATAGGAGCCTATGCTGGTAATTCAGCACAGGGTGAGCGAACAGTAGCAGTTGGATACGGTGCTGGAATAGCCTCACAAGGTAATAGTTCAATAGCCATTGGAAACTTTGCTGGTAACTCAAGCCAAGGCACCTATGCTATAGCAATTGGCTCTAATGCCGGTGACGTTAATCAAGCCAATAACTCAATTATTCTAAATGCCTCTGGTGGTTCATTAAATCAAACCACGGCTAACACATTCACAGTGAAACCTGTGCGCAACGGTGGATCCAGTGGATTACCTGCAGGCTTCTACCAAATGGCATACAATCCAACCACAGGTGAGATTGTGTACTACACTTGATATTAATATGAAAAAACTACTACTGACCTTATTGCTTGTGCCTGCGCTGGCCCTGGCACAAAAAACACCACAAGGGGTAACCTATGACGCACAGATCGTTCGCATCAATGACGGCGACACTGTGGTCATAGCGGCACCGTTTCTACCTGCTCCGCTCAAGCCAGAATTGGCCGTTAGAATCTTTGGCGTGGACACACCCGAAAAAGGACACAGAGCACAGTGTCCTCAAGAAGATGCTAGAGGCCGAGCCGCCACAGAGTTCACTAAAGGTGCGATTGCAGCCAGCCAAAAACGACAAGTCACGCTCTACGCCTGGGATAAGTTCGGTGGTCGTGTACTGGGAGATATCATTCTAGATGGTAAGAGTCTACGTCAAGGACTTATTGCCAACGGGTTTGCTCGTGAATACTACGGCGACGCTAAACAAAGTTGGTGTAATCAATGAACACAAACGAATATCCAGTATATCCAGAAGATGATGGTTACGACAGGTATCGTAATCCCTACAGCCCTGTGTGAATAATCACACTGTAAAATTGGGCATGTAAATACTACATGAGCAATTTTTACTGTGCCGCTCCCTGGCGTGGCCTACATATAAACCCCCGTGGCGACGTCAAAACCTGTTGTGCTGGCAATCCCAACATGCTGGGCAATCTCAACTCTAACACAATCACAGAGGTTTTAAATAACAGCATAATGGCTGAAATACGGGTTAGCCTAGCACAGGGAAAAGCACACAATTACTGTTCTAACTGTGTGCAAGCCGAACGTTTTGGTGCCGAATCAGAACGTCAATGGCACAACAATGTCAACCCCAATTTTGACTATGCCACAGCCGGAGACCAGTATCACTATCCTGTGATTGTGGATGTGCGCTGGAACACAACCTGTAACCTAAGTTGCAACTATTGTGATCCCAGTGCCAGCTCAAAATGGGCCGCATTAAAACAAGTACCGTTCAAGTCAGGCTCTCGCCCTTACTATGAGCAAGTATGCAACTTCATAGAACAAAATCATGCTCACATACATGAAGTGGCACTAGTAGGCGGCGAGCCACTACTATTGCCTGAGAACGAACGATTACTGGATGTCATACCAGAATCAGCTATTGTTACACTAATCACCAACATGAATGTTGACCTGGAGAAAAACAAAATCTTCCGGAAGCTGGCACAACGTAAACGAGTTGGCTGGTCAATGAGCTTTGACAACGTGGGTGAACGTTTTGAATATGTTCGCTACGGCGGCAGTTGGACAATGCTACAGAATAACCTAGCAATGGTCAAAGATCTAATGAAGAACAATGGGCACTGGGGTGGCATCCATGCTGTGTACAACATCTACAATGCCACACGCCTGCGTGAACTAAAACAATTTGCTCAGGAAACAGACACAACCATCTTGTGGCAGAACTTGTTCCAGCCCAAGCACTTGGATCCGTTTACTCACGGTGCTGGTGTTGCCGAACTTGCGTCGGCAGAAATTGAATACTTGTATGACAATGACCTTGTGATAGAGTCTGAACGTGTGTTTTTTGATCAGGCCTTAAAGACCTATGCAGAGCGCCTGGAAATCACCAAAGTGTCTGACGTGGATATCTCATTTTGGAAACATATCTACGATATCGAACACCGATACCACCCTGACAAAGCGGGTGAGTTTGTGAGACTATGGCCTGAACTGGAGTTCCTGTGCAAATAACAACAATTGACAACGAAAATAATTTGTTTAGAGTTGAAAATTTATTCACTCAGGATCTAGTAGAACAAGTATTAGCAACTGATTGGTTAAACATACCTTGGCAACGGCAACAAGGCCAAGAAAACTGGGCTCGACGTAGATTAGAAAATTCAGCATTGCCTTGGGCTGCTCAATGGGATCAACAACTCAGCAAGGCCTGGAATGATATTGCAAAAGCAGTTGGAGTTGAATTACAACCGTATTATGGAACAGGATTTTGGTTAGACGAGGATGGATTTACTTGCAGTATGCACACAGATGGAGAGTTACCTGGAAGTTTGCACATGACATGGATTGGACCTGGAACAACATTTTATTGGTACAAAGACCCATCGACGCTGAGATATCAAGTTCCGTCATCTCCTAACTCGGGTTATATAATGATAAATCGTGCAGATAAAACAGGTTATAGAAAATTACTTTGGCATGCAATGCTCACCCCAGTAGAAAATTTTAGAATTACTTCCTATACATGGATCACACCTCAGTAACTACCAACCCTACGTTTTGTCTTGCACCGTGGCATTTTGGAATTCGATATGCAGGACAAACACTAGACTGGCTGCCAACCGATACCAAAGAAAGTTATGAGCGCATGATACAAGATCCTGTGCATCGTGAATATTTTGCAAAAAAAGGATGGGACCAACCGGGCGCTATAACATATCGAATCAATAGCAATGGGTTTAGGAGCAAAGAGTTTGAGTCCAGCAATTGCTTGGTGGCTTTGGGTTGTAGTTACAGCATGGGAATGGGTTTACCAGAAGCAGCAATATGGCCTACATTAGTAGCCAGCAGTTTGAATTTAGATGTTTATAATTTGAGTTGGCCGGGCGCCAGTGCTGATACTTGTTTTATGTTGGCACAATATTGGATACCAGTGCTTCAACCAGCTTTAGTTGTTTTTGCTGCTCCTCCACAACATAGGTTAGATCTGTTGGATGAACAAACACATACAACATACATGCCCGGGCAGGATCTGAGTCAAAACGAATTTATACAAAAATGGTTTACAGTAGATCGTAATGCAGAGTTAAATAACAAACGAAACAAATATGCAATTGAAGGCTTATGTGCAGAACATAATGTACCATGCATGACCTATAATGCACATGAATATTTTGCTCGTAGCCGAGAAGAAGTTGAATATGCAAGAGACTATCTTCATGCTGGTCCTAGAGGGCACAAAATATTTACAGAAAGAATACTAGATGATTGGCGCAAAAAATACGCTTGATACGGTGCTGGTTAAAGCGCCACACCGTCGAGAAACATTTACTGAACAAGAACTAAGAGAGTTCAAACGTTGTGCGGATCCTGTTACAGGACCAATCTATTTTATGGACAATTTTTTTAATATACAACACCCTACTCGAGGAAAAATGTTGTATCATCCCTATGAATATCAGCGAAGACTAATACAAAATTATCACGATAACCGTTTTTCAATCAGCCTAATGCCTCGTCAAACGGGCAAATCTACCAGTGCCGCTGGTTATTTGTTATGGTATGCAATGTTTATACCAGATTCTACAATTCTAATTGCAGCACACAAGTATCTAGGGGCTCAAGAGATCATGCAACGTATTCGTTATGCGTACGAACTGTGTCCTAATCATATTCGTGCAGGCGCCACTAGCTACAACAAAGGATCAATTGAGTTTGACAATGGCAGTCGCATTGTAAGTCAAACAACTACTGAAAACACTGGTCGTGGTATGAGTATTACACTATTATATCTAGACGAGTTTGCGTTTGTGCGACCCAACATTGCGTCAGAGTTCTGGACTTCTATTACACCTACATTGTCAACAGGTGGTAAAGCTATTATCACATCAACGCCGAACTCAGACGAAGATCAGTTTGCTATGATCTGGAAAGGTGCCAACAAAACAGAAGATGAATATGGAGTTCAACGTCCGGACGGAACTGGCGTCAACGGTTTCAAGGCCTATCGTTCTTATTGGCGGGAGCATCCAGACAGGGATGAAGCATGGGCTAAAGAGCAACAGGCACAACTAGGAGAAGAACGTTTTCGCAGAGAAATGGATTGTGAGTTCATTATAAATGATGAAACATTAATCAATCCTCTCAAACTGGTGGAGATGGAAGGCATTGAACCCAGAAGAAAAACTGGACCACAAGTGAGATGGTATAGGCCCATTAATAAAGATATGATGTATATTGTTGCCCTTGATCCTAGTTTAGGTACTGGGGGCGATCCTGCTGCCATTCAGGTATTTGAAGCAGAAACAACTGAACAAGTGGCGGAATGGAGACACAACAGAACAGACGTCCCTACACAGGTTAAAACTGTAGTAGACATTGTGAAAGAATTGCATTCTGTAGTTAAGGACGAAAAACGCATATATTATTCTGTTGAAAATAATACGCTAGGAGAAGCTGCGTTGATCAGCATAAATGAATACGGAGAGGAAAATATTCCAGGATATTTTCTTAGTGATAACTCAGTCCAGGGCACTTCGGGCCGTAAAATTCGTAAAGGGTTTACAACGTCGCATAAGAGCAAAATATCAGCATGTAACAAACTTAAAATTATGATAGAATCTGGACGCATGAAAATATACTCTAAATCATTGATCACTGAACTCAAATCATTTATAGCTCATGGTGGCAGTTATGCGGCTAAACAAGGAGAAACTGACGATTTAGTCATGGCCAATCTATTGATAATTCGCATGTTAATGGTACTGCAAACGTATCATGCAGAACTTGATGCACATCTTAAAGACCATTCAGACAACATTATTGAACCATTCCCATTCATTGCAATGATGCGCTAAATATACTACCATGGCAACAACGAACTCTATATCACAACAACTGCTGGATTTGCTGGCTACACGCAATTATCACCCTGAAATGCTGGACAAGATGGGCAAACCCTCCGACGCAGAAGATGCTAAAACGTTCACGTTTGACTATACATCGGGTTCAGGCAAGAACTATGGCACAATGGTTATTGTGTTGGACTCAGACAATGAAATGAAGATCATGTACGGAGACAATCTTGGTCGTACCATGGAAGGCGATGACAAAGGCGAGTTCTTTGATTTCTTACAGCACCTGAACCAAAAAGCTCGAGCCAACCGTTGGACACACAGCATTGCAGATATTAGCCAACTCAAGCACACAATGCAGGGTATGGCAGCTATTCAAGAAGGCCTGTTTGAAGGCTACTATGGCACACGCAAGATCAGCTATGCTGGTCAGCCCACAGAAGCAAGATTGCGAATTGTTCACAGCCAGCCCTTGGGCGAAAATGACGCACGTTATCGTCATATTGCCAACATGTTTATTGAAACAGCTGAAGGCGAATGTTTCAAATTGGGTTTTAAAAGTTTAGGTGGCGCTAGAGCCATGTTGGAACATGTGCGTCAAGGTGGCAAGCCATATGACGTTCGTGGTTGCCACATTACAGAAACAGTAAACGAAATTGCTGTGTTGAGCCGTTTCAATAGAGCTAGTGCTTCTCGTATAGTAGAAGGTGTCACACAAGAACTAATTACAGAAGCGCAGGCATACTATCAAACCCTACGTGAGAATCTCAAGCACATGGCCAGCAGCCGTGGTTATGCAAAGTATTTTGAATCGTGGCACCCGGCCACTATTAGTGAACAAGAAGGTGTTGTGGACAACATCAAAACTCTGTTTATTGAACAGAGTATAGACAGCCGTATTGAAGCGGCATTACCACTGCTGGCCAAGATTCAGCAAAGAGGACAAGAAATGAAAGAAGCAGATATTTTTGAAAGCTGGATCAACAACCTAGCAGAAGGCACCTGGACATTGCCAGAAACTCCTGAGCAATTGGACAAACTAAAAACACTCATGACCAAAGAACTTATTGTTGGTCCTGATGCAACCAACGCAACAGAACAACTGTATGATTTGGTGGGCGATGATGTGTTGTTTGATCGACTGCATATACTTGCTGACCAAGATCCCAGAGCCAATGCCTGGAACGACACAGAAGTCATGCAACGCTTGGCTGAACTTGGCGTCGAAATGCCTGAGCCCACAGCACCTGGTAATCCTGCTGAACCACAAACAGGTGCAACAGCACCAGTAGCTGCTGAAGTACCACCTAATCCGGTCCCACAACAACCAGTGGCAGAAGGTTCTGATGATTTAAGAAGTGCTGTGTTGTCAGTGTTACAAGATATTTACAATGGTGCTCAAGCAGGCGAAGATATGATCGATACTGTTGCTGATGAATTAGGCGACTACTTCCAGGATGTAAAACGCAGTAAAGATACAACACTTCGCCAAGCCTATCAATTAATGAGCCAAGACGGTGCAGAAGCAGAAGGTAATCCCCAAATGATGGCACAGGTAGCCAAACAAGCAATTGATATGCTGAGTCAGCAAGGCATGGCGGAAGGTGACAACCTAGCCACATTTGAAGACATCAACAGCCTACGCAACTTGGCTGGATTGCCAGTGGTAGAAGGTGTACTAACAGATAGTACCGGTAGCACACTGGATCACATTTGCAATCGCTTTGGTAAAGAAGTGCGTGATTTTGAAACGTCAGGCGACATGAGCGATGACTTGTACCATGCACTGTATGACTACTACTTTGATGACATGCCATACGGTACAAAGAAAGCTCGCGACGGCGACCCCTACGAATGGATCGCAGACCGTTTTTCACAAGACCGAGGCCTGGACGAAAACCTTATTGCTCCTGTAGCCATGCCAGTGGCCACCGAAGGCGCTGGGTGCAACATGACAACCGAAGGTGAGTATTGCCCGGAACACGGCTTAATGGAGTGCGGAATGGGCATGGCAGAAGATATCATGGGCGAAACCCTGGACAAGCCACCACACGATGACCCCATGAACTACAATGCCGCAATCACTGGCTCATACTATGAGTCAAAGGAAGGCGATGCTACTTTGGCAAGAATAAAATCACTGGCTTTGCTCAAATGATATAAATAAACTTGACACAGCAGACAAAAGCGCATATACTACTACTGTGTTTGCGCTTTTTCTTTTGTGGCACAGGCAACAATTGATCTAAGTAATTTAGATAGGCAACATACATAGGCAACTTTATAGGAGAAAAAACTATGGCATCTTTAGCAGAAATTCGAGCAAGACTACAGGCAGCGGAATCAAAACAAGGTGGGCAATCCACCGGTGGGGACAATTCAATTTACCCACATTGGAACATGGAAGAAGGCAGTTCTGCCACATTACGCTTCCTCCCTGATGGTAACTCTAAAAACACTTTCTTTTGGCAAGAACGAGCAATGATTCGTTTGCCCTTCAACGGCATCAAAGGAGAGATGGACTCCAAGCAAGTTATGGTACAAGTACCTTGCGTGGAAATGTGGGGAGAGGCATGTCCCATCCTAGCAGAAGTACGCACCTGGTTCAAGGACAAGAGCCTTGAAGACATGGGTCGCAAGTACTGGAAGAAACGCTCATACATCTTCCAAGGTTTCGTTCGCGAAAACCCCTTGAGCGATGACAAGACCCCAGAGAATCCAATTCGCAGATTCATCATTGGTCCACAAATCTTTACAACTATCAAAGGCGCCTTGATGGATCCTGAGTTGGAAGAATTGCCAACTGACTACCTGCGTGGTCTGGACTTCCGTATCACCAAAGGCTCCAAAGGCGGCTTTGCTGACTACAATGGTTCCAAGTGGGCACGTAAAGAGTCAGCACTGACCGAAGCAGAACAAGCCGCAGTTGATGCACATGGCTTGTTTGACTTGAGCACATTCTTGCCCAAGAAGCCAACTGATGTTGAGTTGAAAGTGATCAAAGAGATGTTCGAAGCATCAGTTGATGGTCAGCCATACGACACAGAGCGTTGGGGACAATACTTCCGTCCTGCTGGTGTGCAAGCACCTGCTGGTTCGGCAGCACCGGCAATGACAGTAGACGGCCATGGTGATGTGCATGAAGTAGCGGCAAAGCCTGCACTCAAAGTAGCGGCTCCGGTCAGCGACTTTGATGAAGATGATACACCAGCACCAACTGCTCCTGTGGCAAAACCTGCTGCAACTGGCAAGGCCGAAGACATTTTGGCCATGATCCGCGCTAGACAGCAAAAGTAATCTAGCATCACACACAGGGACAACCCCTGTGTGTTTTCTTTTTTTATACATAGGTGATCTGTGGGAAAACCATTTGATGTAAGCAAATTTCGCAAAGAAATTACAAAAAGCATTGACGGCCTTTCGATAGGCTTCAACGATCCAACTGATTGGATCTCAACAGGCAATTATGCCCTGAACTACTTGATCTCCGGAGACTTCAACCGTGGCATTCCTTTGGGCAAGGTCACAGTGTTTGCTGGGGACTCGGGAGCAGGTAAAAGTTACATCTGTTCAGGCAACATTGTGAAGAACGCACAAGAGCAAGGCATCTTTGTGGTGCTGATTGACTCAGAAAATGCACTGGACGAAGACTGGCTCAAAGCATTGGGTGTTGATACCAGTGAAAGCAAACTGCTCAAGTTGAGTATGGCCATGATTGATGATGTGGCCAAAACAATCTCCACATTCATGAGCGATTACAAGGCATTGGCCGAAGGCGAGCGTCCTAAAGTTATGTTTGTGATTGACTCATTGGGTATGTTGTTAACACCCACAGACGTTAACCAATTTGATGCAGGCGAAATGAAAGGCGACCTGGGCCGTAAACCCAAAGCACTCACAGCACTTGTTCGTAATTGTGTAAACATGTTTGGTAGTTACAATGTGGGCTTGGTTTGTACCAACCACACATACGCAAGTCAAGACATGTTTGATCCTGATGACAAAATCTCTGGTGGACAAGGCTTTATCTATGCATCTAGTATTGTGGTTGCCATGAAGAAGATGAAACTCAAAGAAGACGAAGATGGCAACAAAGTAACTGAAGTAAACGGTATTCGTGCCGGATGTAAAGTTATGAAAACACGCTATGCCAAACCCTTTGAAGGTGTGCAGGTCAAGATTCCCTACACAACAGGTATGAGCCCGTACTCAGGCTTGGTGGACTTGATTGAGAAAAAAGAAATGCTCAAGCGTGAAGGCAACAGCCTGGTGTTTACCACCAGCGACGGCGAAATCATCAAGAAGTTTCGCAAGGCATGGGAAAAGAACGATGATTCATGCCTGGACAAGGTCATGGCAGATTTTAGAAATCAGAAAGCAGAGGTAAGTACTCCGGAGGAAACAACTGATGAGTGAAGCAATAGCCAGTGAAATTTGGGGAGAACTCAAGCGTTTTGTAAACACAGTGGACCGTGCTGAAGCCGCCGAAACTGTGATACAGATATTGATGGATAATGATTCGGACGTGGAAGACATTCGCGATGCTTTCAAGGGCGACTCAGACATCAAACGTGCTTTAACCTCATACCTTGACAATGACAAGGACTATGAGGAGGAAGAAGATGAGTATGAAGAGGAAGAAGACGAAGACTGGGAAAACTAATGTGGTATAGCCGCGTAGTTGCCAGTTTAGATGCCTTGCCTGATTTTATCAGTCACTACGAGCGCGAACTTGAAGATGCCAAAAAGGATTGTAAAATCTACGGCATAGTTGAAAAAAATATCACCGCGTTACCTGGTATAACTGAACACAG
>Ga0315903_10010909_pt1 | contig 10759 bp, 10 predicted proteins | sample LakEriMetagenome_7_FD_203524 | JGI IMG/M metagenome (GOLD analysis project Ga0315903, IMG submission 203524) | Freshwater fungal communities from buoy surface, Lake Erie, Ohio, United States - Buoy 2 MA119 | ecosystem: Environmental > Aquatic > Freshwater > Lake | place: USA: Lake Erie, Ohio... | reverse complement strand
GCACTATCCCAGCATGGGCAACCGGCAAGGGTGGCGCAGATTTCGTCGACGTTAAATACCAAGTCGCAGATGGCATCGCCAAGATCACCATCAACCGCCCAGAGGTACGCAACGCATTCCGCCCGCAGACAATTATTGAATTGCAGCAGGCATTCTCGCTCGCTCGCGATAACTCAGATGTCGGCGTCATCATCTTGACCGGTGAAGGCGGCGAAGCGTTCTGTTCAGGTGGCGATATCAGCGTTCGCGGTGATGATGGCTACCTAGGCGATGACGAACTCGCACAACACGGAGTCGGTCGCCTTAACGTTTTAGATTTACAAGTTCAAATTCGCCGCACACCTAAGCCGGTAATTGCGATGGTTGCCGGATGGGCTATCGGCGGCGGACATGTTTTGCACGTTGTCTGCGATCTTACGATTGCTGCAGAGAATGCAAAGTTTGGACAGACCGGCCCAATGGTTGGTTCATTTGATGGTGGTTACGGCTCAGGGCTACTCGCAGCAAGTGTTGGCCAGAAGAAAGCTCGCGAGATTTGGTTTATGACTCGTCAATACGATGCGCAAGAAGCGCTCGCCATGGGACTCGTTAATACAGTTGTTCCGGTCGATCAACTTGAAGCTGAAACAGTTTCTTGGTGTCGCGAGATGCTGCGCAACTCACCACTTGCTCTTCGCTTACTTAAATCTTCAATGAATGCAGCCGATGATGGATTGGCTGGAATTCAACAACTTGCAGGAGATGCCACATTGCTCTTCTACTTAAGCGAAGAAGGACAAGAAGGACGCGATGCATATAAAGAAAAGCGCGCTCCTGACTTCGGTAAATTCCCTAAGCGCCCTTAATCCTTATGCTCGATGACCTCCTTGCAACACTTCGCGTAATCACTCTTCCCACGCGCACCAATTTTCGCGGTGTGACCTATCGTGAAGTTGCACTCATGCAGGGCCCGCAAGGATGGGGGGAGTTCTCACCATTTCTGGAATACGACGATAATGAGTGCCGGCCATGGCTTGCTAGCGCAATAGAGGCAGCAACAGTTGCGCGTCCAGCACGCTTTCGTAACGAAATCGCAATAAACGGCACAATCCCAGAACTCAACGATAAAAAAGAGATTGAAGCCTTGGTGGAGACTTATTCAGGGGCAAAGACTTTCAAGGTAAAGGTGGGAAGTAATCTCTCCGAAGACATCGCCAGAATTGCACGAGTGCGAACACTTGCACCACAGGCTGCGATCCGCGTTGATGTCAACGGTTTATGGAACGTTGAAGAGGCGCTAAGAAATCTCTATTCATATTATGAAAATATCGGCCCGCTTGAGTATGTCGAACAACCTTGCGCAACTATCGAAGAATTACGTGAACTTAAGCACAAGATAAAGATTCCTCTTCGCATCGCAGCAGATGAAATCATTCGTAAGGCGCTCGATCCATTTAAAGTAGATCTCACCGATGCAGCAGATATTGTGATGCTCAAAGTCCAACCACTAGGTGGTATTCAAAGATCTCTCGACATTGCAGCCCATCACGGACTTCCAGTAGTTGTGTCGAGCGCGCTAGAAAGTGGCATCGGAATCGAATATGGTCTGGATTTGGCTGCAAGTATTAAAGACCTTAGCTTTGATTGTGGCTTAGCTACAGGCTCACTTCTGGCACGTGATGTTGCAGAGCACCAGATCATTGATGGAAAGATCGCGCTAGGTCAGATATCTCCACAATTAGATGGTCTTGAAGTGTCACCAGATCGCTTTGAATGGTGGAAGAATCGCATCATGAGAGTCGGAGCGTTACTTACATGAGTGAAGCAACGACTCTAGCTCGCGTCATTGTGCGCCAAATTGTGCAAGCCGGTATTACCGATGCCGTCCTGGCACCTGGATCGCGCAACGCACCGTTATCAATCGCCTTCTATCAAGCAGAGCAGGCTGGATTAATTAATCTTCATGTAAAGATAGACGAACGCGGTGCAGCCTTCTTTGCCCTTGGTCTGACAAAGGCAACTGGACGTCCTGTTCCTGTTATCTGCACAAGCGGAACAGCGGTAGCAAATTTTCACCCTGCAGTTCTTGAAGCTTCACATAGCAATGCGCCATTGTTACTGCTCACTGCAGATCGACCAGCACGTCTTCGTAGAACCGGTGCAAATCAAACAACTGAACAAGCGCGCTTATTTGGAAAAGCGGTGCGGTACTTTGCTGATGTATCGGGGTCGGCGTATCCGATGGAACTTCCCTTCAACTCACTGCAAACAGGCCCAGTCCATCTCAATATTCAATTCGAGGAGCCACTCATCGGTGACTCAGATACATCATGGCTAGATCAGATCAAGATTTCTGAACCTAAGGTCTTTACTCGCAAAGGTCCTGGCACTTTTCATACTAAGTCCACCCGTGGCCTCTTGGTTATAGGCCATGATCGCGGAGGCTTGTCACAAGAAAGTGTTGGAAAATTTGCCCAAGAACTTGGATGGCCGGTTATTGCCGAGGATCCACTTTCATTTAAAGATGCAATTGCTCATGCCAGCGTCTTTCTGACGTCAACAAAAATTCGCAGTGAGGTAAAGCCAGATACCGTAGTAATTATTGGACGAACAACACTATCTAGGAGTATCAACGCATCGATTGCGCAGGTACGAAAGACAATTGTTATTGATCCACGCATGGCGACGGTTGATCAAGACCGTAGCGCTGATCAGAAATTTCTAGCACTTCCAAATCTTGAGGTTCCGAGCGCTGACCCAGATTGGGTGGCAACATGGAATAAATTAGGTGAACGAGCTTCAAAGATTGTCTCTGAGTTAAATACATGGTCTGAAGAAACTTTCGCTCGTGACTTCGCTGCCTCTCTTCCAACGAGTGCATCTCTATTTGTCGCATCTTCTCGACCAATTCGTGATCTCGAAGGATTTGCAACACCTCGACAGGGCGTAGAAGTCTTTGCCAACCGTGGACTTGCGGGTATTGATGGAAATATTTCTACAGCCCTTGGTATCGCTTCAAGATCAGAGAAAACTTTTGCAGTACTTGGCGATCTAGCATTTTTACATGATGTAAGTGCGCTCTCACATGCTGGAAATCCTGACCTGCGACTCTTTGTCATCGATAACAACGGCGGCGGGATATTCTCAACACTTCCTCAATCTGGCGTAGATGGTTTTGAGAAGATTTTTGGAACTCCACACGGTCGCGATATCCAAGCAATCGCAACCTCTTTTGGAGTCAAGACCTCAACAATTTCAACAAGTGCTGAGCTTGCGAAGGTAGTTGCAGCTCCCATCAACGGTTTTGAAATTGTTGTTGTTCAAGTTCCGTCACGCCAAGAAAATGGCGACTATCTCAAGAGTATCTACGCGAAGATGGAATCACTCTAGAGCGCTGCGCATTGGCGCAAATTTTGCATTACTTTCTTGAAGTTCTTTCTCTGGATCGGATCCTGAAACGATTCCGCAACCGGCAAAGATGCGGATTGTTTTATCGGTGACCTGGCCACAGCGAAGTGCGATTCCGAGTTCGCCATCTCCGCGCGAATCTATCCAGCCAACAGGACCTGCATAGCGTCCACGACTCATGCCTTCGATAGATGAAATGACTTTAGAGGCGAGATGTGTGGGGGTTCCACAGACTGCAGCTGAAGGATGAAGCCTGGAAAGAAGTGAGAAGGCATCGACATCAATCTTAGATTCGATCAGTGCACCAGTTACATCGGTGGCAAGGTGCATGACGTTTGCTAGGTGTAATACAAATGGTGATTCTGGAACATTCGTTGAAGTACAGAATGGTTCAAGTGCATCTGCTACAGAGCGCACGGCGTATTCATGTTCTTCTAAATCTTTCGATGAACGTGCAAGGGATGCTGCCAGTGCTAGATCTTTTTCGTCATCTCCGGTCTTGCTAATTGTTCCGGCCAAAACGCGGGAAGTAACCATGCCGCGGGTAAGGCGGAGCAAGAGTTCTGGTGTTGCTCCAACGAGATTATCGACAGCAAATACATAGGTAGATGGATATTGCTCGCTGAGATTGTTAAGAATCGGGCGGAGATCAATGGTGCGATCGGCCACTGCAACTAAATCTCTTGCAAGGACAACTTTTTCAAGCTCGCCAATTTCAATTTCACCTTTAGCTGTTGCTACGCGAGACATCCACTCGTTAGGGGTAAGGGAACCGTCGGCCCAAGCAAACTCTGCGGGATTGAGGTCTGGTGCCTTTTTCGGCAGGTATGGCTGGGCTTTATCGCCGATCCAGGTCATCCACGAAACTCCAGATCGAGTTCCGACAACGACCTGCGGAATAACCAGTACTGACTCTTCATTTTCATCAAATGAGAAAGAAGTAAAAACAATTGGTCCGGTACCACTGACATTAAGCGTGTTTACAACGTTAAAAGTTGCAAGCTGTTCGGCCCACCACTGGCGAGCATCTCTAAAGCGATTCGGTCCTTTAACTGTTGTCTTTGCGTATTCGCCCCAACCCACAACGCCTTGACCCCCGCGAACCCAAGAGAGCGCGCCACTTTCAGGAAGTAGATCCAGAAGTGGCAGGTGGGAAGAAACCTTTGAGGTTGTTACTGGGATCAGGGAAGTCATAGAAAATTAGGCGTTAAGTTTTCGCGAAATTCTCTTCCAGATAAGTGGAAGTGAGGTTGCAGTGATTGCAATCTTGAGCGCTTCACCAAAGATAAATGGTGTGAGTCCGACAGCGATTGCCTGTGACCAGCTCATCTCTAAACTGAAGCGAAGCCAGGTAAGTCCAAAGGCAAAGATGATCACTGTTCCGAGAATGAGCATTGGAAATGATGTGCGGAATTTCTGATCTGCTTTTCTCTGTGCCAGATAACCAATAACAAATGTGGCAACTAACATTCCGATCAGATATCCACCAGTTGCGCTGGTAATTCGCGCGAGGCCGTGGTTTGGCAGAGTTGCAGAAGGTGCAAAGAGTGGCGCTCCAGCAATTGCTGCCAATAGATATGTAGCAAAAGTTGCGGTGGCTAAACGAGCACCGTATGTGGTTGCAATAAGAAAGACGCCAAGTGTTTGACCTGTGACAGGAACAGGGGAACCTGGAACCGGGATCGCAATCTGGGCGAGCGCCGAAAGAAAGAGGACTCCGCCGATGAGAAAGAGGGATTGCGTTAAAACGGTGGAAGCTGGAAAGACAGCGCTACGAAGGGTCTGTGATTGCACTCGACTAGAAGTCATCTCGTATCCCATCAGTTAAATCGAAGTTGTGGATAAGCCTACCTTCAGCGAGAATAGGCGCATGTCGCGAGCGAATATGGATAAGAATCCGCAGGAAGTAGCTGCGATGTTCGATGGGGTCGCTCGCCGCTATGACATCGTCAACGACATTTTGAGCCTGGGTCGCACCAAGGCTTGGCGCAAGGCCGCCACCAAGATCATCGCGCCAGCCCCAGGGATGAAGATCCTGGATATGGCCGCTGGTACCGGGTCGAGCTCGGCTCCTTTGGCTGCCGCCGGAGCAGAAGTGACCGCCGCTGATTTCTCAGAAGGCATGATCGCGGCCGGCAAGAATGCCCGCCCGGATCTGACCTTTATCAAGTGCGATGCCCTGAACCTGCCCTTTGAAGATGACGCCTTTGACCTCTTTACTATCTCTTTCGGCCTTCGCAATACCCAGAACACCGCCAAGGCGCTGGCTGAGGCCCGCCGAGTAGTTAAATCCGGGGGTCGCCTGGTGATCGTTGAATTCTCCAGCCCCACCTTTGCTCCATTTAGGGCTATTTATATGAATTATTTGATGCGCGCCCTGCCCTTTATCGCCCGCAAGACTTCCTCAAACCCCGATGCCTATATCTACTTGGCTGATTCGATCAGGGCTTGGCCAGATCAGAAAGCGCTCGCGGCGCAGATTGTCGATGCGGGGTGGACTCAGGTCGGTTGGAAGAATCTGACCGGCGGAGTTGTGGCAATTCACATGGCTGTTGCCCCTTAGTCGATTTCCCCTCACGCTCACAACGCCTAGACTTACGCCCCGTGAGCGCTAATCCATACGTCCCGATCCTGATTCTCTTTGCAATCGGCTTTGGCTTTGCAGCTTTTTCAGTTGGAATCGCAGCCGTCACCGGACCTGCTCGCTATAACCGCGCTAAGCAAGAGGCGTATGAGTGCGGAATTGAACCTTCTCCACAAGCTCTCGAAGGTGGTCGCTTTCCAGTTAAGTACTTCCTTACAGCAATGCTCTTTATCGTCTTTGATATTGAAATCGTCTTCCTCTATCCATGGGCTGTGACATTTGATCAGCTCGGACTTTTCGGATTAGTTGAAATGGCAATTTTTATTGGAACAGTTTTTGTCGCCTTTGCATATGTGTGGCGACGCGGCGGATTGGAATGGGATTAAGCCATGGGTCTTGAAGATAAGTTACCGAGCGGAATTCTTCTCTCAACCGTTGAAGGTTTAGCGGGATACATGCGCAAGAGCTCAGTCTGGCCAGCCACTTTTGGTCTAGCGTGTTGTGCTATTGAGATGATGGCAGTTGGTTCTGCGCCAAAGCACGACATCTCTCGTTTTGGAATGGAACGCTTTAGCGCATCTCCTCGTCAAGCAGATTTGATGATCGTTGCCGGTCGCGTTTCACAGAAGATGGCTCCAGTGCTGCGTCAGATTTACGATCAAATGACTGCGCCAAAGTGGGTTATCGCAATGGGCGCATGTTCATCATCAGGTGGAATGTTTAACAACTACGCCATTGTGCAGGGTGTTGATCACGTCGTACCTGTAGATATTTATCTTCCAGGATGCCCACCGCGTCCAGAGCAGTTAATGGATGCAATCATCAAGTTGCACGAAATTATTAGTAATACAACCCTTGGACCTAATCGCGAAGCAGTGATCAAGGAAGTCGAAAAAGCAGCGTTAAATGCTCGCCCTACGATTCAGCTCGGTAATTTCCCTCTCGAAGAGACGCACGCATAATGAGCGAAACTCAACAGGGAATGTTCGGCGCTAGTGGCACCGGCGATACTTCAGGTTACGGCGGACTTGTTCGCCAAACCGCAACGCCTGGTTCAACAGAGCGTCCATTCGGAGGGTACTTTGATCAGGTTGCAGATGATCTAGAGCGCGCATATCCAGATTTTGCAGATGCAATTACCCGCGTAGTTGTTGATCGCGGTGAACTCACACTTCACATTAAGAAAGAGCGCCTTGTAGAAGTTGCTCGAATCTTGCGCGATAAGTTGCTCTTTGAAATGTGTATGGGAGTTTCTGGCGTCCACTATCCAGAGCGCACTGGCAGCGAATTGGTGGCTGTCTATCCATTGCTTTCAATGACAAAGAATCAGCGAATTCGCCTCGAAGTCTGCACATCAGATCTTGACCCACACATTCCTTCACTGGTTGAAGTGTGGGGCGGAAACAATTGGCACGAGCGCGAAACTTTTGACATGTTCGGAATTGTTTTTGATGGACACCCAGGACTTACTCGCATCTTGATGCCAGATGATTGGGATGGACATCCACAACGTAAGGATTATCCACTCGGTGGAATCGCAGTTGAGTACAAGGGTGCAACAACACCTGCCCCATCACAGCGGAGGGCATACGAGTGAGTACAACATTTGATCCATACGCATCTTCACGTGAAACAACCGAAGGCACTGTCTACTCAGTAACTGGCGGAGATTGGGATGAACTCGTCTCAGAAATCGGTGAAGCAAAAGAAGAGCGCATCATCGTCAACATGGGTCCACAACACCCATCAACACACGGTGTGCTCCGCCTTGTTCTAGAACTTGAAGGTGAGACTGTTACTGAAGTTCGCCCAGGTATTGGATATCTGCATACAGGTATTGAAAAGAACATGGAATTTCGCTCATGGACTCAAGGAACAACATTTGCAACACGTATGGATTACTTGAGCCCAATCTTTAACGAAACGGCTTACTGCTTAGCAATTGAGAAGCTCCTTGGAATTACAGAAGATGTTCCAGAGCGTGCATCAGTCATTCGTGTCTTGATGATGGAGCTCAACCGCATTTCATCTCACATGGTCGCACTCGGTACCGGCGCGCTTGAACTCGGTGCAATGGGGCCGATGTTCTTTGCATTCCGCGAACGCGAGATGGTCCTTGATGCATTTGAAGCGATCACAGGTCTTCGTATGAATATGGCATACGTTCGTCCGGGTGGCGTTCAACAAGATCTTCCAGAAGGAATGACGACTCGACTTCGCGAACTAGTGAAGACGCTGCGCAAGAACTTTAAAGATAACGAGCGCCTCTTAGTGGGAAATACCATCTGGATGAAGCGCACTGTTGGAATTGGTTATCTTGATTTGGCCGGATGTACAACACTTGGAATTACAGGCCCAGTTCTTCGTTCAACTGGTCTGCCTTGGGATCTTCGTAAGATGAATCCGTATTGCGGATATGAAAATTACGATTTTGATGTTGTCACTGCAGATACCTGCGATGTTTATGGTCGATTCTTGATTCGTATGGCAGAGCTCGAACAATCACTTCGCATCATTGAACAAGCAGTAGACAAGCTCGATGCACTTAAGGGCGCACCAGTGATGGTTGCCGATAAGAAGATTGCCTGGCCAGCACAGCTTGCACTCGGTGCAGATGGCCTTGGCAACTCACTCGATCACATCCGCGAAATCATGGGATCTTCGATGGAATCTTTGATTCACCACTTCAAACTTGTTACTGAGGGATTCCGAGTTCCTGCCGGTCAGGTTTACGTAGCAATCGAATCACCACGTGGTGAACTTGGCGCCCACATCGTCTCTGACGGTGGAACACGTCCATATCGCGCACACTTCCGCGAACCATCTTTTAATAACTTGCAATCAACATCTGCAATGAGTGAAGGCGGAATGATCGCTGACATCATCGGCGCTGTTGCCTCTATCGATCCTGTGATGGGAGGCGTTGACCGCTAATGTCAGCTGTAGACCCAACACTTAACCAAGAGATCATGAATTCGATCGTTGCGCGTTACCCACGTAAGCGTTCTGCGATCATGCCACTACTTCACTACGTGCAATCAGTTGCTGGCTATGTCACTAACTCTGGTATCGAAAACATTGCAGAGATCCTTGAGATCGCAACCGCTGAAGTTTCCGCAGTTGCCACTTTCTATACTCAATACAAGCGCAACCCAATCGGTGAGTATCACGTGGGTGTCTGCACAAATACTCTCTGCGCCGTTATGGGTGGGGATGCGATCTTTAGTGCACTCAAAGAACACCTTGGTATCGAAAATGATGGCGTCACAGCAGATGGCAAAGTTTCACTCGAACATATCGAGTGCAACGCAGCATGTGATTACGCACCAGTCGTGATGGCTAACTGGGAGTTCTACGATAACCAGACTGTTGAATCAGCTAAGGCACTTGTTGATGGTGCACGTGCCGGAAATCCTCCAGCGCCAACTCGTGGACCAAATCGCCTTGTTACGTATAAGCAAGCATCTGCAGTGTTAGCCGGTCTTGATGACGGTCTCGCTGGTGAAGGCGTTCAGGCTGGTTCGCCAACTTTGCTCGGATTAAAAATTGCACGCGATGCAGAGAAGGGTGGAAAGTAATGACAAAGCTCACGCCTGTTCTCTCTGCACATTGGGACGATAAAGATTCATTTACCATCGAGGGTTACAAGCGCCACGGTGGATATAAAGCTTCTGAGAAAGCACTCGCCATGAATCCAGATGATGTTATTCAAATGGTTAAAGATTCCGGACTTCGCGGTCGCGGTGGTGCAGGTTTTCCAACAGGAATGAAGTGGGGATTTATTCCTCAAGGCGATAACAAAGATCATTATCTTGTTGTGAACGCTGACGAATCAGAGCCAGGGACTTGTAAAGATACGCCGTTATTGATGGCAAACCCACACGTACTTATTGAAGGCTGCATCATTGCCTGCCATGCGATCCGTGCAAATCAAGCATTTATTTATATTCGCGGTGAAGTGACCCATGTTGTGCGTCGCGTTAACCAAGCAATTACGGACGCTTACAAGGCAGGACACCTTGGTAACGGAATCGACATCGTTCTACACGTTGGTGCCGGTGCATATATCTGTGGTGAAGAGACCGCGCTCCTTGATTCACTCGAAGGATTCCGCGGTCAACCACGCTTGCGTCCACCGTTTCCTGCGATCGCAGGACTTTATGCAAAGCCAACAGTTGTTAATAACGTTGAATCAATTGCATCAGTTCCTGCAATTATTGCTAATGGCGCCGAGTGGTATCAGGCAATGGGTACCGAAAAGTCAAAGGGTGCAACGCTTTATTCACTCTCAGGCCATGTAAATAACCCAGGACAATTTGAAGCACCACTTGGAATTACATTGCGTGAAATTCTTGAACTCGCTGGGGGAGTACGCACCGGACATAAGCTCAAGTTCTGGACTCCAGGTGGATCTTCAACACCGATCTTTACAGATGCTCACCTTGATACACCGCTGGATTACGAAGGCGTAGCAGCGGCCGGATCGATGCTGGGAACAAAGGCGTTACAAATCTTTGATGAGACAACATGTGTAGTGCGCGCTGTCCTTCGTTGGACAGAGTTCTACAAGCACGAATCATGTGGAAAGTGCACACCATGTCGCGAAGGCACCTGGTGGTTGGTACAGATTCTTCGCGATCTCGAATCAGGTGTCGGTACAGAGGCAGATCTTGAGAAGCTACTAGATCTCTGCGACAACATCATGGGTCGTTCTTTCTGCGCACTTGGTGATGGTGCAACCAGTCCGATCACTTCATCGATTAAGTATTTCCGCGACGAGTACATCGC
>Ga0315903_10010902_pt1 | contig 10767 bp, 9 predicted proteins | sample LakEriMetagenome_7_FD_203524 | JGI IMG/M metagenome (GOLD analysis project Ga0315903, IMG submission 203524) | Freshwater fungal communities from buoy surface, Lake Erie, Ohio, United States - Buoy 2 MA119 | ecosystem: Environmental > Aquatic > Freshwater > Lake | place: USA: Lake Erie, Ohio... | reverse complement strand
ACGAGACCTGTCTAATAGCTTTTGATCATAATCAGGCTCAACTACGCCTCCCTCAGCGTAGCTTTTTTTTTGACGGGCTTTGAGCACCTTTCCATAGCTAGGCTCCTCGTCCCAATCGTCTAGGGCATCGATAAAAGCTTTAGCTTTCTCTGGGCTCGTGGCCGCCGATCGCGGGATGATAATTTCGCCCGGACTAGCGTTGATTGGCACCACGTCATTCTTGGGACTATCACCGGGGACGAGTGCTTGGCCATCAATCCGCCCACCGGAATACTTGAAAGCACTTTTAGCACCGGCTTGGGCAAAAGCCCCTGTGATTCCGCCAAGAATATCCGCCGCCATCTGCCTATCGCCCATTTTAGCGGCTTGATTAGCAGCTGCGACCTTAGCCCGAATCTCGTTTTCGCTAATCCCGGTTTTCGCCTGCAATTCTTTAATACCAGTGTCAGAAGCCGCTAGGGTACTAAGACGCTTTAGAGCTGCATCAGAGGTTGCGGTTGCTTGGGCAATATCTTGGGTACGCATTTGGCCATACATCTCACCCGCCTTCGAGCCAAGTTGAGCCGCGCCGCTCGTCAACTGGCCTAATAGCTGTTGTGCGCCTAGCTGTTGCTGTAGGCCAAGGATGCCAGCTTGCTGGGCAGTCTGCCCGCCTAGCTGGGCGGTTTGCTGGGCAGCATACCTTGCAGCTAGAGCCGGGCTAAGACCACGCTGGCTAGCTAGCTGAGACCGCACCCCAGCGATATTTTGGCCAAGACCTTGCTCAAGAATTTTCTGCGCGAGGCTTCCACCCGGTCCAAAATCACCGCCTTGTTGACGTTGCAGGGTACCGATCAAACCAGTCAAACCAGCCGCACCTGTTCCATACAAACCTTGTAACGCTTGTGCAAACTGACCTTGTTTGCCAGCTGTAGCTTGAGCTTGACCAAAATCTGGCCCTGTCGGTTGAGATAGCGCGGCTTTTAATTGTTGCTCGTAAGGATTTTCTACGTTTACAGGCTTATAAAAATCCTCAAATTTGATAAGAGGATTTTCGCCAAAAATCTGCTTTCCACTAGGGAGATTTGCACTGGGATCTCCAGCTCTACCAAAAGACTCCTGCATTTGTTGCTCTTGTTGTTGTTGCTCTTTTGGTTTTCCCATCCATGTATCAGTTAATTTTTTAAACGGATTTGGTAAAACTAAGGCCATAAATCACCCCACAGATTTGGAAGCTATTACTTTGTTGAGACCACGCTTAATGCCTACTTCCATAGCCATGTTAGCCAAGGTATAGGCTTCGTTCCAAGAGCCTGCAGCTGGTGCAAGGTCTTGGATGGTGAACTTTACAGACTGGCATTTTTGTCTGGTCATGAATACTCGGTATTGATACGGAGCTGAGGCATCTGCTGTTATGGTACTAGTTTGTACCATAGTATCATCAAAGTTAACTGCAACCTGCACTTGCAGCCTATGAGCAGATTTGTAATCGCCGAGGAGTAAAAGCTTATAAATTCTTTGAAAACCTTGAATATCTGCAAAAGACATCCATCCTGTCGTGACCTTCATTGCATAACCAACTCCTGCCCGTTGATAACTTCCTAGCGTTTCTTGGGCTATAAATAGATCGGTTAAGCTGGTGAATTTGTTTTGAAATACGCAGGCATGGACCAAACGCCATTTGAGTGTAGACCATTGATTAAAATAGTAATTATAGACTAAAAGATTATTGTCTGTATCAGTACCGAACCATACTTCGTTTCTGTCATACATAAGCACAGAAACAAGGCATTGTGACGTATTGTATGCCTCTACAGGTGCACCGATATAGGAAACGCTCAAGGACCTGTCGCAAAGGTAATAGCCTTTGGGCGACTGAAACATGATGCCTAGCGGAGTAAGGACTAAAGACCTTCCATAGCTTGCACCTGTATCAGAGGCAATAATCTGAGGGGTGGTAAAATCATTTTGAAAACCACTATTGCTAGGCCCTTCACCAGTAACAATTGAAATAGTGTTACTTTTAAATATGAGAAGTTTATCGTCTAGCTGAATACAGCCAGTCACCGGACCAGCCCGCTCGTCTACTGATAAAACAAACTCATTCACAAAACTAACAGGTGTCCCAATAGCTCCAGCTGTAGCCGGGATGATTTCTTTTGAATACCAAACAGAGTTAGTGTCCTCTGATGGCACCAGAATCATCCTGCGCTTATAGACTGAGATGTGAGTACAGGCTGGAGCGCTAGCATTAGATAGCTCACCCCCAGAGGTATAAAGATATGGCTGGCCTGCAATTTGTGCAGCTGTTGTGCCATCTGTAAAACCATACGAGACGTTATTTTTGAGTGACTGCACTACTGAACCAAACCCTGTTCCAGGAAGCTTTTGAAACAGCACACCATCAGTAGAGCGGTAAACAGCTATGTATACTTGGCTGGTGCGGTTAGTAAAATGCAAAGCGCCACACCGCACACTGACAAATGAAACAGCTGCCAAAGTGATTTTTACAGGGTCACTAGGAGCACTCTCATGGATTTGCCCATAAGCGTCCTGCCATTCGTAAGTGTAACAGTAAAAATAGGTACCAACAGGAACGGTACCAGGGGCAGCGGTGCTAGAGAGTAGGCATTGAATTGGTTGCTGCAAAAATCCATGCTCAGCAAACTCATTGCCGTCAAACATACCAAGATACCCGCCGGTGACGTGCAGGTTATTGGCTAGCTCGGCAAAGATAGGCTTATGCTTAAATTCAATCTTACAAAGGCTGGCATTACCTACCTTTTCTTTTACTAATCCATAGTAATTATTAGCCGTGGATTGGTTAAGAACAAAGGTAATGTAATCTGGATGACCATCGGAGGAATATATCTGAGGTGCGTTTAAATCGTAAAATTTGCCAGCGATATAGTTATTTTGTACCGGGCTTTCAAATGCGGATGCCCGCACTAAATACAGACTATAGAAACCTTTGTATCCTGTGTTCACATTAGCAGCGTCATAAGACTGGAGCGCTGTTACCGGAAGGTAATAACTACCTGTTGTACTGTCATAGTCATACATTAAATTTCCAGCAACAGCTGCACCTAAAATGAAATCCCTTTGTGCTGTTACTGTTGTGCTAGGCGTCACAACCGCCTGTTGCACCCGAGGGAGCTCATCAACACCAAAACTATCTAAAACTGTCGTAAATACCTGCATGTTGCCGGATTCATTCAATCCGACTACTACCCCATTCATCTTGGTCGCATACCCAGGGGTAGTCATGATTGTGCGCGAAGTCTGCGTCACACTGGTCAACGTGTCATTGTAGCCAATAAGCTTAAGCTGGCTGCCGCTATTGGTAAAAATAATCACGTTGTTTGCATAAGCAAACATGGCCGAGCCATTTTTACAGCTAGAGCCAGAGATAGTGATGGGCGTAGGAGCCGCAAAAGATGCATAAGTTAAGGGAAAATATGCAACCTTAGTATTAACACCAGCATTGACCGACCATGCTACATACGCAGCGCCATAACTATAAACGCTATAGCCATACGTGTCATAGTTTGCAGAGCTGTCTAATGTGACAGTCGTGAAGAAATCAAAATTATTTTTTCTAATAGCGGAGGCAAGAAGTGTGCCAGTTGAGTCCTCATAAATTACCAAAAAGTAATCCATGGCGCTGGTAGTGACTACTCTAGGCTTTTGGCCTTGATTTAATAATGCTTCATTATAACAAATACTATTAGTAACAATATCAATGGCTAAATATTTTATCTTTGCGTATGGAAATGATGATGCATCATATTCTTCCCATACAAATAATAAAGTGTTTCTAGCCTCATCAAAAGCACAGCAGGCATAGTTAGCATCTTGGTTGATACCATTAAATTTGCTTATAGTAAGGGGCAGGTATTTACCCACAATATTCAGTGTGTCTCGGGTAGGACTATAAGCAAAAGCCCGTCTTTGCCCTACAGCAAAAAAGCCATCTTTTAAGGTAGCACAAGCCAGGGGGGTGTCGGGAAATATGGGAGCTTTGTAAGCATACCCATTACATTTTTGGATCATGCCGTTTTTCAAAAAAACAGCGTTTTCCAAAGTCAAAAACTTTCCAGGTTGCACCTGCTTTGGATCGGATTTTGTATCTAAACCTTGAGCAAAAGAAATAGGCACCTTGTTTTTGTCTAAAGCCATGGCACCCTCAAAAAACGTAAATATCGACTGTTACGTTAGCGCTACTAGTTAAGGTAAGAAACAGGATAGGATCCGGGTTACTGTCCTGAGTATCGTATATTGACGCACTAGCTCTTTGCCTGACAATAAACCAGCCCAGTAACTTTCTACCTAGTTTGTGCGCTACCCTGTTTGAACCACTAACTAACACAATATTGGTCAAAATTTGACCTTGTAAGATTTCTTTAGAGCTATATGGATCCAAGATATTTGAAACGTTGTCTTGAATCATATTCAAAACACGGTCGCCTGTTTGGATACGTTGCAGCTTGGGCATTAGTACGTTCCCCAGTTGGTGCCAGCACCAGAACCAGTAGGAAACCAGAAATCGGCGTACAGGTTATCAGAGACCTTCGCTGGGCTACCTGCATCACGGCTTTCGGCCATGGCTTCAATGCGCCTAATAAGCATTTGCTTTTGAGCCATCAAAGCGGATACGTCAGATTCTTCTTTTTGCATGGCTTTGATTGCAGCGTCGACGATGATGTATTCAGTCCACCCAGAAATACCATCAGCTGCATCGGTATCAGATGCCAACGTAGTCATGCGCGGAACGTACCATAGGCGAATCCTTTGGTTTGCAGCGGGTACTGGTGTGAACCAGATTTTATCGCCATTCAACCGATAACGTAAATTTGTGAGACCATAAAATGATTGAAAATTAGGGACAGCATACCGATTGCGATCAATGAATTCAAAAGGACGAACAGTAACGTAACTGTCAGAACTATTAGATAGGCCAAGGTCCACACCCAAGAGCTTGTATACAGGCGGAGAAGTAGGGAGCGAATATTGGTCGTTAGTGCCATCAGTTGTAATCGTATAAGCAGGGGCCACATAATAGTTATCTCCATATTTGGAGACGAGAAGGTCATAAAGCTCAAAATAGCTTTGGTTGATGTAACTATTAAATTCTGCATCGGTGACAAATTGACTATTAACCATATCAGAGCGTTGTCTAGCCGCAGTCCTCAATTCAAGGAGTGTCATAGTGGTTGCCATAAAAACCCCAAAATAAAAGCCAAGGCATGGTAAAACTCACACCTTGGCAACGGAGAGTGACCCGGATTTACAATTAGTATTCTTCTTCTTCTTCTTCTTCTTCAGGCTTATATTCTTCATGTGGCTCAGCGTCCACTTTGAAGAAAATAGCCCTTAGAGCATTATACGCACCCATCGCATCTTTTCCAGCTACCGCATCAAGAAGGTCTTGGCCAAGGGCCTCACATTCATCGCGGTCACTAGATCCTTCATCCTCTGTCTTCAAATCTTGGCCATGCATCATCGAAACGATGACGGTAGCCGCTTTCTTTTTGTCAGGGATGATCATGCCTCACCCTTTCCTTTCACGGAGCTATTGCGGTAACACACATCAAAATAAAGAGCGGAACCGCTAGCAGGATCAACAGGTGCACCAGATGCATCTTTACATACAAAATAAAGTACCGCGCCTGCAGTGCTAGGAGCATCCATCAGCTGAGGATCGCCGACCAGTTCAATGCCGTACACGCCCGAATCACCTACAGCCTTAACGGTGCCAGTACCGGATCCAGCACCAGAGGCTACAAATGCCACACCAGGCGCGGCTGTAACCCCAGCTGGCAGGCCTACAAGGCTATAGTCTGTGCTTCCTACGGTTTGAATCACATAAAGGGTACCGGAAACAAACGAGCCAGCGGTAACAGCCGAGCCAGTTACCGGTGCGACAACGCGAGCATGAAAGCTGAGGAAACGGTGATAGTTATCTTCAAGTTTTAGCTCATAAGTACCAGCGGCTTTACGGGTTAGGCTTGCCACTCCAGAACCTTTGAGAGCGCTAGTAGCACCAGAAGCGCCGATAGCTGCAGAGCCCTCAATCCATACGGGATAATGAGTAAGGGAGAAAAAGAATTGTTGGAAAAATCTGTTAGCCATTGCTTTTACCTTTTTTAGAAAAAAAGGCACACCCGGTTAAGGGTGTACCTTCAAGTTAGGAAAATTAAGCAGAGAGAGTTACGTTTGCATTATAGCCAGGAGCGTTGCAACTGGGCATAGCGTAGTAACCGATTCTTACTTCCCCTGCGTCTGCGTTACTCACCCGCAACATTTCCAAACCATCTCCATACCTTAGGATCTGCGGCGCGTCTCCTAGGCTATTGAGTGTCCAGGTGTTCATCTGGAGCAGGTAAGCTTTTTGAGGTTGGCAGTTACGGTCTGGGAACACTTTAATCATGCTGTTTGCACCGTTGACCATGATGCCACGGAAGGCAATGTCAGCAGGACCTTTCATGTCCACGTATTGCACTTTGGATCCAAGGCTCTTTTCAAGAGCTGCGTAGGATGCAAAGTTAGTGATGCAAACGTCAGGCTTGCCACCCTCTCGCGCGAGCAAGCTAGAAGAATCGATCAAGGATTCTTCGATGGATTGAGCGGATCCGTCATACCGGATTCCTGCGAGCCTCGTAACATCCTGTGACCTGTCCACCCCAAAAAAATTGTCTCCAGCGGTAGGTGCAGAGGTAGGGAGCCAAGCTGCCAAACCTTTAACCTTGGCGTTGACGTCACCTTGGACGAGCAAGTAATCAGCAGGTGCCCAGCTTGCAGGTGTGCCAGCGGAACCGCCTAGGCCAGTAGCAGAAACCGTCACGGTTCCAGCGCTACGGTTAACAGCGATTACGTAACCAAGAGCTGCGCGTGGAGTACCGCCATCAGTAGCGTTGGCTTGCAACGTTTGATTAACTTCAAACTGGACCACATCAGCAGGGTTGCTGAGAGTGATAACACCAGTGGAGATAGAGCCTACTTGGCCGATGGAACCAGTGCCCGAACGAAAGAGAGCAGAAGCAAGCGAGTTGGTGATGGAGCGAAATGCGCCGTCAACCACAAGTTTTGCGCCTTCGAGAAACGACATTTTGTCGGTCCGGGAAGCAAGCATCGTCTGGTTGTCGATGGTAGCGATGGAATAATCTGCAGCGCGAGTCAGCAAGAACGATTGGATCTGAACAGGAGACTGGTTGCCTTGGGCGTTAGCAAAAGTCGCGGATCGACCTTGGGAGACGCCCGTGATGATCGGAATTGGCTTATACTTACCGCCGAAGTCCGTTTTCTTGGGAATCATGGCCAAAAAGGGGTTGTCGGAATAGACGAGGTTTTCAACTACCTGGCCATCGTACAGCTCCTTTAGAGCTGCGTTCATCGCTGTAAGGTTTAAATAAGGTCCAACCGTAGGCATAGTAAGCTCCTAAAATGTTATTGATCTAAAGCAGCAAGCGCCCGTGACATCCTGTCAGATTCGACACGTGGAGACACAAGGCTAGGAGTGCTAGATGTGTAATTGGTATTAGTTAGTGTCTTGCGTTGCTGCGCGGAAGGCTGAGGAGTTGCATTAGGTTCTTCTTGCGGTCTAGAGACTTTCGACGAAAGCTTCTTGGTTGCAAGGGATTTTTCTACCTGCTTTTCTAGATAGGCTTCTACTAGATCGCAGGCCTCAGGGATCGACAATACTTTATTAGTCTTCGCAAAATATTCTTCGACAGTATCATACACTAAGTCAGCTGAATCATACAAGTTAGTCAATTCATACTTGTCAGATTCGCGCTTTAAAAAGGTCCCAATCTCTGTCTTAAACTCAGTGATTACGGCTTGCTCTCTTTGTTCAGCTGCCTTCTTGGCTCGCTCTTGAGCTTCCTGCCTGTCTAGCTCGCGTTGCCGCTCAACGCTTTCAAGCTTTTCTTGCAAGGCCTTAATCTGGCTTTCGGTGCTAACTGTATTATTGTTCAAAATATAATCAGTCAGCTCTTTGTAACTAAGTCCGTGTTCTTCGAGGAGTGCCAAGGGGTTTTGGCGGTAGCTTTCTTTTTTGGAGCGACTACCATCGATCTCCTGCCTGAGCCGAGCAATTTCCGCCTTTTGTTGCTCCATCGCTTCCAGCTGCGCCTTGAGCTCCTGCCTTTGTTTGACAACGGCTTGTTCCTTTTTAGCTAGAAATGCAAACCTGTCGGATACTCGCTCCTTAGGTACTTCAGGAACAGGAGCCTCTGGGGTGTCTGGTGTTTCTTGGACTGGTACTTGATTGTCTGCAATCGCTTCCATTTAAACCTCTTATGCAACCATTGGGACATTAGGGACTAATTCAGATGGAGCCATGGGCATTGCAGGTGCTTGAGGCTCTGGCATCATTTGTTGACCAGCGGTGAGAGCCATATTGCTGAGCTCATCAATCTCGCTGATGAAGTCTCTGAGGATTTGAATATTCTCCTCAGGTGCGCCCTGCGTCTTAGCAAAAGGCAGATATTGCAAAGCTAGCTCGCGAGCCAAGGTTAGATCATCATCTGGCTCGGGATGATACACGGTTCCATTGTCGATCATGTCTTCAATGACTTTATGTAACCACTCCTCTTGGGCGTTGCCTAAGTCTTCGGCGCGTTCAAGGTCCGGGAAATCAAGCAAACGACGGCCAGCCCTAGGGCTAATGAAACCTGCCTGGATGTATTCGGTAATGGTCTGCAGCTGACCTGCAGGATCAGTAGGCAGTTTAGAAACAGGGTAAATTTTGAGGGTGTATTCATCATCTTCTAGATGGATTTGCTTCCAATCAAGAGTATCTAGGAATTTCTTGCCGGGGGTATTTACCCGATAAGATTTTTCCCTAGCATAGATATCTTTAACAACATCAATAGCAAGCTTAGAAACATGGATATAAAACTGTTCATATTCATGACCTACAGACATGAATCTCTCGGTTTCAATATCATTGTATTCCCTAAGAGCCTTGCCAGAGTTGAGCCCTGCAGGTTTCTGGCTTGTCGCTGATAGCTGGCTAATCCCGGCTTGCTCAAAAGCTTGGCCTTTAAGGGTTTGCAGATGCGCGTAAATCTCAGGCGGAACGATAGGCGGGCTAACATAGGTTGGAGGAGTACCGGTGTAATTGATTAGGACGCCTATGTCGTTTGAGATATGCTCCTTAACTATCTTAGATCCATGCTCAAGGAATACTTTAAAGGTCCCTGCCATATGCATAGATCGCTGGATAACCCAAAGTAATTTATTGATTTCTAGCTGAATGTTTTGAATTTGTTCAGCTAGTCCCTGTCCCCAAAAGCCATACAGGCGATCAGACCAATGCAGGAAAGCAAACGGGAAGTAACACTTCTCCCATAACTCTTTGAATAAAATACCCTCGGCAATGCTAATGACGTGCATCCCGTCCTTGGCGTCTTTGCCAGAAGGCAAATGCCAGGATTCGACGACCGAGATTTGATCCGCAATGTTTTGGAAAGTGCCAGTAATATCTATAGTAGCTGCATTGGCACCCATAATCAGGTCTTTGTGATCCGGGTACAGCTCGGCTAGTACCGACCTGTCTACATTCTTTACTCTGTGCATCTGTCTAGGATGCCCGTAAAAGCTTTCCATCTGATCAACGTAAATTTCGGAAGCTATCACCCGCTCAAACTTGCAGCGTCCTTCATGCTCAAAGACATGAAGAACACCAGTACCCCAAACAAGTGCATCTCGGAAGCATTTGGCTCCCAGCTTATACATCTCATTTTCGTAAAAAATACCGTCCACAAACTTGTCTAGCTGTTTGGCTTTACGTTGAACCTTCCAGGTTGCGCCCGAAGTAATAAAGCTAGGCTTTGGCCGGTTCTTGCTAATCTTGCTGACTAGAGTGTCGACGCAGCTTTGAATGACGTTATAGCTAACCCGGTCCTTTAATGTAGCCTGGGTGCTTTGGATCTTGCTGAAGCTAAGACCATTGATACCCATGATGTTGGTATTACCGTATAACCTAGCTGAAATTTGATATTGGGTTTGCCGCTTGGCATCAGCATTTGCAAGGCTAGTGACAGTCCCGACAATAGCTTGGGCAATCTCTTGAGGATTCTTGAGAGCCCACCATTTTTTGCCGCTATCGGTAGGACGTACATCATTAGGGTTATTAAAGGAGCGATAGTCAATAGGCATAACTACTCCGGCTTATCTGCTTTAATGTCTGGCTCGTATTGCGTTGACCAATATAGTAGCTCATCCTCAGTTGGAAGTTTAGTATCAGCCTCAATTTCATCTAGGGCTTGGGCAGGGTATGGCGTTGAGCCAGGCGTGAACCGCATGTGAAAATGCTGGTGCCCGTTGCTTACATTAAATTCCGTGGCATTGTTCTTCTTAGCCAGCCTAATCAAATCCCTGATCGTCGTAAGATTCAAGTCCAGGTGTCCAGGTGATCGGGTCGTCATTCGATTCCTCTAGGTCTTTTTCTAACTGTTCTAGAATTAATCGCTCTTGCTCAGCCATCCATTCATCGCTACCAGGCTTAGATATCGGTGCCTCTACAGTCTGGCTAACCCAATGGAGGCTTTCCCGGAACGCATAGAGGACGGCATCGGCAATGTCTGAGTGATACACATCACTGATCACTAGCCTGTCGCCGTTATTCTTAGCCCGGTCCCACTCTACTAGCCTGGTATCGCTAGCAAATGGACCATCAGACTTAGCCAGCAATTGGCCGTTGCGTAGGGCGTCGTTCAGTAATTCAATGTATTCAAACTTTCGAGCCTTTTCAGCTGCCCGGATCGGCAAGCCAAACCGCTT
>Ga0315903_10010898_pt1 | contig 10770 bp, 10 predicted proteins | sample LakEriMetagenome_7_FD_203524 | JGI IMG/M metagenome (GOLD analysis project Ga0315903, IMG submission 203524) | Freshwater fungal communities from buoy surface, Lake Erie, Ohio, United States - Buoy 2 MA119 | ecosystem: Environmental > Aquatic > Freshwater > Lake | place: USA: Lake Erie, Ohio... | reverse complement strand
CGTACGCCGGCCTTGGGGGTCGTCGAGGGTGGTGATAAACCCACGGGGCTTGTTGAGCAGGACATAGCGTTTTGCTTCGGGGCGGATGCGGTCCGTGCCCACCTGTACGTGGTCCGAGGGCAACACCGTGCGCCCGAGTTCGGTCACCACTTCGCCGTTCACCGTGACCACCCCCGAGGTGATGAGCACATCGGCTTCGCGCCGCGAACAGATGCCGGCGTGGGCGATGTAGCGGTTCAAGCGCATGGGCCCGTTCGGATCTGAGGCCACCGGGGGCTTGCGGGGTTTTGCGGGTTTCCGGCGTGGCGCCCCGGGTTTGCCCGTGGGCTTCACGCCAAACGAGCCGCCGGACTTGCCACCACTCTTGGGGCCGGACGTGCCGCTGGGCTTCGCTCCAGGCTTGCTTCCGGGCTTGCTTCCGGGCTTGCTTCCGGGCTTGTCGGCGGGAGCGGGGCGCCCGCGGTCGGACCGGGAAGGGGTGGGCTTTTTCATTGTGGGGTAAAGATAGCCGGTGAAAAGGGAGTGGGCGCCGGGCCGAGGACATCGCGGTAGTGGCGCACTTCAAAGGCCTGGGGCACACCGGAAATCCACATGAAATCAAAGCGGGCCGCCGCCGGAACGCCGGGATGCTGCCGCAAGTAGGCCTCGCCTGCGCGCAGCCACCGGGCTTGCTTGCGCACATCGACCGAGGCCCAGCACGGCACCGGCCCTGCCGCCGCCCGGACCTTCACTTCGACGAAGACGGTCCACGCGCCGTCGACGGCGACGACATCGATTTCGCACCGACCGAATCGCCAGTTTTGGGCCACGATGCGCATGCCCTTGCGCACGAGCGCCGCTGCTGCACAGCGTTCGCCCCAAACTCCCCGTTCACGCCTATCCATGCCGGAAGCTCGTGGCTCCCGATTCACGCATGCAGAAAACGTTGCAAACGCGGCCTGTTGCTTTGCAGCCGTTCAGCGCAACACGAATTCGCCGGAACCGATGCGCTGGTCGCCGTCAAGGATATACGCCTTGTACGTGCCCGGATTCAGTGCCGCTGACGGGGTGTAGAAGATGCAGGCGTCGAGGCGTTGGTTCGCATAATCGATGCCGCGGCTCGCACTCACCTGCTCACCCCCGGGCGTGCTTCCGGACGACCCGTTGCCGGGGGGCAAGATGCGTCCCCCTGGGGCAACGATTTGGAGGTACAGCTCGCGCCGCCCCGATTCTGCAATGCGGTTTTCCGTGAGCGAGAAGCACACCTTGAGCATGTCCGTCTTGCCGGCGCGATCTGTTTCCCGCTGGTGCCCCGAATCCGAGATACGCAATCCTTGCGCGGACACGCTCGAGGCCGAAAGCACCTTGCCCGTCGTGATGATTTGCTCCATGTTTTGCTGGCGCTCCAGGAGGTTTAGCTTCTCCTGTTGCACCGTCTCAACGGTGGACCGCATGGTCTCGTTTTCCCCCATCAGCGCTTGGTTCAGCTGGTTGAGCGAATCGATGGTGGCCACATAGCCCTTCATAATCGAGCGCAGGGTCTCGGCCTCTTTCTTCGCGGAGGAGACAGACTTTTTGCCCGACCGCACGTTGCGGATAAGCCGGTCGATTTCCTTGCGCTGTTCAGCGATTTCAGCCAGCATCACCTCGTTCTCCGTCTTCAGGGTGTCGTAGGAAAACTTGAGGTCTTCGAGTTCGGCAGTCAGTTGATCGCGCTCGTCGGTCAACACTTTCTTTTCCTCTTCGATGACCTCCACGGTTTCGTTTTGCTGCAGCAGCTGGTAGGCCAAAACAGCACACCCGACGACAAGCACGACGATGACGGCGTAAAGGACCCGCGGTTGGAGATTCATGGTGTGCAAATTTGCATGAACCTTGCCAAATCTCCACCGCAAGTTCCTCGCGCACAATTGCCCATTGCAGACAGCTCGTTTAGCCTTTGCGCAACCCGAACAATCCGGTCAAACTGAAGCCGCGTGCTTTCTCTTGGCTTGAGTTTGAGTGGGAGTTTGAGTTGGAGTTTGAGCGCGAGTTTGAGTTGGAGTTTGAGTTGGAGTGCGGGTGCGAGGAGCGTTTCTTTGGAGCGTTGCCGGAGTCGGCGGGTCGGGAGCGTTGGGGCGCCGAGTTTCCCTGCGAGCGCTGGTCTCCGGACCGTGATCCTTCGGGGCGGCCGGAGCCGGACCGTGATCCTTCGGGGCGACCGGAGCCGGACCGTGATCCTTCGGGGCGACCGGAGCCGGACCGTGATCCTTCGGGGCGGCCGGAGCCGGACCGTGATCCTTCGGGGCGGCCGGAGCCGGACCGCGATCCTTCGGGGCGACCGGAGCGGTTCCGGTTCCCTTCGGACCGGCCGGAGCCGGAACCGTATCCTGAGCCGTATCCCGAGCCGGAGGGGCGGGGGCGTGAGGAATGCGAGGAACGTTGGGGACGGCTGTTTCCAGCGGGTGCCGAGGAGGAGATGGCTTTGCCGCGGCGGGTGTGCTGGAGGTCGAAGTGGTAAGGATGGTCTGTTACGACAGGAACGTCCTTGCCGATGAGCTTCTGGATGTCCCGCAGGAATTCCGGCTCATCGTCTCCGTTGCAGAACGAAACGGCGATGCCGGTTGCGCCGGCGCGGCCTGTCCGCCCGATGCGGTGAACATAGGTCTCGGGGATGTTCGGCAGCTCGAAGTTGAAGACGTGGCTGATTTCCTCGACATCGATACCGCGGGCGGCGATGTCTGTGGCCACGAGGACCCGGATGCTGCCGGAACGGAAGCCCTGCATGGCGCGGTCGCGCTGGGGCTGGCTTTTGTTGCCGTGGATGGCTTCGCTCTTGATTCCCTGCTGGTTGAGGTACTTGACGACCTTGTCGGCGCCATGTTTGGTCCGGGTAAAAACGAGCGCAGACGACACTTCCGGCAAGGCAAGCATGTCCGCGAGCAGCACGCGCTTGTCGTCTTGCGGCACGAAGTACATGCGCTGGTCGACGAGTTCGGTGGTCGAGGAAATGGGCGTCACTTCGACACGCACCGGGTCGCGCAGGATGGTGCTGGCAAGCGACAGGATGGCCGGCGGCATCGTCGCCGAGAAAAACAGCGACTGCCGGCGTTCGGGCAGCATCGCGATGATTTTCTTGATGTCGTGGATGAAGCCCATGTCGAGCATGGTATCTGCTTCATCGAGAACGAGGTATTCCAAATGCCTCAGCGACGCGTACCCCTGGTTGATCAGGTCGAGCAGACGCCCGGGCGTGGCCACCACGATGTCGACACCGCGGTTGAGGGCTTCGACCTGGCGGCCTTGGCCCACGCCCCCGTAGATCAGGGTCGAGCGCAGACCGGTATGTACGGCATAGGCCTTGAGGTTGTCTTGGATTTGGTTCGCCAGCTCACGGGTGGGCGTTAAAATGAGACCGCGGATGACCCGACGGCCTTCGTGGCGCTGCCGGGACAGCAAATCGACCATGGGCAGGGCGAACGCAGCCGTTTTGCCTGTGCCTGTTTGGGCGCAACCGAGTACATCGGTGCCAGCAAGAACGTGGGGGATGGCCTGGGCCTGGATGGGGGTGGGCTCGGTATAGCCGAGCGGTTGTAGGGCGCGCAACACACGGTCGCTCAAGCCCAAATCGGTAAACAGCATCGAAAAGAGGGAATCTTATGCCGCACGAATCCGTGTGCGGAAAACGAGCCGGGCCGAAATCCCCGCTGTGCGAGGCCGGGACAACGGTCCCGTGTGCGTGCCGGTCCCGGCTGGACACGCTGGCGAAAAGCCGGCGCAAAGGAACGGCAGAATTCAGCGCCCCCGACCGGAGCTTACTTCACCGGGGCCTTGCTCCGGAAGATGGGCGCATAGACGTCCCAGTGAGACCGAACGAGCAAAGATGTCAAAATCAACACAATAGCCCCCATCGGAAGGTCGCCCGGATTCCCGAAAAGCGTCCACAAAAAAATGTTGACGGCGTACGGAACAGTTGCTAAAACGCCCACCGCGCGGGTCCTCGGAAACACCAGGGCAATGCCGGCGGCAACCTTGAAGAACGCAATCCATTGGAACAGCCATCCGGTGGCGATTACCGCTTCAAAAAACGCGCGGCCTGGCCCCTCTGGTTTGTCAATGTTCTCAAATGCAGCGAAATAGCTGATTAGACCTACAGTTCCCGTTCCGAGGAGGAACAAAGCGAGCAGCAGGTGCAGGATGAGGTGGAAGCGTTGCGCGTTCATGGATTAGCGGAGGGGTGGAGAGAGACGGAGCGGAAGGGTGGAGCGCACCCGCACGGGAGAGCCGCCGTCGAGGGCAGGCTGAAGTGCCGGAAGTGCCAGTGCGGCGTTTACGGCGGCGCGGTCGAGGTCCGGGTGGAGACTGCGGAGTACTTCGACTGAGGTGATTTGGCCGCGCTCGCTGAAGACCAGCGACAGGATGAGCGTTCCTCCGGGGTGGTTTTTGCAGCTTTCTGGCCAAACCAACCCCGATGCAATCTGGGCAAGCAGGTACCGCTGGGTGCATTCGCCCGGTTCAGGACCGGGAGTTCGCGTACATCCTGGAGCGACGGGCATGAATTCGGCAGCGTCGAGCACCTCTCCTTGGGCGCCGGCAATCCCGGACCACATCAGAACGACGTACAGGCAGACCAGTCGAACCATGCTCCGAAAGTAGGCGGTTTCTGGTGAACTACAGGTGGGCCTCAATTTGGTCCGCCAAACGCTTCTGCAACCACGGGTACTGCAGGTGGGCGCCCGCACTGCTGGCCCGCTCTGCATGGTGTTTGCGCTCCTGCTCCTTCGGCGCGATTGCCGCCCCTAAGCTGTGGAGGTAGAGCTCGGATGTTTTGCGCTCGAAGAAGGGAAAGCACGACCCGGATAGATCGCGCAGAAGCTTCCATGCCCCGTTTTTCTCTCCATTGAGGAAGGTCAACCAAGCCCACTCTAAGCGCAATGCACCTAAAAACGGAGCAGCTTCGACCCACAATTCCGGACTGCGTTGCATGCGATGAACGCACTCTTCGAGCGTTTCATGGAGGACCCGGCATGGACTGAGCAGCGCCAAACGGCTGAGAGGCTGTACGAGCGTGTGTTCACCGGAATGGCCTGATATGGAAAGGGCCTTTGTAGCGGACTCCACCAGAGGATGATCAGTATCCAGATCAGTATCGGTGTCTAGAAGTAACAGCCGGAGTCCGAGCAGTCGCCCTTGCACGATGGGGTGGACATCTTTTGCATCGCGAGGGATTCCCGCAACCCACTTTTTTGCTCCTTCGACTTTGCCGCTGAACAACTCACCGATGGCTAACAGGGTCGCGGCAAACACCTGATCACGACGGTGGTGCGTACAGGAGAAATAATCCGTCAAGATAGGCTTCCCAAACCCGGCCAAATCATCTAATGGTGGGAAACCTTCCCAGGTAAGGCTGCGACCTCGCGCACTGCGGTTGAGCCGTTGCCATAAGTCCGCGGGGATTTCTTGGCCGGTGTACATGGACTCAAGAGCAGATGCTAACCTAGAAATTAGTGGTCCCCTCGGCCTGGCATACGGAACAGCTTCCACCAGTTCAAGCAAATCCGAAAGCGAGTGAGGAAGCGCGATGTATTCAGCGGGGATTGCTGCATCCCATGCGTGGGTTTTCAAATCGAACTGGTCCGCACGTACAGTGTCAAGATAGAAAGAGAAATCAGGCTTGTCAGCATACCGGGCTAAGGCGTTCAACGTTGTAATCGAGAACTCACTTTCGCTCGGAATCAATCCGAAGAATCTCCGAATGGTCGACACTGCCAAAGGAAACCGGCGATCAAACTCCTCAAGTTCGCCGCTCAGAATTCGGCATTCTTTGACGGATTGAATCTCAAACCCACACTTGCGCACGATGTCCTTACGAAGCGCGACTATGGCTTCGTTGAAGTGGTCTTGATTTTCCGAACGGAAAGCTCTTGGCATCGGTCAAAACTACCGGTAGTGGTGGGGGCAAGCTTGGTTTTAATGTGTTTATATACGGGATTCTGTGTGGCAGTTTTAAGATTTCATTCCGGCTGAGCCCGTGGAAAACTCTTAGGTGTTGTCTTCAGCAGTCGGGATCAGGCTACAGTTGAGTCCTGATTCGAAGGTGCTCCCGCCCTTCGGAATTCCCTTCGTCCTCGGATTTTTCTTTTCGGCAAGAAATCTGTTTGTCACTTATGCAACATATCTGGAACCCACGGTGACCATGCTCGGAGTCCCCAAGCCGATTCGGTAGGAAGCCCTCCGGACAGCTGGACCACAGTTGCGAGCATAGCGAGGTCGGGATGCCAGGCGGAACGCATGCGGGTTGCACTCCTGCTGTGGCTCAGGGACCAACGGGTGGGAGCAGCAAAGCCGCTCCTCCAGAGCATGCCCGAAGGAACGTGGCGATTGCCTTCGGGCGAAAGACCTGTGGCCCATAACATCCCGTGCGCCCGTTCCCACCGGTCTGCGCGAAAACCCGGAAGCGGTGCTTCTTCCCACCCCACACTTTCACCGGATGCCTGAACGACCCAGGCCACACACCTCGATTCTGTCTCTGCATTTGGGGGTACAGCCACGAGGGAAACAAGTTGTCCTGCTTCGGAGATGACATCGTCGACGAAGTGGGACATTCCCGGGAAGGCATTCAGGCGGACGATTCCTTCGTCCCCGAAAGCGCTGTCCAGCTGACCGGTTGCGTCGATGCGAACGAGCATGAGTTCGTACGCACTTCCGTTCGAATAGCCGCCGCCGGCCACCCACCCGCCTTGAAATGGCGTGATGCTCGAGAAGAATCCCCCGATGTCATGCCGTTGTGCAGGGGAGTCAAGGGCCTCGTGGTAGGTGTTTCCTGGTGGACGAATCGTGGTCGCTTCCGCCACATCCACCACGGACACCCCTCCCCACCCAAACCCGGGATCAGGGGATCCATCTGCCCGGACCTTCCAGAAAAAGGGCAACTCCCGATGGGTACAACATGGGTCCAGTCCCCACCCCACTACCAGTGCCCCACCGTCTTCCGTCGCCACGACGGCTTCGGCCTCACTCCACGGAGTGGCCCAAGGACAAAGCACCGGGCCCGCACCGGGCGCCGGAATCCCTGTGGTGTTCGTGAGTTCCGATGGGAAGTAGCCCAAGACAGCCGTTTGGGCGCTTCCTTCCGGTGCTGTGGTCGACAGCGTTCCGGCGTTCCAAACAACCCATACGCCCCCCGCTTCCCCTGCTGCCATGCCCCCGATCGTTCCTTCCGGTGCAAGCACACACGCACCCTTTATCCCCGCTACATCGGCTCGCACCAGACGAGGCTCGGGCATCCCCAGTTCCCCATACACATTCAACCCGATGGCGAAACCACCACTTCCCCAGGGCACCACATCGACCGGTTCCTCCCAGCCCTCATCGACCTCAAGCCATCCGCCGACAGGTCCCTCCGGAACTGGTTCCCAAAGGCCCTGCGCCATGGCGCCCTTTCCATGCCAGGTGGCAAGCAGCGTGCATGCCGCAAATACGCATCTTCTCACGGCATGCCCAGCATCCCACCCGTTCGGTGCAAGGAGAATGGCCATCGTGGACTCCTAACGCTTCACGGTCTGACAAGCACGAGGCGGACGGGCGGGCATCCGGGCTGGTTCGCCCAGCGAACGAGGTAGGTCCCCCGCGAAAGACCGGACGTGTCGCAGCCGTCGGCAGGCGAACCCGCCCGGATCAGCCGCCCCCCCATGTCGTAGAAGTCGAGCCGCTGCGCCCCATCGAGCGGCAGGCCTGCCCACGTGAAGCCGTCCGTCGCGGGGTTGGGGGCCGGCCCGGCCCCGCAGGGCCGCCCGCCCGTCCCGCCGGGCACCTCTGCCGAGGACGAGCCGGTGTAGGTCTCGACCGCTTCCGAGATCGTGACCCCCGTGCTGTTTCCGCTTCCCGGAGGCCCGCCGAAGTTGTCGGTGGCCACCACGCCGCGGTAGGAGGCGAGGAAGTACGGGAAGGCCGGGTGCAGCAGCGAGTCGACCGTGGCGAAGTAGGCGTAGGTGCCGTTCGGGTAGTCGGGGGTCACACAAAACCGCCCGTTGTGTACGTCGAGGTCGCCGAGGCCTGCAATGAACTCAAAGTCTTCTGCATACGCCCCGAGGTCGGCGGCGATGGGGGCTGCACCGGGAGGGATTGCCGGGGTGATGAAGGCGCCGACGTCGGGGCCCCATTGGTTTGGCGGCAGCGCGGTGCCGTTCGCAAGGGTATGCCGCACGGTGATGTCCCGGGTGCGGTAGCTCGACCGGATGCGCGCGATGCCGCCGGTCCCATCCGCAGCACTGAAACCGAACGGGCCGTAGATGGGATAGCCGTCGAAGGCAAACCCGATGAGCGGGCTGTGCACCGTGGGATCCAGCGCGATCAGGCCCTCGCTCGGGAAGCCTGTGCACACATCGCTAGCAGGATCGGGCGCATCGCTGAAAGGCGCTGGGACCAGGTGGTGGTGGTACTGGCCCATCGCCGGATGTCCTCCGGCACAATCGAAGCCGTCGAGCTCGAAGAAGCCGCCGTTCTGGTGCCAAACGTTTTGGTTGTTGTAACTAAACGCGTCAAGCGGATTGAAAATGACCACCCCGTTGACGAGAACGCCCGTGTGTCCGAGCCCTGTCGCCGTTCCGCCGCTCGGGCCGACTTCGGGCTGACGCGGAATGCGGAAGAGGTAGTCCTGGTTCTGGGCCTGTGACGGGTTGCCATCGGAAAAAGGAGCTGTGGGATAGCGCGGCACGCCGGTTGCACGGACGTACACATTCGCCGAGGAATACAGTACTTCTTGCACATCGCATTCGATTCCATTGTCCACAAGGTTCCCACCGCTGTAGTAGCGCCCAGTCGCGCCGTCGGTGTTGATGCGCCAGTGTTCCAGTTCGGGCTGGGCGATTATCTTTTTGCTGAAAACCAGGAGGAAGAGGAGGCCTGCCGCTCCCGCGGCCAAACCCATCCCACGACGAAGTGCATACATAGCATCGGGACTACTGCTTCGCCTCGGAGGTTTAATCTCGTCTCGGCTTTTCCATGCCCTTTGCTGCCGCTGCACACGCGGTATGCACGTCACCTTCGGGCATGAAAAAGCCCCAAGCAGGTGCTTGGGGCGTTTGTGTGGTGGAGGTCCGAAGCGGATTCGAACCGCTGTAGCAGCTTTTGCAGAGCTGAGCCTAGCCACTCGGCCATCGGACCACGGGAGCGCAAAGATACGCATTTCTAGGCCAGAAGTTGCGGTTCGCCGCGGTTCAAATGCACAGGAGTACCTTCGCGGCATGCGCAATCGCCGGGCATGGATCCCGAATGCCTTCACCTTGGGTAACCTGCTTTCCGGGGTGGGTGTTGCCATCGGCCTCATCGAAGGGGCGGAGGCGTGGGTGCTGCTGATGCTGTGGGGAGCGGGCTTGCTGTGCGATGTGGTGGACGGGGCAGCTGCGCGTGCGCTCGGGGTGGCGGGACCGCTTGGGGTCCAGCTCGATAGCCTTGCGGACGCGGTGACGAGCGGCGTGGTGCCGTCGCTGGTGGCGTGGGTGATTGCGCGGGAGGTTTGGCCAAACGCGCCGCTGGCGCTGGCGGCGGCGGGCCTCACCATGGCTGCGGCCGCAGCGTACCGGCTTGCCCGGTTCAACGTCGCTGCCGCGGCTCCGCCCGCCGCCACCGCCCACGGATTTACGGGACTGCCCGCTCCTGCCGGGGCCGTTTGGTGGATCGGAACGTGGGCCATCGCAGCAGTGGGGGGGCCGGATACCGCGGTCGGCGTGGCGTGGGTGCTGGGGGTGACGGCCGTGCCGTGGGCGATGGTGTCGCGCTGGCCGTTGCCGGATTTCAAGGGGTGGGGCAAGGATGCCGCATGGGACCGGTCGCGCCGGCGCTTGCTCGGGGTGGCTGGTGGGGTGCTCAGCGGGACGGGGATTGCAGTGGGTGCGGGAATGCCAGTGTGGTGGGGAGGCGTCGCAGTGCTTGCCGTGTTACTTTTGTATGCGGTTTGGAACGGGGCCGGCCAGCTGGCTGGGCGGTTCCGGACCCGTTAACCCCTACATCCCCTGAATCGCCATGGAGTTTACCGCTGAAATCGATGTGATGCCGCTGCCGGCGCTGCTGGATCCGCAGGGCAAGGCCGTTTCGAATTCCATGAAGCACATCGGATTGCCGGAAATCGGCGAGGTCCGCGTGGGCAAACACATCACGCTGAAAATCGAGGCCGCGACGCGCTCAGAGGCCGAAGCAAAGGTGGACGAGGCCTGTGCGAAACTGCTGGCGAACCCCATCATGGAGCGCTACGCATTCCGCGTCGTCGAGGCGTGAAAGCGGCGTTGCTGGCGGGCATCGCACTGGTGCTCGTGGGCTGTTCCAGCCAAGTCCTCATCACCAGCACGCCTTCCGGGGCCCGCGTGAAGCTCGACGGGGTCGAAGTGGGCCGCACGCCCTACGCGCACCGCGATGCCAAAATCTCGGGATACTCGCTAGGCGTCCAGCTCGAGCATCCGGACCACCGGCCCCACCAGGGGGTGATCCATAAAGTGAAGAGCGTCAACGTCGGTGCGGCCATCGGCGGACTCGTGGTGTGGCCGCTGTGGGCGTGGGTGCTGGGCTATCCGCCGGTTTGGCATGCCCAGTTGCAGCCCGTGGTTCCGCCGAGTTCAGGCCCTGTACCGGCCGCCCTGCCTGCACAGTCAAACGCGCCGGTTGCCGACCCCTCAGGGGTGCAAGTGACCTTGCGTCCCGAGGAGCACCGAGGCATCCGGGACGTGTTCGTGGTGGCCTTGAGTGCGTCCACGTGTCGGGGAGCGGGCGATCCGCTCGCGCTCGAAGAGCTTGCGGCAGTGCGGTTGCTGCGCCACT
>Ga0315903_10010894_pt1 | contig 10771 bp, 9 predicted proteins | sample LakEriMetagenome_7_FD_203524 | JGI IMG/M metagenome (GOLD analysis project Ga0315903, IMG submission 203524) | Freshwater fungal communities from buoy surface, Lake Erie, Ohio, United States - Buoy 2 MA119 | ecosystem: Environmental > Aquatic > Freshwater > Lake | place: USA: Lake Erie, Ohio... | reverse complement strand
GTGCGTGAAGAGAAAATGATGGAGCTGGACAGTTTGGGTCAAGCCATTCAAGCTTATGAAGCTGGCATTGAAGAAGAAATTCAACGACTTCAGTTTAAGTTGATAAAGCCAATTAATGATAAATACATCAAAATAGTGGACATTGTAGCTAAAGAAAACAATTACACATATATATTCGATATTGCTACCGGCTCAGTAGTTTACCATCCGGAAAACACCGGAGACATAACGGGTTTGGTTAAAAACAAAATGGGAATTAATTAGTCACTATTAAATCAAGCATAAATAAAAACAAAAATGAAGAAGACAATCTTAGGAGTTATCGCAGCCATCTTTACCTTTTCAGGCACAGTAAGCGCGCAACAAAAAATCGGTCACATCAACACTGCCTCTATCATTCAAGCTATGCCGGAAACTAAGCAGATGAACACTGACTTGGAAAAAAAGCAAGATGAGTATGCCAAAGTTTATCAAGGCATGATGGCTGAGTATGAGAAAAAATCAAAAGAGCTACAAGCCCTCGCTAACGACAAATCAGCTTCTGACCCTATCATTGATGTGAAATATCAAGAAGTGATGGATTTGCAAAAGCGTATTGGTGACTTTGAAACCAAAATGGAAAGCGATTTGCAAAAATTGCAAGGTGATAAATTGAAACCTATCCAAGAAAAATACACTAAAGCGGTGAAAGAAGTAGCTACAGCTAATGGTTTCGCCTACATTTTAGATGTAAGTTCTTTGGTTTACTTTCCGGAAGGAAGCAACGATGTTACTGACCTAGTGATGAAAAAATTAGGCGTAACAGCCGCACCTGCTCCGGCAGGTGGCAAATAGTCGAAAACGATTATTCAACGATGAACAATCAACCTATTGGTATATTTGATTCAGGTATTGGCGGCTTAACGGTCGCCAATGCTATTTCTACCCTATTGCCCAACGAACAGTTGGTCTATTTTGGCGACACGGCTCATCTGCCTTATGGCGATAAATCATTTGATTTAATTCGTTCATACGCCTTAGGCATTACCGATTTTCTACTCAAAGAAAAGAACTGTAAAGCCGTTGTCATTGCTTGTAACACCGCCTCTGCTGCCGCTTATGAGTTATTGCGCGACCAATACAAAGGCACGGTGCCCATTATCAACGTCATTGACCCCATGATTGAAGCGGTTATTGCCGACAATGATATTCATAAGCTCGGCATCATTGCCACAAAAACTACAGTAGCCTCAGGCATTTATCAAGAAAAATTGACTCGCAGAAAACCATCCTTGCCTTTTGCGGCATTGGCTACGCCATTGTTGGCTTCTATGATTGAAGAAGGTTTTTATAACGACAAAATCAGTCATGCTATTTTGGAGAGCTATTTAGCTAATGAACAATTGAAAGATATTGATGCGTTAGTTTTGGCGTGTACGCACTATCCGCTCATAAAGGAGGAGATTGATGAATTTTATCAGCATCGAGTAAAATTATTCGACTCGGCAGAAGTAGTGGCTAAAAAACTCAAGCTCATATTAGAAAAAGAAAATTTGACCAGTGAAAGCAAACAAGTAGAAGATGTGTTTTATGTGTCGGATTATACGGAGTCGTTTGCAAAAACAACTGCTATCTTCTGGGGCAAAGAAGTAAAACTGTCGTTAAAACATATTTAAACAATAACCCATAAAAACAATTGGCTCGATTTTAGAATTCCTATTTTTGATAAAATTAATCATCATGAAATATCTATCATTTTTTCTTGTTACTCTTTTCTCTCTAAACGTGTCTGCTCAAGGTATAGAGTTCGAACACGACAAAAGTTTTGAGGAGGTGTTGAAAATGGCTAAAACACAGAATAAACTAATCTTTATGGATTGTTTTACGACTTGGTGTGGCCCTTGCAAACGCTTGTCGTCAATGGTTTTCCCCGACCCTGCTGTTGGGGAATACTACAACAAGAGTTTTATCAATACCAAATTTGACATGGAGCGTGGTGAAGGACCAAATCTCGCAGCTAAGTATGCTATACGTGCTTATCCGACTTTACTTTGGCTAAACGGGAATGGTGATGTGGTACACAAAGTGGTGGGAGGGCTTGATCCAGCAGGACTTATTCAAAATGGTAAAAAAGCACTCGACCCGGCTCCGGGTATTTTGGCCGGAATGCACAAACAGTATGACGAAGGCAATCGCGATGTCAACTTTTTGTCGGACTATGTTTCAGCATTGAATAATGCTAATGAACCCACCGGCCCTGCATTAGAGGCTTACTTGAGCAAACTTACCGAGAAAGATTTAGCGCAAGCCAAGCACACCCGCACTATTTTTAATGTCACCAACGACATTAACGCGCCTTCACTCAATTATATTATCAAAAACAAAGCTGCTTTCAATAGCGCTTTGTCCGAAGATGCAGTCAATAAAAAGCTAAACACTATTGCCGAAAAAGCAGCGAATGACGCAGCTTTTAATAAAGGCGATGCGGCTTTGTTTAATCGCGCGATTGAGTTGGTGAAAAATAATAAAACTAGTGGTTCCGCTGAACGCATCCAACAGATGTCGTTAAACTACTATTCAAAAGTAGGCGATTGGGTAAACTATGATAAAACTGCGACTAGCTATCTAAAGAAAAATGGTAGTTACACCCCACAAGAATTGAATGAAGCCGCTTGGAATTATTACCTCAACATTGAGGACAAAGCGCAACTCACTAAAGCCAGCAAATGGGCATTTGAAGCCATCAATAAAGACAATAAGTACACTTACAATTTGACTTACGCTTACTTGCTTTATAAATTAGAGAACTATAAAGAAGCTTCTAAGGCTTGCGACTACGCCATCATTCGCGCGCAAGAAGAAAACATCAAAGATTCTTCTGCTCAAGCGCTCAAAGAAGCGATTGCGAAAATAGGGAAATAGTTACCCTATTTACATTATAAGCAAAGCCGATAGTTGATCTAGCTATCGGCTTTTTTATGTAATCGCATGGCAAGTAAGTATTACAAAAATGTATGCCAGGTCAGTATGAGTTGTGTCTGCTTTCGGCTAGCACTCTACTAAAACCGCACATTCATTCCCACTAAGAAGTTGAATCCGGCTTGAGGGTAATAGTAGTTGTAGGTGCTTGTTGGGGTGACTTGTAACTGATTGAACTCATCGGTGTAAGTGTATCGTTCGCTGAAAGTATAACCATTGTTTTCGAACAAACTGTTGAAGATGTTATTGCAAAGCAAGGTGAATTTTATCTCCTTGTCGGTGCGCTGCAACGGCAATTGATAGCTGGCGCGGAGGTTAGTGTAGTAAAATGGTTTCAGCTTTCGGTCTTCGTTAGAGGTGTTGTCTAAGTATTGTTTGCTCACGGCTTTGTTGATTAAGGAAAGTTCGAAACCTTTTAGCGGACGAATAGTTAAGCCCAACGAAGCGATGACCGAAGGTGAAAAGGCAATTGTAGAGTTGCTGTGAGTGATAATTTGTGTAAGCGTGTCAATTGGTGTATAGTTTTCATCATAGGTGTAAATGAACTCGTCAAACTCCAAAATTCGGTTGAGCGAGTAAGTCAAATTTCCTTCTATGGAAAGTATATTATTGGGTACAAGTTTAGACGCGTTATTTTGTTTCAACACCAAATGATAAGCCCCACTTAATTCAATACCCGTGCGGTAACTCACCGGCACATTGGCTTTGACAGGATTACCTACATCATTCAGCCGCCCGGTCAATACGAGTTGATTATCGTAATACATCATATAGTAATTTACTGTAATAGGAAAATTTGCACTTAACAAACGATAGCCCGCTTCGATGTTATACATCCGCTCGGGTTTGGGGGTGATGGGCGCATCAATGATATCATCTCGATTAGGTTCGCGATGGCCGATAGCCACAGAGCCATACACTTGATGGTCAGCCGAAGGTTGCCAAGTTATACCGGCTTTAGGGTTAAAAAAATGCCAGTTTCTGCTTACATCATACACCACTCCGCTGTTGTCGTCTCCGGCTGAGTTGTAGTCCACAAAGCGATATTGCAAGTCGGCATACAGCGTAAATCTTTTCGAGAGATTATAATTCAACTTAGCGTAAAAATTAAGGTCTGTTTTGAGGGCATTACCTTCGTAGTACTTTCTGTTTCTGTCCACCAAATTTGGCGTAGCCGTCCACACTACTTTGCCGAAGTGTTTGCCGCGATACTGGCTAAATAATCCACCACCCGTAATGCTTAACTTATTTTTAGCATATCCCACCGAAGCCGTTGCGCCATAGAAGGCATTACTCAACCAACGCTGGCGCACCAAGTCGGAGCGGATGCCGCTGAGTTCATCAAAGTAGTTAGACAAGTTTGCATCCACCTTGTACTGCTCGTAGTAACCGCGACCTAAAGTAGTGAATGCCGCTGCTTGAAGTTGTAAGTTTTTATTAGGCAAAGCATGCGAAAAATGCAGTTGAAAATAATCTTGCCCATAGTTGTCGGTTTCGTTTTCGTAAGCAGGGTCTTTGCTAAAAAAGTCGGTGCCGGCAATGTTAAACCTGCGATTAGTTTTTAAAAATTCTTCGGGTACACCATACCAAGCTTGATAGGTTTTTTCTCGGCCACCAAAATACACCAATCGGAGTTGCGTGTTCTTATGCTGATAGCCGGCTTGAGCAAACCAACTACGCAAGTTTGATGCTGCGCGCTCAATATAGCCATCGCTATTAATCCAACTGCCGCTTGCCTCTACAAAAAACTTGTTTTTGATTAAACCCGAACCTGCGCGCACGTTTCCTCTAAACGTGTTGAATGAACCCACCGAAATGGCTGCTTCGCCAAAAGGACGACTACTACTGGTCTGCGTTTGTAGGCTTATCTGTCCGCCAAAAGAAGACGAACCGTTCGTAGAGGTGCCCACACCTCGCTGTATTTGTATGCTTTGCGTGCTCGACACCAAGTCGGGAGTGTTGACCCAAAACACGGCTTGACTTTCTGCATCGTTAATCGGCACACCATTCATCGTTACGTTGATGCGCGTAGCGTCTGTGCCGCGTATGCGGATGCCTGTGTAGCCAATGCCTGCACCAGCATCTGAAGTGGAAACCACCGAAGGCGTTTGGTCGAGAAGAATAGGTAAGTCTTGCCCGAGGTTGTTGCGCTGCAAGGTAGCGCGGTCTAGGTTTTGAAAGGTGGTGGGGCTTGAAGAACCCGCGCGCATCATGCCGCCCGGAGCGGTGATGACCACATCTTCTTTTTCAATGAGTAATAAATTTTGCCCGGAGGCGGTGTCTGTTTGCGCCAAAGCTGAGTTGGCGATAAACAGAAAGAATAGAACTTTTTTCATTAGTGATTAGTTAATGGTGAAGAAATATTCTTTCTGAAGGTGGAGAAAAGTTCGATGAAGAGGCCAAACCGAAGTTCGGTCTTTCTTCCCTTACGCATGCATTACCATGTTCAGGTTCGAAGGGTTCTTCTCAGAACTCCGCACTTGCGGAGAACGCCCCTAGAAAGTTGACGCAAATGTAGAGGAAAATGGGAAAGAAAAAAGGGAACTGATGATTGATGTAGTGCGTTCAATTTTTAATCACTTTGCCCCTGAGGTTTTTAGAGTTATCAATCTCAAAGATATACGTGTAAACTCCATTGGCCAAACTATAATTTGACCCCGAAACTGCGAGTCGCTCTAATCTTCCTCCTTCTATAGGAACAGCAATGATTAATTGACCAAGTTGATTAAAAAATTGAAATACACCGCTTTTATTGGATAGTACATTGATATAATCTTCAATTGGATTAGGGTAAACTTTTAATTCGTATTTCGATATCTCATCACTGATGGTGCTTATACAGCCCGCACTATAACTTATCAAATTGTCCGAATAGCCACATAAACCATACGATTCTTGATCAACGATACAGTTTCTGTAAAAAAAGGGATACAAAAAACTGCTGCTACCTAATTTCTCTGTGTAAGTTGGAAGCGGTTCAAAGAGCGTTAAGCCGACTGGATCTAAAACCGGTTTGGAATAGAATCTCTTGAGTACTTGATTAGAAAGTTGAATCGTGTCAATGGAGTCAATTGTAGCGAGGATAATGCTATCCCCATCCATACAACTAATATAGTTATTGAAGAAAGTAACCGTGTCACCAATCTGTGCATTGAAATAGTAAGTAGAACGAAATCCCCCCTGCATAAAAAAGAAAACAGTGTCATTTGATTCATAAGTATAGCTGTTTGGGAAAGTCGGTATTTTGCTGCATAAAACACCGTTTATGATTGTATCTTTTTCAACCGTTAGAGAGAAGAAAGTGGGCAGAGACATCCACGAATAACTATATGTCCATTTTGCTCCCGGTGCTGCCCATTTTTGAGCATAAGTTGCCATTGAAGTGAGCAGCAAAACTGCAAAACATAGCTTTTTCACTGGACTAATATATCCTAGATAATTTAACTGTTTGTCATATCTGCGTCATTTTCCAAAATACTCTAAGTATTAACTCAATTCACCAATGATTTGTATCGCTCGCTCTAACCGTTCTCTACCTAGTCCATTCACAACAGAATAATTAGCTTCCAGCTGCTCTAGTGCTTGCTTGAACTGCTCAAACAATTCTGCTCTGTCGTTTGGGTTTTGTCGTTGTTCATCAGCTTGCCAAGGTAGGTCAATGTCGCACAGCAAGAAAACATCTTCTTTTGTTTGCAACATCGCTTCCTCCAACCATTCCGGCACCGACCAATTGTAGTACAGCAACCAGATTTTGATATTGATTAAATCATTATCTGAAATGAAAAAAGCATTCGTTTCGCTGCGCATAATTGTTTCCGCTTCGATAATCTCTTGCGCAATGGTCAACACATCTTCTTGGGTATATGGGGCAGTAAGTTCAGCAATATGTTTGCGCGAAACATCTTCTAGCAAAGGACAATCAAAATGTTTAGCCAATTGCTCCGCCAATACAGTTTTGCCTGTTGATTCCGTACCTGTAATGCAAATTCGTTTAGCCATGTTGCACCTTCATTTTTCGCCAACTATAAAAACCATACACCGCTACCAAAGCATAAATTACATAAAGAAAAACCGTTGGCTGTAAGCCTTTCAACCCATACATCACAGCGGCTATGAGATCAATGGCTATCCAATACACCCAACTCTCCAACACTTTGCGCGCAGTAAGCCAAGTGGCGATAAATGAAAAGACCATCACCGAAGCGTCCAAGTAAGACAAGGCATTGCCAAGCTTTACAAAGCCATAGCCAAACAATGGAACTAACACAGCGCCTGTGCTCAACCAAAACAAATGTTGCGGTAAGGACAATCGGATTATGCTGTTAGATGCATCTTTTTGTTGTTGCCAATGCCACCAACCATACATTCCGGCTATTACATAATAGGTTTGCAGTATAGCATCTTGATAAAGTTGATGTTCCGTATTAATCCAAATATAAAGCAGCGAGCTGAGTATGCCGGCCGGCCAACACCACACCCAACCGCGTGCCGCCAACACTACATACACAATGCCCAGCACCACCGCTAAATATTCGATGTAAATGTCCATCAAAAGAGTTTGACTGTTTCGCCTACTTCTAGGTTATATTTCCTTCCCATCACCAAGGCACGATTATCGGAGATGTGCCCTGCAGGAAAATCAAAACAAACCGGATAATCATACTCTTGTACATGTTCTGCAATAATCTCGTAAGCGTTTTTGCCAAATGGAATTTCATTATCGTGCATCTGCGTAAATCCGCCCACTACCAATCCCGCTAATTTGCTCAATTTGCCGGAGCGTTTAAGGTTCAGCATCATGCGGTCGATGTGGTATAAGTATTCATCCAAATCTTCTAAGAACAAAATTTTACCTACGGTATTCATCCCGCTTTTGGTGCCGGTGATGGAGTAAAGTATAGATAAGTTGCCGCCAATCAAAATGCCTTTGGCTGATCCGGCTCTATTGAGCGGATGTGCAGGAATGTCAAAATGTGTTTTTTCGCCAAACAATTCTGCACGCATGGTCTTGATGGCAGCTTCCGACTTATTCTCTAACATAAATGGCATGCTGGCGTGAAGCGTTTGAATGCCGAGTGTGTTCGAAATGTGCGTATGCAAAAAAGTGATATCACTAAATCCAACAATCCATTTTGGGTGGCGCATAAACACATGGTAATCCAACTCATCCATCATGCGCACCGTGCCATAGCCTCCGCGGACGCAAATAATCGCTTTGATGTTTGTGTCGTCCAGAGCTGTTTGAAAATCTAATCGCCTAAGTTCGTCATCTCCCGCAAATTGATGGTACTCCGCAGCAATTGTTTTCCCAAACACCACATTCAAACCCCATTCTACAAACAGGTTATTGGCGAATGCAATGTCTGTTAAGCTCACTTTTTTTGCAGTAGAAAGAAAATAAACGGTGTCGCCTTTTTTTAGGGCCGGTGGTCGTAATAGCATGCTGCAAAAATAATTTTTCGCTTATCTCTGTTATTTTAAACTTAATCTTTCACTAAAAATCACAACTTTGCCCTACATGAAAAACTGGAAAAGATATACGGTCACAGCGGCATTGCCTTATGCCAACGGGCCCGTTCATATAGGTCACCTAGCCGGATGCTATTTGCCGAGCGATATTTACGTGCGTTACCTTCGCGCCAATAAGCGCGATGTGCTTTTTGTTTGCGGCAGTGATGAACACGGTGTGCCGATTACTATCAAAGCACGCAAAGAAGGTGTGTCGCCTCAACAAATCGTTGACAAGTACCACGAAATCATGAAGCAATCTTTTGTTGACTTTGGTATTTCGTTTAGCATCTACTCCCGTACCAGCAGCAAAACGCATCATGAAACCGCTTCTGCCTTTTTCAAAAAAATGTATGACGAAGGCAAATTCATCGAGCAAGAGACCGACCAATACTATGACGAAGAAGTCAATCAGTTTTTGGCTGACCGTTACATCGTAGGCACCTGCCCAAAGTGCGGCAACGAAAACGCCTATGGCGATCAATGTGAAAAATGCGGTACCTCGCTTTCTCCTACTGATTTGATTAACCCACACTCTACTCTTTCAGGAGCGAAACCCGTATTGCGCAAAACCAAGAACTGGTTCCTGCCGCTCGACAAATTGCAGCCGCATATCAAAGCTTATTTGGACGAACACAAAGATTGGAAAGTAAACGTCTATGGCCAATGTAAAAGTTGGTTAGAAACGGGTGATGGTTTGCAGCCGCGCAGTATGACCCGCGATTTGGATTGGGGAATTCCTGTGCCAGTGGCTAGAGCCGAAGGTAAAGTGCTGTATGTGTGGTTCGATGCGCCAATTGGCTATATCTCCAACTCCATAGAGCTTTTGCCCAACGACTGGGAGAAATATTGGAAAGATAAAGATACTCGCTTAATTCATTTTATTGGCAAAGACAATATCGTTTTCCATTGCATCATTTTCCCCGCCATGTTGATGGAGCACGGAGAATTTATTGTGGCGGACAATGTACCGGCCAACGAGTTTTTGAACTTAGAAGGAGATAAAATTTCTACTTCGCGCAACTGGGCGGTGTGGCTGCATGAATACCTCGAAGCTTTTAAAGACAAGCAAGATGAACTGCGCTATGTACTCACTTCTATTGCTCCCGAAACCAAAGACAGTGAGTTTACGTGGAAAGATTATCAAGCACGGGTAAACAATGAATTGGTAGCTATTTTGGGCAACTTGGTTAACCGCGTGATGGTGCTGACGGATAAATATTTTGAAGGCAATGTACCCGACACCAAAGGTTGTGATGATTTGCAAAAATTCATTACTGAGCAGCGCGAAAAAGTCACTCAATCTATCGAAGAGTTTCGCTTCCGCGAGGCGTTGAGCGAAGTCATCAACGTGGCTCGCCACGGCAATCAATTGCTCTCTGAAAAAGAACCTTGGAAATTGATTAAAACCGACAAAGAGCAAACCGGAGTTATTCTTTACGATTGTCTGCAAATCATAGCCAACCTCGGCATACTCTGTGAACCTTTCTTGCCATTTACTTCTAAGAAGATTTTTGATATGTTGCAATTAGATGCAACTGCATTTTCGTGGAAAGACATCGGTCGCCAAGACCTTGTGCCGGCCGGCCACCAACTCGGTAAAGCGGCTTTGCTTTATCAAAAAGTAGAAGACGAAATTATTGATGCACAAATCGCCAAACTTCAACAAACCAAAGCCATGAGCGCACCCACTCCCGAACCCGTTAAAGCTGAACCGACCGCCAAAGCTGAAATCACCTATGATGACTTTGCAAAGCTCGACCTACGTGCCGGCACCATCATCGCTGCGGAGAAAGTAGAGAAAGCCGACAAACTGCTCAAACTCACCGTTGACCTCGGTTCGGAAACTCGTACCATCGTGTCGGGCATAGCAGCTCATTTTGCACCGGAGGCTATCGTAGGTTTCCAGGTTTGTGTGGTCGCTAACCTCGCCTCGCGCAAACTCCGTGGCATCGAGTCAAAAGGCATGATTTTGATGGCTGATACTGCCGATGGTAAGCTCGAATTTGTGTCTCCAAAAAATTTAACAGCAAATGGTAGTATGATTAGCTAATTATTTGATTACATTCGATAAACAATTTGTTTACCTTAATTAAATTCAATCATGAAAAACATCTACACGTTAATCTTAGCTCTTGCCACATTCTACATGTCCGGTGCGCAATGCGCTAACAATCGCTACAAAGACCAAATCTTTTCTACAGTAACCAAAACTACTGTCCTTTACTCTAGTGCTTACAACCTGAGCATGGACATCTACACCCCCGACACTGACACAGAAACCAACCGTCCGGTTATTCTATTA
>Ga0315903_10010889_pt1 | contig 10771 bp, 16 predicted proteins | sample LakEriMetagenome_7_FD_203524 | JGI IMG/M metagenome (GOLD analysis project Ga0315903, IMG submission 203524) | Freshwater fungal communities from buoy surface, Lake Erie, Ohio, United States - Buoy 2 MA119 | ecosystem: Environmental > Aquatic > Freshwater > Lake | place: USA: Lake Erie, Ohio... | reverse complement strand
CTTTTGACTGTATCGATAGTCTATACTATTATTCAAACTATCAAATTATTAAACAAAAATAATGAAGCTAAATAAAGAAGGATACGACTTGATAAAATTATTTGAAGGATTAAGTCTTAAGCCTTATTTATGTAGCGCAAAAGTGCCGACTATTGGATATGGCTCAACCTTTTACGAGAATAACAAAAAGGTTTTAATGTCAGATCCTCCAATAACCAAACAACGAGCAGATGAGTTACTTCAGATTAGTGCTGACCGGTTTGCTAATAAAGTCATGAATTTAGTTAAAAAGCCAATTACTCAAAATCAACTAAACGCTTTAACATCCTTTGCCTACAATTTAGGTTCTGGAGCTTTGGCTTCTTCTACTCTTTTGAAAAAGGTAAATATAAACCCAAACGATTTGACTATTAGAAACGAATTTTTGCGATGGAATAAGGCTAACGGAATTGCATTAAAAGGCTTAACTAATCGAAGAATAAAAGAAGCTGATTTATATTTTACTCCTTAATTATGAGCATGAAAGGGAATCAAAATGCAGCAACTTACAAAAAAGATATTGTATTGACTTTTATAAATAAGTTCCCAAACGCAACTACAATGGCGATTGCGAGATTGATTTATGATGAGCATAAATTAGACTTTAGTTCACTTGATACTGTTCGAACAAACGTAAGAAGATACAGAGGCGAAAATGGTAAAAATAGTTCGCCTGTTTCTAAAGCCGGTGAACGTACTGAAACCCAAAAAAAACAATCTATGAGCAAAATTATTGATTTACCCGAAAGCGATTACGAAAAGTGCGAAGCCTTTATAATTCCAAAAGGCCAAAATAATATATTAATCTTATCTGATATTCATTTTCCTTACCAAGACAATAAGGCTTTAGAATTGGCGATTAATTACGGACTTGAAAACAAAGTAAATACCATCTACTTAAATGGGGATATAGCTGACTTTTACCAATGTAGCCGATTTACAAAAGACAGAAGATTGAGAGATATGGCAGGAGAGTTAGAAATGGTTAGAGGGTTTTTAAAAATGATGCAAGATTTATTCAAATGCCCTATTTACTATAAAATCGGAAATCACGAAAAAAGATACGAGGATTATTTAATGATTAAAGCTCCTGAACTTTTAGGTATTGATGATTTTAAACTTGAACAACTTTTAAGATTTAGAGAGTTTGGAGTTACCTTGGTAAAAGATAAGCAAATGGCTTTAGCGGGAAAGCTTCCAATATTACATGGTCATGAATGGTTTGGGGGATTTGCACCTCCTGTGAATCCTGCACGAGGTTTGTTTATGAAAGCCAAAGAAAGCTGTTTAGTTGGCCATCATCATAGAACATCGGAACATACAGAAAAGAGTTTATCCGGTGAAGTTACTACAACTTGGTCAACAGGATGCCTTTGCGGTTTGGAGCCTGAATATGCGCCTTATAACAATTATAATCACGGATTCGCTCACGCTAAAATTGGAAGCGATGGCAATTATGAGTTAAAAAACATTAGAATTATCAATTATAAAATTGTGTAATGGAAAATAAAGTTATGCCTGATCTTGATTCGCGAATCGAGAAAGTAGCTAATAAGATACTTCGTCAATATTTAAGAGGTCAAAATTGTGAGAAAACAAATGCAATTTATAGAGATTTAATAAAACAAAAATATGGCTGATATAGCAAAATGTAATGATAGTTTATGTCCTTCAAAAGATTACTGTTATAGGTTTACAGCTCCGGAAGGAATGCGGCAAAGTTATGCAGAATTTAACAGAGAAAGTGATGCAGATAATTGTAATGATTTTTGGCCAAATGGTATATGTAAATACTGCCTTAAAGAAAATAATATACACAGAATGAGCTGCCCCACACAAAAAATACAAATCAACTTATGAAAGACAAAGTACTTGAAGCAGTTATAAACCAATTTAGAGAACGCTCAGAGGTTGGAATAAAAAAATACAACACAACACTCGACAGAGAGGATTTAACTTGTTTAGATTGGATTAATCACGCTCAACAAGAGGCGATGGATTTTGTGCTATATTTGGAGAAACTTAAACAATATGAAATGTAACTTAAAAGTTACTAATCGTTTAAAGATAAACCTTAATTTTTAGGGTTTTAATTGACACAAAAAGTAATTAACTTTCAATTTACACTATATTATATTTTGAATTTACACAAAAAAAATAGAATGACAACAAGCGAAAACAACAACGGAAACAATTTACTTTTATTAGCTATTGTATTAGGTTTATTAGGTGCAATATTTTTGACTTCCTGCGGATCAAGAAAAGTTACCAAATCGGGAACTAAAGAACAAGAGCAAAAAACTGAAAAAATTACCATTGAAACTGAAACGAGAGTAACCGACAACACTAAAATTATAGATACTTCAACAAGCGATGAAATAGAGATATGTCCGGTATCTGATTCATTACCTATGGTTGTGAATGGAATAACGTACAAAAACGCTAAAATAAGACGCAAAAAAACTAAAAACAATATAAGTGTTGTAAAAGATGTAAAAATCCAACACAACGCAGAAAAAAGCGGTGTAATGATGGTTAAAAGAAACAAAGTTATTGAAGTAAAACAAATAGAGCGAAAAGAATCATATTGGTGGCTGTTATGGTTCTTACTTTTAATCCCGATTTATTTTGCGTATAAAAAATATAAACATTACATTTGAAACTTCATAAAGTTTTGATTTAAGGTTGAATTCCACTCTCACATAAATTGAGAGTGGTTTTTTTTTATCCTTTCAAACAACTCATCCAACAGCAATTCATCAGCAGTACTATCAATTCCTAATATTTTCTTATTTACAAGAATTGATATTAGATATTTATGGCAGTTCTGTTTTGCCTTATCGCTTTGTGATGTGCCTTTTCGATAAAGTTTAAAATCTTCATAGTGGCAAACTAAATTTTTATAATCGTTTATTAATTGGTCGTGAGCAATAAAATGCTCTTTAGATAATAGGTAGTTCATAATAATTCAAAATTAATTTTGCTTTCGTTAATTGTATATATTTCTTTATTCTCAAAATCGAAATGTAAATTGTTTTGAGATAGCTGTTCTAATAATGACTGAATGATAAATAACTGATAAAAGCTATATCCTTTTTTTTCGTTTGCATTTCCGCAAATTATTTTTGGCCTTAACTCATTGGAGTCAATTATTCTGTGAATAAATCCGTAATCAACGTTACAGAAATCAGCGATGTTTTTAATTGTGTAAATCATAATAAATAAGGTTCTATTTTATCAAATGGGAATGTTTCGTATTTTTCTTCATCAAGCCAAAAAATTGTTGTCAAATATCCGGAGTCAGTTAATTCAATACCGGACAATCTAAAAGGTCTTTTATTTTTACTCATGTAAAATTTAAAAGAAAATGACCAATTTTTTTCTACTATTATTTTTTTTTGCTTTTTTTCAAACGGATTATTAATTTGTATCATATTTTTTTGTTTTAGTGTAAACCAAGTGTAAACCAGTTTACAGTATTAATATTCTATTAACCCTTTATTTTATTGGCTTTTTGCTTAAGTGTAAACTGTAAACTGTAAACCTGAATAAAAATATTTATTTTTTTTATTTTTTAAATTTTATTTTTTTTGTTTTTTTCGTGGTTTACAGTTTACACTTGCTATAAAAACCTTGTGAGTGCTAATAAAATCAATGCTTTACAAGTGTAAACATAGTGTAAACTACTGTAAACCGAAAGTTTACACTAAAATTCCTACTTTTTTAAATATCTGTAAACCATTTGACGAGAAATACCTAATAATTCAGCAATTTTTGTACGGTTAAAATCCGGGTTTTCTTCAAAACATTTTTTAACAAAACTTTCATTATCAGTAGCAGTTGAAATATTAGATTTTATTTTTGATGTTTCAGCACTATCAATTTTTATCTTTTTAAATTGATTGATAAAATATTGCGCTAATAAATCAGCTTTTAAAATTGTTTCTTTATTAATTAAAGTTTCTCGAATATCTTTAGAGTGAAACATACAATCCAAAAAATGTATAATTAAAGCAAAGCGAGGAATATAAACTTTAATTTTTGCTATCATACTTTTATTGCTTTCAATTTCATCATCTGAATTTTGTAAAGAAGAATAAGTATTAAATATTACTATCCAGGTTTTAAAACCTTCTGTTGACATTTTACAAATAAATGGTATAATGTTATCGTTTTCATCTTTTTTTATAAACTGCGCAACGCTATCGCTTATTTTTATAATGCTATCACTCCACCATTCAGATATATTTTCTTCCAAATCAGTTAATGAAAATTGCTCAAAAGTTATTTTTTCAGGATAACAAAATAAAAACCGATCAATAAAACCATTTGCAATATTTTCAGTTGTAAACTGTTCATCTAATATTGTTGGCTGAATACCTCCCATTACAGAAATAAATGGAGATGCAATATACAAATCAGGTCGAGATACTCTGTTAACAATAATACTTTCGTTACTCCAAATAGATAACCATTTTTGCTTATCAGATCCATCTCTATACTTATTCATATCTTTAAACCATCCATCAAGTTCATCCTTAAAAACTCCGATTGATTTATTGCTTTCGTTATGCAAGTTTATAAGAGCTTCAATAGTGGTATCCTCGGCAAGTATTTGTTTTTTACGTGGCTTATCTATTGGCACTAATCCGGCTTGTTCTTTTTTTGTGGCTTCAATATAACGCTCATATTCTTTATATTTATTTAAATAATCCTCAATCTTCTTTTGATTAATCTTTTTAACTGGAGCAATTATAGGCTTTGTACTTGGTGTTTTACCTAATCCCGCTCGGCCAACTAAAGCAATAAATAAAATAGGACTTTCTAACCATCCTTTTTTAGCTTCAATTTTCATAGAATTACCGATTAATATCGAAGTCATCCAAAGTAAGGCACCCGACATAAAATCTTCATTTAACATCAAACGCTCCTTACAATGCAAAATATATTTTTCAACTACATCAGGAAAAATCTCTAAAGGAAATTCAATAGATTTTATTTTATCAGAAACAACAGGAACAACCTCTTTAACAAATCTACTTCCAAAGCCTTGTTTATATAAATCCGAAGCCGCTGCCTTAAAATCATCATTGTGATATTTTTTACAATACACTAAAAAAGGAGTGTATATCTTTTCAGCATCATACATAGAACCTGTTGAGTGCAAGTACATAAATCCGTTATCTTTAAAAACATATCCGGAATGTGGCGAACTGGCACCATTACGCTTTATAACATATTTTTTTGAATGATTACCTACTATTGTAAAACTATCGCTTATAAGATCTAAAATTGATGATTTCTGATTATAATCTTCCCATGGAGTTAACTGACCTATATTGTAAACTTTATTATCTTTTTTTGGCTCAATAGGTATTTCATCAATATAGTTATACATTTTTGAGAAGCTCCAAAGTATTTCCCTATCCTGATCAGAAATATAATTTATACCTAAATAATCATTTTTAGATACTTTGTTATTTTCGTAAATAAAAACATAACCAAACTTACCTCGTGTTTCTATAATGGCTTCAGTATGTCCTTTTAACTTTGCTATTTTTGTGTTTTTATCAACTCGTTTTGATTTGTAAAGTATATGATAGCCATCATTCATAGTTTTATAAATAACAAACTTATCATCAAAGTCCAAAATATTATCTCTTAAGTAACCTAAATATTCATTCCAAAAGTCTGTTTTTTCTTTTGCAGTTGAATAAACTTTTAAATCAATATCAATAACTTCTAAATCTTCAAATCCTGTAATTATTCCAACGTTTTTAGTTGGCTTAACTTCTGTAACAATACCATCGTTATCAGTAAAACTTTTACCTCCAGAATATTGATAGTTTTTTAAAAACTGGTCCTTGGTTAATTTTTGTGTTTGTAATTTTTTCCATCCGAAATTCGGTATTTTATCATCCCCTACTGTAAGAAGTGAGAATTTTTCAAGAAGTTTTAAGTAATACATATATTTATATAAAAAATCCTATCAGTTTGGTAGTGGAGTACCGCCCTGATAGGACTGTTAAAATTCTTTATTTGTAATAATGCTCCACCATTAATACAATTACAAATCTAATAAAATTTATCGAACCAATCTATAAAATCATCAAAGGTTTTAACTATAATATAAATTCCCATTGATTTTTCTATTGATAATTGATATTCTTTTTGCGCATCTGACTGCCTATCTTTTGCCCATTTAATCTCAATCTTTACAGAACGACCTTTTATAGTTGCGGAAATATCAGCAGTTCCTTTTGTGCTTGTTCCTGGAGTCCATACTCCGCTTCCAATAGTACGAACTCTGCCTATTACATCGGTTACTTGTTTTTTACCATCCCTGTATTGACCTTGTGAACTAATACGCTCGGCCTGGCAATTACTCATATTTAAAAATTCAATAACTAACCTTGTTAAATCATTAGCTCCGGCTTCTTTTAAGTTAGGAGGCGGAATAGTGTTTTCACGACCTATAAAAGATGGATAACGTTGCAGTTTATCATCAATATATAGTTTAGTATAACGTGCTTTGTTTTCTTTGTTCATGTTATTTATATTCTTTATCAAAAATGTAGTTAAACTTATTTTGCATAATCTGAAAAAAGTTTGTTTTTATTACTTCTTTATTATCATAAAACTTAAATAATACAGGCTCCAAAAGATATTGCAATTCTCTTGCCTTATCTTGTATTTCTTTAGTTTGCTTTGTAGGTGTCATTACTGGCTCATCTATTTCTTGAACCAGTAAATCCACTAAAACAAATATTTTAGATAACTTTTTTTGCATTAAAATAAAGTTAAAGTTGCACTTTTTTCATCTACAAAGTCTTTATGATTTTTAGAATTTAAAGCAAAGTAGCTTTCTTTTAATTCTATTGATATTGATTTTCTATTCATTTTAATAGCACAACAACCCTCTGATCCAATTCCGCCAAAAGGGCTAAAAACTGTTTCGCCTTCATTTGAATATAAATGTAATACTCTTTCAATAGTATCTAACTGTAAAGGGCATATATGTTTTTCATCATTTCCATCACGACCTGACCGATATTGTAATGTACGTGAATAATCAATATCATACCAAACCGGCGAAGCATATTTTTGCCATAAATCAACTGGTAAATAATCTAATTTTGAACTATCTTTATCTTGATGAGTTATCGGAGTTTCATTTTCACCTTCGTTTCTAAAAAATAAAACATAATCAGGAATACCAACTCTTGACATTACACTATCTTTTTTAATAGTTTTATGAAGTAAACCTAATGCCTTTGTTCTTTGCATTTCTGTTACAGGATTCTTCCAAAGAGTAACTTTTGAATGATAAATAAATCCTTCTTCTTGAAACCAGTTAATAAGCATTCCACTAAAATCACGCAATCCAATATATCCTTCTTTACCTTTTTGGATTGGTAAATCCATGCAATGAATAGCGCAAATACGACCGCTTTTTAAAACTCTTTTTAATTGCGGTATTAAATATTTAAAATGTTCTTGAAACTGATTATAATTGCTTACATTTCCCATATCCTCTTCTTTATCGCTATAAACGTATAACTCCGCAAAAGGAGGCGAAAAAACAATAACATCAGCGCAGTTATCAGGTAGCTTTGCTGTTTCTTGTACACAATCTCCATTTATTAAATGGTAGTTTTCTGTTTTAATTTCTTTATTCATAATTTTTACTTTTGATTTTGCTGTTTTATAATTTGTTTCGGCTGAATATAATGCCATTTCTCTGATTCGTTCAAAATGTTGTTTTTCTTTATCTAAAATAGTTGTTCTTACGTTGGTTTGACTTTCAGGAATAAGAATATGTACTTTTACTTTTTTCTTTTGACCGAAACGATAACAACGTCTAACAGCTTGATAAAATGCTTCAAACTTAAAATCATAACTCATAAAAATCATATCACTACATTGTTGATAGTTCATTCCAAATGATGCAATAGATGTTTTAGTTATTAAATTTTTAAATTCATTATCAGAAAAACCATTTAAGTATTTAGCTTTGTATTCTGGAGTATCAGCACCTTGAACATTAATAGAATTATCTAATAACTTTGAAAGTGTATCAGTCTCACTATTTTTTAATCCCCAAATAATACATTGATTTTCTATATTATTTACAAGTTCTAAAGTTTTAGCAATTCTTAAATCAAAACTTCTATTCAAATCTTTATGTAGTTCAGTAGCTGAAACTGCCACATCTCCAAATAATGTTTGGCTTAAATTTTCAACTGGTATAATATGCTCAATATATTCTATTTCAGGAAGTGTATAACCATCGCCATTAAATCCTAAAGTAACTGGATTATCAATAGCAATACTCCAACTTGACACGTATTTCCAAAAATTATCTTTAGCGTGTTTTCTTAATCTCCATTTTGAAGTTTCACCACCATCATGAACAAAAAACATCGCCAACATTTCTAAATAACTCATACCGCCTAAAAATTCAGAATGCTGACCTAACTCCATATGATCGTTTGGTGATGGTGTAGCAGTACAACAAAGCTTATAAGGAGTTGATTTAAACAATTCTAAAATTAAAGATGAAGTTTTACCATCACGGCCTTTTAAAATTGAACTTTCATCAAGTACAACTCCAGAATAAAAAGAAACATCGATATTTTTTAACTGATCATAATTAGTAATATCAAAATGCTTACTATCAATCCCAAACTTATTAGCTTCTTTTTTTGTTTGTTCTATAATTGCTAATGGAGCAAGTATTAAAACTTTTCTTTTTGTCTTAATAGAGACCTGTTTTGCCCATTCTAATTGACAAAATGTTTTACCTAATCCGCAATCAAAAAATAAAGCAAATTTGCCTTTAAATAATGCTGTTTTTATTCCAAACTTTTGAAAGTCTTTTAATAATGGATTTAGTTTATCTTCAGAGATATCAAATCCACTTTCAATAAAATTTTTTCTTTTAGTTTCTAAAAAATCTATATAATTCATAAATTAGTTTTTATAAGGTTAAAATTAAACCGCTTTTGGTAGCAAAAATTAATCTACTACCGCAGCGGTTGTTAATAATATCAGAACGGTAAATCATCCTCAACAACAGGTTTAGGACTGATAACCTCTGCTTGATGCACTTGTACGTTATCAGCGTTCCAAATCGTTGTAAATCCTTCGCCAATGTAAATAGTATCGGCTTTTGCTTCTCGTTCCTCCTTTGTTTGAATAACACAAGCGAAATGCGTTTTATTAATTTTGTACTTATCAGAAGTAAATATAGTTTTCGGCTCTTTAACCTCAACTAATTTAAATTTGATTTCCTGGACCTGCACTTCCTGCCCTTCTTTGTTTTTGTAAGCTCTACTGCTTACTAAATTACGCAATTTAGATGCGTCTAATGTAACTTGAATTTCCGCCATAATTTCTAATATTTAATGTTATTTATAAATTCTCTAACTTCTAAAACTTTATTTTGTAGCTGCTCAATAACATCTGCATTATACTCAATTTCAAAATGCTTAATTCTATACTTCGCATCCATGTTATCGTAATTATGCTTTTCCTCATAAGTCAACTCATCTGGAGTGTTTAACAGTACATAAACTAAACTTGCTTTTTTGCATCCTGTAAGGTGCATATAAACCTGTAATTGATAGTAATAATCTTTAGTTGGTATATCATTATCAAATAATGGAAACGTAAAACAATCCCAACTGCATTTAGTATCGTAAACAATACCATCAACAATTAAATCCGGTGTTCCTGTAAAGTAATCATCTTCAAAAAATTTCTCATTCTTGATAGCAAAAGGCAAATCTAATAATTCAATGGTCTTATCGATAGCTTCATCTTCAAGCCATAATCCTTTAGATAAATATTTGTTATTGATGTTTTTACGTATGCCGTAAATTTGTTCTTTTAACCATTCGTAAATATAAGATTTTGTTGTTTCTGATAATGTTTCACTCTTGGCTCTTGGAGCAGTCATTAGCTTTCCTGAAGCGGAAGCACGTACTTTAAATAAGTTGTTTTGCGTTTTCATCTGATAGGTTGTATTTAGTTCGTATTTGTTCAATCGTATAGTTGCCGCTTTTTACAGCTTCTTTTACCTTATTCCAGTTAGGGTGTTCAGGTGTTAGTTCAATCAATGTCAAATCTAATTCGTAGTTAATTAAATCCTTACGGTTTAAATCAGATCCAAATAACTTACCGAAGTGATCGGCAGCATCTTTTATGGCTATTGTTTTTGCAACAGGATAGGCCATTGATAAGGCACCATTATTAATATTATTTAAATCGGCAGGGGATGTTCCTTTAGCAGTTTGTAACTGTGAAGCACCAATGCCATCGTGAAACAACCACTCGCCACTTACCGGATGCAAATAATGTATTCTAACAGTTACCCAAACACCATTAAACGATGTGCCTTGGCCTGTAATTTCAATCTTATAAGACTTGAATATAGTTTTTAATAAATATTCAATCCTTTCAATAGGAAGGTATTTATAGCCTCTTATAAAAGGATGGTCTTTTACCCATTCTTGTTTAGGCTGCTGATTCATCAAAGTTACAAATACATCCGCTTTCTGAATAGAAAGTTTATCGGTGTAGATATCATTAATTTTTGGTAGATTACTCATAAAATAGTTCGGCTAAATTGGTGAATGATAAAGGTTTGTTTGTCGTTTGCATTAGCAAAGTAAATGCACTTGAAATGGTTAGGTAAGAATAAAGATAATTACTCTCTAATTCTCTTACA
>Ga0315903_10010888_pt1 | contig 10771 bp, 5 predicted proteins | sample LakEriMetagenome_7_FD_203524 | JGI IMG/M metagenome (GOLD analysis project Ga0315903, IMG submission 203524) | Freshwater fungal communities from buoy surface, Lake Erie, Ohio, United States - Buoy 2 MA119 | ecosystem: Environmental > Aquatic > Freshwater > Lake | place: USA: Lake Erie, Ohio... | reverse complement strand
CCGTGCCGTCGAGCCGGGCTGTGGGAGCAAGCGCAGGCATGGATGCCGAAGCGCAGCGGACAGGCAGAGTGCCGCGGCCGGGAGGGCCGCGGCGAACGTCCGGGCGAGACGGCACGGGCAGCCCCGGCCTGCCCGCCCAAGTCGCCCCGCATTGTCAGCCGCCGCGGACGAGCTCGACGAACGGCCTCACCATGGCGCCGGTGCCGCCGCCGTCGGTCCAGGGCTTCGGTTTTTCCGCGAACGCCGGCCCGGCGATGTCCACGTGCGTCCACGGAATGCCGCCCACGAACCGCTCCAGGAACTTGGCCGCCGTGATCGCGCCCCCCCAGCGGCCGTCGCCCACGTTCTTGATGTCGGCCACGTCGCTCTTGATGTGCTCGTCGTAGTCGGCGTACATCGGCATCTGCCAGACCGGCTCCCCCACGGCGCGGGCCGCGGCGGCCAGCCGGTCGCACCAGGCCTGGTCGTTGGTGAACAGGCCGGCCACGTCGTGGCCCAGGGCCACCATGCAGGCGCCGGTGAGCGTGGCCGCGTCCACGATCCGCTTCGGCTGGAGGCCGCGGACCACGTCGAGCACGTCGGCGAGCACGATTCGCCCCTCGGCGTCGGTGTTGTGCACCTCGATCGTCGTGCCGCTGCGGGCGGTGATCACGTCGCCGAGCTTGTAGGCCGCGGGGCCGGTCATGTTCTCCACCAGGCCGATCGCCGCGACCAGGTGCACCGGCAGCCGCAGCGCGGCGATCGTCGCCGCCGCGGCGAGCACCGCGGCGCCGCCGGCCATGTCGCACTTCATCGTCAGCATGCCCTCGCTCGGCTTGAGCGACAGGCCGCCGGAGTCGAAGGTCACGCCCTTGCCCACGAGCGCCACGTCGGGCGTCCCGCTCGTGCCGCCCGGGCCGCGGTAGCGGAGGAGCACGAGCCGCGGGGGGCGGGCGCTCCCGCGGCCGACGGCGAGGATGGCCCGGCAGCGCTCGGCGGCCAGCCGCTCCTCGTCCCAGATCTCGATCTCCATGCCGGTGCGGCCGGCCACGGCCGCCGCCTCGTCGGCGAACGACTGCGGATGGAGATCGTCGGGCGCCGTGTTCACGAGCCGGCGGGCGAGGTTCACGCCCTCGGCGATCGTGCCGCCGATGCGCACGGCCTCGGGCGCGGCGCCGACCCACACGGTGGTGCCGAAGGGCGTGCGGCGCCTGTCGGCGCGGTAGAGATCCTGGCCCACCATGCCGACCGCGGCGCCGGCCACGGCCTGCTCCAGCTGCCGCGGGCTCCAGGAATCGTCGGCCGCGAACGCCACCTTCGTCCGGGGGCGGGCGGCCAGGTGCCGCGCGGCGGTGGCCGCGGCCCGGTAGAGCACGCCGGCATCCACCTCCTCGCGCTTGCCGAGCCCGACGACGAGCAGCTGCCCGGCGGCCAGGCCGGACGCGGACAGGACGGGGACGCACTCGCAGCGCTTGCCGGCGAGCTCGCCGGCCGCGGCCAGGCGGCCGAGGAGGCCGCCGGTCGCCCGGTCGATGGCGGCCGCCGGTCCGCTGCCGAGCATGCCTTCGGCCAGGAAGACGACGAGGGCGTCGGCGGCGATCTCCGCGGGCCGGGACGTCGCCTCGGCGACGATGCTGCCGGCCGCGTCGGCCGGGCGTGCGGGAGAGAACTCGGTGGCGGGGCGGGGCGGGGTGGGCATGCGGAACCTCCGGGGCGTGGGCTCAGGCCGAGGCCGGATGTTGTAGCGGCTTTTCGGCCGGCGGCGAGCCTGTCGCGGGCCGGCCGGATGCCAGCACGAGCAGCACCGGCAGGACCACGAGGTTGCCGACCAGGCCGCCGAGCAGGGTGAGGCAGGAGAGCCAGCCGAAGGAGACGGTGGGCACGAAGCCGCTGGTGGTGAGCGCCAGGAAGCCGACGACGAGCGCCAGCGTGGAGAAGACCATCGCCCGGCCCGCCGTCTGGTGGGCCGTCTCGAGCGCCGCGGCGGTCGCGGCCTCGTGGGCCAGGTGGCGGCGGTAGGCGGCGATGTAGTGGATCGAGCTGTCCACCGACAGGCCCATGGAAACCGCCGCGATCATCGCCGTGCCCATGTTGATCCGCAGGCCCGCCCAGCCCATGAGCCCGAGCACGACGAAGATCGGCAGGGCGTTGGGCACCAGGGCGATCGCCGCGATCACGGGGCTGCGGAACGCGACGGCGAGGAGGACGAAGATGCCGACGGTGGCGATCAGGAACGTGAGCCACTGGTCGGCGAGCATCCGGTCCACGAGCTTGGCCAGGAGCACGAAGAAGCCCGTGACCTCGCCGCCGGGCCGGCCGTCGGCCGCCGGGCACTCCTCGCCCACGATCCGCTGCACCTGGGCGATGATCGACCGCTTCGCCGCGGAAGGCTGCCGCTCGCGGGCCCGCAGCGTCATCCGCAGCCAGGTCGTGCCGTCGAGCGGATCGCGGCCCACCAGGGCCCGGCCCATGTGCGGCATCTGCTCGCGGAGCAGGTCCACGGCCCGGGCGACGATCCAGTTGCCCATGCGGGTGCTCTGCAGCTGCTCCAGCGGCACCGGCGACACCGCCGCCAGCACGTCGGCCAGGCTCATCACCTTCGTCAGCGCCGGCCGCGGGCCGCCGTCGTCGCCGGGCAGGGCGACCTCCGTCCGCAGCCGGTCGGCCAGCCGCACGAGCCGCGCGACCGTGGGCCCGTCGATCGGGTCGGCCGCGGGCACGAGCACGTCCCACACGCCCGCCCCGCCGAGCCGCGACTCGACCATGTCGTAGGAGGCGACGACGGGGCTCGACCGGCGGAAGTTGCGGGTGAAGTCGGTCTCCACCTCCAGCCAGCGCATGCCGGCGACGGCGGCGACGATCACCGCCGTCGCCCCCGCGAGGATCGGCCCCGGATGCCGCACGATCCGGCGGACGAGGCCGTCGAGCCCGAGCTCGAGCACGCCCTCGCCCCAGGCCCGCCGCGGATCGGCGTCGTAACGGCCGGCGAGCGCCAGCCAGGGGACCGCGAGCCCGGCCGCGACGAGCACCATCACCGCCCCGATCGAGGTCATGACGCCGAAGTCGTGAACCGGGCCCACCTGGCTGAAGACCAGCGCCCCGAAGCCGATGACGTCGGTGGCGATCGCGCCCAGGATCGGCCAGAAGAGGACGGCGACCGCGGCGCGGAGCGCCTCCGGCGGCGCGAGGCCCAGCTCGCGCTGGCGGCGAAACTCGACGATCACGTGCGTGACGGTGGCGATCCCGACCACCGTCACCATCGCGGAGAGCATCGTCGAGACCATCGTCAATTTGAGGCCCACCACCGCCAGCACGCCACGGGTCGTCCACAAGGCCAGGAGCACGACGGCCAACGGCACGAGCACCCAGCGCAGGCTGCGGAACGACACGAGCAGCACCAGGCCGGCGAGCAGGCCGCTGGCGGTGCCCAGCAGGTTGCCGTCGCGCTCGAGCATCGCGAAGCCGTCGCGGAGCATCACCGGCTCGCCCGCGACCGTGCCGGCCGGCAGTTCCGCCATGATGGCCCGCAGGCGGTCGATCGTCTCGGCCCGCGAGACCGCCTGCTGCCGGGCCGTCACCAGATGCGTCGCGGGCGGCTCGAGCACGCAGACCACGCCGGCGGTGCGGTGGTCGGGGCCGACCGCGTAGCCCTCGAGCAGCCGCACGAACTTCCGCGCCGTGGGGCTGGAGTCGAGATCGATGATCCGCTCGCCCAGGGGCGTGCTCGCGAGGCTCGACGCGGAGGCGATGCCCGGCATGGCGGTGAGCCGGTCGGTGAGCCTTCGCAGCCGGCCGATGCCGGCGGGGGAGAAGAGCGTGGGATCGTCGTAGGCCGCGAGCACCACCTCGCCGGAGCCGAAGGTGCGGGCGATCCGCCGGTAGGGCACGAGCGCCGGATCGGAGCGGTCGAACATCGCGTCGATCGACCGCGAGAAGACGAGTTGCCGCGACCGCTCGACGGAGACCGCCGCCAGCGCCACGGCGACCACGGCCAACGGCACCCGCCAGGCGATCAGCCGGCCCGCGACGCGGTCGGCGACGGACGGGCGTGAGGCGCTTGGCATCGGCGGGCGGCAGCCGAGGGGCGGGCCGGCGGGGTCCGCGCGGCCAGGGGAAAGCGAGCCAGTTTACCCGTCCTGCCGGGGAGTCGCCGCAGGTTTTCCCGCTTGCCGCGGCCGCCGCTGATGCCTTGACCGCGTTTCTCGGCCACTTCTATAGTCCCGCGATTTTCGGCCGACCGGCCGCACCATTCCCGAGCCCCGCACCGCGTGCCCCATCGCGACAGACCTGCCGCGCCCATCCGGCACGGACCGCTGACCGGTCCCCGGCCCCCGTGCGCGCCCGTCCGTTGGCTGCTCGCCGTCCTCTGTCTCGGCGCGCCGGTCGCGGTTCGCGCCGCCGATCCCGATGTCGGCGACGCCCCGCAGGCGACCGCCGGTGCGCTGGCCACCCTGCCGGCCCGCGGGCTCGCGGCCGCGATCGCGGAGGCCGGCCGCATCGAGGTGCCGAGCGTCGATCCCGGCGAGCCGCTGACCGTGACGGCCACGCAGGCGGCCCGCTGGACGGAAGGCTCGTACGACGTCTGGCATCTGACCGGAGGCGTGCGGATCGTGCAGGGCGCCACCGAGGCCGGCGGCCACGAGGCGGTCGTGTGGATCGAGCAGGATGCGGCCGCGGCCGACGCCGACGCGCCGCCCCGCGTCCGCAGCGTGCTCGTGCGGATGGCGGGCGACGTCCACGTGCAGTCACGCGCTGGCGACGATCCCTCCTCGACCGTCCGCGGACCGCGCTGGAGCGGCCGGTTCTGGACGCTCCGCGATCCGAAGCTCGACTTCGCGAGCGTCGTCGCGACGACGGGCACGCCGCCGGTCTACCAGCAGCCCGCCGACCCGCGGCCCGCCGCCGGCGAGGAGCCCGCGGCGGAGAACCCGATCCAGCGGACGCAGTTCAGCGAGTTCGGGGCCCCGGCCGTGCCCGAGGTGGCGGCGGCCTCGACCACGCGGCGGCTGCGGGCGTTTCCCCGGTCGAGCGTGCCGCTGGCTGTGAAGTGGTTTCCCAGCCCCGGCGGCAACGAGTGGGTGGCCGTGATCACCTCGGGCGTGAACCTGGTCGTCGATGGCGTCGATCCCGCCGGGCCGCTCGACATCTCCGCCGACCGGCTCGTGATCTGGACCCGCGGCCAGGGGCAGCCCGACCTCGGCGGCGGCACGGGGCAGGGGGCCGACGTGCCGCTGGAGCTCTACATGGAGGGCAACGTCGTGTTCCGCCAGGGCCAGCGGGTCGTCGAGGCCGTGAGCATGTTCTACGACGTGCCGCGATCGAGCGGCGTGATCACCGGGGCCACGGTGCTCACGCCGGTGGACAACTATTCCGGGGCCGTCCGGCTGCGGGCCGACGTGCTGCGGCAGGTGGACCGGAGCCGGTTCGTCGCCGGGCAGACGGGCCTGACGTCGAGCCGCCTGGGCGTGCCGACGTGGGAGTTCCGCTCCCGCGAGCTGGAGTTCACCGACGAGCAGGTGCCGCTCGCCGGGCCGTTCGGGCAGGCCGCCGTCGATCCGGTCACCGGGGAGCCGCAGGTCGAGCACCAGCAGTTCGTCACCAGCCGCGGCAACACCGTGACCCTCGGCGGCGTGCCCGTGCTCTGGTGGCCGGTGCTGGCCACCAACGCCAAGAAGCCGACGTTCTACATCAACAACGCCCAGGTGAAGAACGACCAGATCTTCGGCACGCAGCTGCTCACCAGCTGGGACGCCTTCCAGGTCTTCGGCTGGCGCCGGCCCCCGGACGGGGTCGATTGGAACTTCGACGTCGATTACCTCAGCCTCCGCGGTCCGGGCGGCGGCACGTCGCTGCTCTACAACCGGCCGCAGTTCCTCGGGCTGGGCACGCCCGCCAGCGGCGACCTCGACGCCTGGTTCGTCGGCGACGTGGGCATCGACAACCTCGGCCTCTACCGTCGCGACTTCACCTATCCCGGCTTCCCGAACCGCACCTTCCGCGGCCGCTCGTTCTGGCGGCACCGCCAGGATCTCGGCGGCACCACCGACAGCTTCTTCGGCGGCTGGCAGGCCCGCGGCACCGCGGGCTGGATCAGCGACATGAACTTCCTGGAGGAATACTACGAGGCGGAGTGGGAGGAGGGCTACGAGCAGCGGACCTGGCTCGACCTGCGGCGGCCGGTGGAAAACCGCGAGCTGCGGCTGCTGACGAGCGTCCGCGTCGATCCCTTCTTCACCCAGAGCGAGTGGTGGCCGCGGCTCGACCACTACTGGATGGCGCAGCCGCTGCTCAACGACGCCGTGTCGTGGTACGAGCACTCCGGGATCTCGTACGTCCGGCAGGGGCTGCCGCAGACGCCGACGCTGGGGCAGGGCCTGAGCATCTGGACGACGCTGCCCTACGAGAACAACGTCGTCGGCGAGCGGATCGCCACGCGGCAGGAGCTCGACCTGCCGTTCCAGGCCGGGGCCGTGAAGATCGTGCCCTACGCGCTCGGCGAGCTCGCCCACTGGGGCCAGGACCTCTCCCAGGCGCCGATCGACCGCGCCTACGGGCAGGTGGGCATCCGCTCCAGCCTGCCGATGTGGACGGCCGACAACACGGTGGAGAGCCAGCTCTGGAACCTCCACGGCCTGGCCCACAAGGTGGTCTTCGAGGCGGAGTACGCCTACGCCGACGCCACGCAGAGCATCGACCAGTTCCCGCTCTACGACCAGATCGACGACGACGCGATCAACCAGTACCGCCGCAACATCCCCTACTGGGACTACGGCGCCGTGCCGGGGCAGCCGATCCCCCTGGCCGCGCCCTTCGTCTTCGGGCCGGAGAACAAGTACGACCCGCGGACCTACGCCGTGCGTCGCGGCCTGGCCAGCTGGGTGACGGGCCCCACCGAGATCGCCAACGACCTGTCCGTGTTCCGCGTCGCGGCCCGCCAGCGGTGGCAGACGAAGCGCGGCCCGCAGGGCAACCGGCGGATCATCGACTGGATCACGTTCGACGTGGACGGCGAGTTCTTCCCGACCACGAGCCAGAACTTCGGCCAGGTGCTGGGCCTGTGGCAGTACGACTTCCGCTGGCACGTCGGCGACCGGACCACCGTGCTCTCCTCCGCCGACGTGGACTTCTTCTCGGGCGGCCAGCAGCTCTACACGGTCGGCATGCTCCTCAACCGCACGCCGCGGGGCAGCTTCTACGTCGGCTTCAACCAGTTCGGCGGGCCGATCTCCGCCTCGGTGCTCACCGGGGCCTACACCTACCGCATGAGCCCGAAGTGGGCGAGCTCCTTCGGCTCGGCGATCGATCTCACCGGCAACAACATCGGCCAGAGCTTCCAGCTCGTGCGGATCGGCGAGTCGTTCCTCATGACCTTCGGGTTCAACGTGGACTACAGCCGCAACAACGTGGGCGTGACGTTCAACCTCGAGCCGCGGTTCTTGTCGCGGACCCAGTTCGCCACCCGCTCCGGGATCGACCTGCCGGTGGCCGGCGCCTACGGGCTGGAGTGATCCCGCCGCACGGCGGCCCACCCCGCGAAGATCACCGCGAGCAGCGCGTAGGCCGCGGCCAGATGGGGCGGCCCGCGGCCCGCCGCCTCCGGCGGCAGGACGCCGACCGCCCAGGGAAGGAACAGGCGGCCGTCGGCGAACGGCGAATGGATCACGCCCACCAGCGTGCAGGCCGCCGCGGCCAGGCACCAGCCCGCCGCCCGCGCGAGCCGGCCGTCGAGGAGCGCCGTGAGCATGCCGGCCCAGAGCACGCTCGTGACGATGAATCCCGCGGAGATGACCTGCAGCGAGAACAGTTCCCGCGCCAGGACGGCGTCGGGCCTGGCGCCGGCGGCGAGCAGCTTGTCGGCCTCGATCTTGGCCAGCGCCGCCAGGGCCGGCACGCAGGCCAGGGCCACCGCCGGATAGTGCCGCTGCGGCGTGGCATGGAAGCTCTGCGCCGTGATTTCCAGCCCGACGAACACGAGGATCGGCACGAGTGCCGGGCCGGGCAGGAACTGGTAGAGATAGGCGAAGGTGCCGGTGAGTCCGGCGCCGCCGATGAAGATCGCCGTCAGCAGGGTGTAGGCCGCCCGGCCGCCCATCGCCTTGTAGGCCGGATGGCCGATGTAGGGCGTGGTCTGGATGACGCCGCCGCAGGCACCGGCGACGAGCGTGGCGACCGCCTCCACGCCGATGACCCGGCCCGTGTCGTACTCGTCGCCGGCCGCCGCGGCGCTCTCCGTGCAGTCGATCCCCCCGACCACCGTGCCGAGCGCGAAGGGGATCACGATCGGCAGGTACTTGATCGTGTGGGGCCAGGCCTCGAGCCACCCGCCGCGAAACGCCGCCAGCCACTCCGTGGGCCAGAGGGCGGCCGCGGGATCGATCGCCATGTGGGCGGCCGCGGGGATCCATCCGGCCCGCAGCCCCACGAACTGGATCAGGCCCCCGACCGCGAGCGCGGCCAGCGCGCCCGGGATCCGCAGCGGGAAGGTCAGTCTGGCCGTGAGGCTGGCCAGGACGATCCCCAGGGCCACCAGGCCCGCCAGCGGCGCGGAGAAGATCTCGAGCATCGGCAGGAACGTGATCAACGCCAGCGCGATGGCCGTCAGGCTGCCGAGCAGCGCCGCCCGCGGAATCAGCCGGCGGATCGGCCCGGCCACCAGGGCGCAGGCCAGCTTGAAGCCGCCGCTGGCCACGATCGCGCACATGCCCACGTGCCAGGACCGCCGGGCGGCGGCCTCCTGGTCGAGTCCCGCGGCCATCGCCTCGGCGAACGCCGGCCCGATCACGAACAGCACCATGCCGAACGTGCTCGGCGTGTCGAGGCCCAGCGGCATCGCCGTGACGTCGGTGCGGCCCGTCCGCCGGGCCAGCCGGAAGGCCATCCAGGTGAAGAGCAGGTCGCCGACCACGACCCCCACCGCCGTGCCGGGAACCAGGTGGGCGATGGCGAACTGGGCGGGAAAGCCGAAGACGGTCGCCAGCAGCGAGACCGTGAGGACGAGAACGGCCAGGTTGTCGATCGACAGCCCGAAGAAGGCGTTCAGGTCGCCCGGGCCGGCCCAGCGGTAGGTGGCGTGACGATCCATGGCGACCTGGGCGGGATCGTCGGCCGGATGGCACGAAAAGTCAAACCCCACAGGGGTTTGCAGGCCGTCCCGGGCAAGGGCAGCGGCCGCCGACCCCGGCTATACTCGCCCCCCGAGGCTTTTTCGGGAACCCTGCGAACCAACCCCCGGCGGCGTTCGTATCTGAGCATGGATCTACACGAACCACGCCGCGGCTCCGGACAGGACGGTGCCCCCGCCCCCGGCGGGGGCTCCGCCGTGGCCGGGCTGTCCGACGAGGAATTGCTGCGGCGCAGCCGTGTGGAGGGCGACGGCCTGGCCTTCGAGGCCCTCGTCCATCGGTACGAGACGGAACTGTTCAGCTATCTCCGCCGCTATCTCGGCAATGCGGAGATGGCGGAGGACGTGTTCCAGGCCACGTTTCTGCAGGTGCACCTCAAACAGGAGCAATTCGAGGACGGCCGCCGGTTCCGGCCCTGGCTCTACACGATCGCCACCAACCAGGCCATCGACGCGCAGCGGCGCAACCGCCGCCATCGGATGGTCAGCCTCGACAACCGCACGGGCGGCGAGGACGACGTCGGGGCCCTCGTGGAGATGCTGGCGGGCGCGGAGCGGACGGCCGACGAGCAGTTGGAGAGCGAGGAGGCCCGCGAATGGGTGCGGTCGGCGGTGGACGAGCTGCCCGACGGCCTCAGGCAGGCGCTCCTGCTCGTGTATCACAAGGGTCTGAAATACCGTGAGGCGGCTGACGCGCTCGGCATTCCGGTGGGCACCGTGAAGAGCCGATTGCACTCCGCGCTGTTGCGGCTCAACGAGTCGTGGAGACGGAGCGGCCGCGGCCCCATTCCGGAGGCATGATTTTCATGGAAGCATCACCGATGCGCGAGCGGCTGCTGGGCTACCTGTGCGGCGCCTTGGACGATGTCGAAGCGCTGCAGGTGGAGATGGCCCTGGCCGACCCACGGATCGGCGCCGATTTGCGGCGGGATCTCGACGTGCTGCGGCGGGCGGTCAGGCCCCTGGAACTCGATCGGGAGCCCCTGCCACCGCCCGCCGGCCTGGCCGGGCGGACGCTCCGCTTCATCGCCGCGCAGGCGCCGCCCGCCCGCTCCGCCCCCGGGCGACCAGTCCGCCGGCCGGCCGTCGTGCCGGTCGAGACGGAACGGGGCGGCGGTGGCCGGCGGGCCTGGCTCGACCGGGCGATCATGGCCGCCACGGCCCTGGCCGCCTGCGTGCTGGTCGCGCCGCTGCTCCTCGATTCGATCGCCGACGCGCGGGCCCGCCGCGCCGAGCGAAACCTGCAGCGGCTCTCGAGCGGCCTGCAGGGATACGCGGAGTCGCATCGCATGTATCCCACGCCCCCGAGCACGGGGCCGCTGTCGCGGGCCGGCCTCTACGCCCCGACGCTGGTCTCCGAGCAGCGGCTGGTGGCCGACGACGGCACGGTGCTCGTGCCCGACACGGAACTCGCCCGCCAGGGTGGCTTCCGCGTGCCGTCGCTGGAGGAGCTCGAGGCCGCCGTCGGCACGCCGCGGTTCGAGGAACTGGTGCGGACGATGGGGGGCGACTTCGGCTACACGCTCGGCCATCGCGACGCCGCCGGCGTGCTCCAGCCGAACCGCAACCAGCGGCGGACGCACCATCCGCTCATGGCTGACGCGCCGGATCACACCGACGAGCAGAGCGACAACCATCCGGAGGGCATCCATCACGTGCTTTTCGAGGACG
>Ga0315903_10010887_pt1 | contig 10773 bp, 13 predicted proteins | sample LakEriMetagenome_7_FD_203524 | JGI IMG/M metagenome (GOLD analysis project Ga0315903, IMG submission 203524) | Freshwater fungal communities from buoy surface, Lake Erie, Ohio, United States - Buoy 2 MA119 | ecosystem: Environmental > Aquatic > Freshwater > Lake | place: USA: Lake Erie, Ohio... | reverse complement strand
CAAGAATTAAGAAACCTAAACAAAAACCAAAATGGACATAATATGAGCAATTTTATTTTTAACCCAAGAAGTGTTTTTTCTGGTAAGACAGAAAAAGAAACCGAAACTAATGACTACTATACTTTGGCAGGTCAAGAAGATTTCATCGATGACGAAGGTTCTGCAAAAAAAAATAAAGACGGAGATAAAGTTTTTGCTAAAAAAAGTCTTAGAAAAGACGGATCAGTCAAATATACTATAAGACTATCAAATAGTGGTAAATTTTATAATCCAATTTCTATATATGGATCAGAAAACGAAATAACATTTTTAAATAGAATCTGTAGAGGGAATAAAAAATTTAAAGAAGTTAATGAAAAAACATTTGCTTGGTATATAAAATTTTTGAATACAAAAAATACTTCATGGCTTTTTAATGCAGAAAGGGAGACTGAATAGATCATGGCTAAATTAAATAAAATACAAAAGTACGCTATTCTATGGCTAAACCATAGTAGTTGGTCAACAGAAAAAATTGCCGAAGAACTAGACATACCAGAAAAACAGGTACAAACTGCAATATCGTCTGTAGACAATACAAACAAGGTAAAAACTAAATCAGAACCAGTAGGCAATTCTCAGTCTAAAAACATGATGATAAGAGAAACAGCAAACAAAAAATCTCATGTTGCTATAATGACCAAAGAATCATCTATGATCAATGATGAAGCAAAGAAAAAAAGAACCAGTACCGTAAAACAAGACACCCCAGGAATATATAGACCAAATGGAAACTAATGACATACTAGAAACATTATCTGAAGAAGAAAAAAAACTTCTTTCTAAAATAGAAAATAGGATAAAAGAAAAATTTGATGCTGCACGAGAGGCTAAGTTCGATGAATTAAATCAGGATCAGCCATTAGATTTTTCCCAAAAGCATCCAGAAGTTATCGAACCAGTACATATAGGCAAAAATCCTCACGAAATAAGGGTTTCAATGACCATAGAGATCAGTGAAGTAGATGAAAAAGGATATCTAAAAGAAACAAAAGAAATGATAAAGAAAAATTATCATATCCCAGTACCAGCTCAAAAAGACTATAACACATATGTACAAAAGTTTACTAGTCGTTTTCAACAAAAATTGACAGAGACATGTCAAGAAACATTTACTAAACAAGAATATGATGGATGAAAAATATTACTCCAAGTACTCAAATGGAAAAACTGTATCAGCAGCGCAATATATTACAGAAATTATATGTGAAAGAAAAGCAGCCAAAGATAAATTAGATTTGCATTATAGATTTTGGTTACAAAAAAGTTGGGCGATGTTTTATAGAAATCAAATTGCATCAGCCAATAAATTAGTAAAACAATATCCTCCTCAAGCCATTATAAAAGCTTTAAATAGCGACGGAGGAAGAAAAATCTATTCTTTGCGAGCACCACACCTTGTCGGTATGATAGAGCAGCAAGTCAAAATCATTGCTGCAAATCAAAGCAAGAATGCATCCATATCAAAAAAGATGGATATTAAGGAATCAAAAGATGTTGTTTTTCAAAATAATATCGGAAAGAAAAATATTTTATCAAAACTCAAGGAATTAGATAATGAGTCTTAAAGAAGATGTAGTGAAAAATTTTGGTGACGATATCATTCTTAGTGGCAATGCCATAGTTGATAGAAAAAATACAGTGATACCGGTAAGTCCATCATTAGATATCATACTTAATGGAGGAATACCAGAAGGTAGTTTCGTAGTGTTAACGGGCCAACCAAAGTGCGGAAAAACAACAACTTCACTAGATTTTGCGGCTACAGCACAAAGAGCAGAATACAAAGGAGATCTGAAAGAGACAAGAGAAGTGTACTACCTGAACATCGAGGGTAGATTGAAAAAACGTGATTTAGAAGGAATACCAGGAATTAATTTAGATAAATTTCATGTAATAGGAAGTCAACAGGGTAAAATTTTACACGCAGAAGAGTATCTACAAATTGCTGAAAAAATCATCAATGAGGTTCCAGGGTCTGTTCTGATTATAGATTCTTATTCTGCATTATGCACAGAAGCAGAAATTACTAGCGAAATGGATAAGATGCAACGTGCAGATGGTGCCAAACTGTTAGCAAAATTTTGTCGTAAGGTAGCAAATGTAATTCCTGTTAATAAAAATATAGTAATAGGAATCACACACTTGATGGGTAATCCAACCGGATATGGTGCAGAGTTTAAAGAGAAAAGCGGACAGGCGATAGCGTATCAAACAGATATAAAGTTAAGAGCCAAAACCTTTAAACCTTGGACATTGAGTGCTGATAGTACACAAATAGGCCAAGAAATTGAATGGCAAGTAATATGCTCCGCTCTCGGTCCACCTGGAGGAAATATTACTAGCTATCTGAGATATGGAGAAGGTATAGATAAATATACCGAGGCAATAGTTTTAGCTTCTGATATGGGTTTGATTCATAAAGGAGGTGCTTGGTATACCCTTACCTCTCTCGAAGATAAACCCAAGTTTCAAGGTACTGAAAAAGTTAGAAACTACTTATTGGAAAACCAAAAGGCATACACCTCTTTGGTAAAGAGCATAAAAGATACAATGGGCCTAAAATGCTAATCAAGGACTTGGATGGGAACAATGTTAACTGGACACTAACAGGACACATTGCAAAAGGAAAAATAATAAATAAATCTAGTTTTCATCTTCAAGCAAGATCCATGATTAATAAATTGTATCCTACAATGCAAATTTTGGAAGAAGTTCCTATTCAATTGAGAAAAGGAGAAACACTATATTTAGATTTCTACATACCATTAAAAAAAGTATGTATAGAGGTACATGGAGAACAGCACTATAAATTTATTCCATTTTATCATAGCACGATATTGAACTTCTTAAAGTCTCAAAAAAGAGACAGAGAAAAGCAAGAATGGTGCGAAATAAACAATATTAAATATGTTGAATTACCATACAATGAAAACACAGATCAATGGAAAGAAAGAATAGAACATGACAACCAAAACGTCTAAAGAAGAACTTAATGAGTGGGATAATCTTCTAGATGAATATGAGAATGGACTTGGTCTACCGAAGTATAGTAACAATTGTTTACCAGAAAATGAATTAAATGAATATCTGCACATGAGCAGAGATCAATTAGAAAAATTAACTCCAGAAGATTGTGCCCAAATATCTTATAGATTAGGTCAATTTTCTTTTCATATTCAACGAACGATAAATAGAGAAATAGCAAGATACAATTGGGCCGAAGAGACCATCAAAGAAGTTATATCGGATGAAGTAAATAATTATAAAGGGTATGGCTATATTGAAAAATCTTATCAAGCGATAAAACATAATGATAGAGCTATATCTTTAAACAAAATCAAGAAGTATGCTAAGCAAAGAAGTGATAGACTATCATATTTAGCTAATGGTATCAAAAATTTATCAGACATTTTATTGTCTATACAGAAAATAAAGGTAATCAAAAATGGATAATCTGACACCAGAACAAATACAGGCTATGATACAGATGCTCCAAGGGATGCTTCCCTCTGTAGAAAAAACTCAAATCGAGAATACGGATACGAATAACCATCAAGAAACTGATGATGAAGACTTTGTCGTTAAATCTATTAAAACAAAAAGACGACACAAAAAAGAAAAACATACAAACAAGTTTAATTCAATGCCAGAAAAAAATCTTCATAAAGAGGATACAATTATTGATAAAAAACTTAGAACTCAACCTTCTGTGCCTAGAGCAAGAAAGTTCAGCATGATCAAAGTTGTGTGCAGGGTTTGTGGAAGGCGTGAAGAAGTGAGTCCTGGACTTATTCAGGATTCTGTCGATAGATATAAGTGTAACAAGTGTTCTACCTCCGCTGGATGAAAAATGATTCTAAGTGATCCCGCTGCCGAAAGAGCAGTTTTGGCTGGTATATGCTCTTATAATGATGAGGCATATTACGATGTCGCAGATATTATTCAAGAGACATCGTTTACAATTGATAGTAATTCTATTATTTTCAAGTGCTTGAAAAGAATATGCGAATCTGGGACAAATAATGCAATAGACATAGCCTCGATCTATTCTGCTGCAAAAGAATTAAGTCTGGACCATGTTCTGCTAAAGAAAGAAGAAGCACAACACCTAAAAGCTATCATGGATTTTCCTGTTAGCCAAGAAAATGTTAGAAAATTTGCTGCCAAGATAAGAAAGCTAGAAATAGCAAGATTACTTAGACAACAACTAGAATTAGCTCAAGATAAAATTCTGGATGTAACAGGTAGCGAGCCTATATCATCAATCATAGGATTAGCCGAAGATAGTATTTTTAATTTTACTTCGTTACTGAATGATACCGATAACTCTCCAGAAAAAATAGGCAAATCACTAGACGATTACATAAAAAATCTAGAAACTAACAAGGTTGATCAAATCGGTATACCTACTGGTTTTCCGATATATGATCAATCTATCGGTGGAGGATTAAGAAAGGGAACTGTTAATGTTATTGCCGCACGACCAAAAACAGGCAAAACATTATTGTCAGATAATATGAGTACAAATATAGCCAAACTTGGTATACCAATACTAAATATGGATACCGAGATGACTAAAGAGGATCATATTAATAGAATATTGGCAATGATGACAGAGATAGAGATCAATGATATAGAGACAGGCAGATTCTCTGAATCAATAGACAAAAAAACAAAAATAACAGAAGCAGCATCATCAGTTAAAACAATGCAGATTTATCACAAAAGCATTGCGGGGAAACCTTTCGAAGATCAATTGGCAATAATGAGAAGATGGCTAGTTAAAGAAGTTGGATTAAATGATGATGGCACAGCAAAAGACTGCGTAATTTTTTATGATTATTTAAAGCTTATGGATAGCGTTGGAATATCACAAGATATGAAAGAATACCAGGTTCTTGGATTCATGATGACAAGCCTGCATAATTTTGCAATAAGATATAAAGTACCTATTGTAGCTTTCGTACAATTAAATAGAGACGGGATTACAAAAGAAAGTACAGACACCGCTTCTGGCTCAGATAGAATCATTTGGCTGTGTAGCAACTTTACCATATTCAAAAGAAAGAGCGACGAAGAAATTGCAGAAGATGGACCCAATAACGGTAACAGAAAATTGGTCCCACTCATTAGTCGCCACGGTGGAGGATTAGACGATAATGATTATATCAATTGCTACATGAAAGGTTGGTGTGCAAAAATAACAGAAGGAAGAACACGTCTAGATGTGGTAAATAACAAAACAGGATCTGATAAAGGATTTAAAATAGTAGATGACAAGGACAATGAACAAGAAATCCCCTTCGCTTGATCAATCCAAACTAAAAGTAGTTTGTGATGATTTATGCGATAATATAGAATCATTATTGCAGTCTTTGGACATTGAATATTCTATGTCTTCAAAGATGGTATCAATGTGTTGTCCAATCCATAATGGAGACAACCAATCGGCAGTAAATATATATCATCAAGGTGAAACATATAGAGGCAACTGGAAATGTAGAACCCATAATTGTGAACAATTTTTTAAAGGATCAATAATAGGGTTTGTTAGAGGAGTTTTATCTAGTAAAAAATATGGTTGGTCAAAAGCTGGTGACGAAAATTGCTCATTTGATGAAGCCCTAAAGTACTGTTTATCTTTTTTGAACAAAGACTTAAAGAGTATCAAAATATCTAAATCCGATAAAAATAAAGCTCTATTTGCAAATGTAGTTAATCATGTTAAAAAAACTATTCCAATAGAAAATAAATCTCTAATCACAAGAGAGATGGTTAGAAAATCTTTAAATATTCCAGCAGATTACTTTATGAATAGAGGCTTTTCTAAAGAGATATTAGATAAATATGATGTCGGAGTTTGTGATAGAGTAGATAAGGAGATGTACAACAGGGCAGTTGCACCAATATACGACAACAATTATCATTATCTTGTCGGATGCACTGGCAGATCCATTTTTGAAAAATGTACACAATGTGGGTGTTTTCACAACCCTACAACCAAATGCCCCAATGAGTCAGATAGATGGAAGTTCCCCAAGTGGAAGCATAATCACGAATTTAAAAGCCAAAATCATTTGTATAATTTTTGGCTTGCAAAAGAACATATACTAAAAAATCATACCGTTATTGTTGTTGAAAGTCCTGGCAACGTGTGGAAATTAGAAGAAAATAATATTCATAATAGCGTAGCAATCTTTGGATCCTCACTTAGCGATAGACAAAAAATCATACTTGATTCTAGCGGAGCGATGAATATAGTTATATTAACAGATAATGATGAGGCAGGCAAAAAAGCCGCACAACAGATAAAAAATAAATGCCAAAATACATATAGAATTTTTATACCAGAAATATCCAAACCAGATATTGCTGATATGACAACAGAAGAAATAAATAAAGAAATCAAAGAGTACTTAGGAAAAATAATATGACACTGATTATAGCATTTTCTGGAAGAAAACAATCTGGTAAAACTACTAGTTCTCAATTCATGCAGTCTTTATTTTCCCAGTATACAACCGGCACATCCAAAATCTATAATTTTGCAGACCCGTTAAAACAAGACATATGCATGAATATATTGGGATTAACAGAAGAACAATGTTATGGCGACGATGATCAAAAAAATTCATTGACTAATATCAGATGGGAAAATGTGGTAGGATACGAAAATAACTATACTGAACAACCAGATTATGATCCAAGCGGTTTTATGACAGCGAGACAAGTCATGCAAGTTGTTGGTACCGATATTTTTCGCAAAATGCTAAATCAAGTATGGACTAATGCCACGATCAAAAAAATAAAGAATGAAAATCTAGATTTTGCTATCATAGCAGATTGTAGATTCCCAAATGAATTAGAGGCCATACGCAATGCTGGTGGTTTTATAATTAGACTAACTCGTAATCCGTTTAATTCTACCCATTTAAGCGAAATTGCATTAGATCCAGAAAGATATGATCCCAATAATTTTGATTTAGTCATAGATAATGAGAGCCTAGGAATCGATGAGCGAAACAATGCTATTGTCCAATTTCTTAAAAATAAAGGAATGATACTATCATAATAACATACTTAAGAAGCAGCTCTTATGGGACGCATTGCATGTGTCCACAACAATACTTTATAGAATATGTATTGGGTATAAGATCGCCATCTAATAAAAAAGCTGATAAAGGAACAATAGTACACAAAGTATTAGAGATCCTAGCGTGTATCAAGTTAGCCGAACAAAATTCCGAAACTAAAATAGTAGACGATGTTGTTGGGTCGATCAACATTAAAAAATATAATGTTAATACGCTTATTGAAAAAGTATATAATTATTATACTAGTCAATTCACTCACCATGAATGGGAACTAAAAGATTACAAAGATTGTCATTCATGGGTTCATAAGGCACTGGACTACAACGGAGGTATGTTTGATCCTAGAAACAGAAATATACTTCAACCAGAACAACACTTTGATATTGAGATAAAAAGAAAATGGGCAAAATTTAAATACGATTATCAAGGACAAACTTTAGAAGGAAATTTAGCTATAAAAGGCACCATAGACTTAATTACAAAAGTAGACGATAACACTATCGAGATAATAGACTGGAAAACTGGTAGAAGATTGGATTGGGCAACTGGAGAAGAAAAAACTCCAGAAAAATTACAAAAAGATCCACAGCTGAAAATTTACCATTATGCCGTAAGTCAACTGTATCCTGATATCAAGCACGTAATGATTACTATAAATTTTATTAATGATGGTGGTCCATTTACAATATGCTATGACGATAGCGATCTTATATCTACAGAAAATATGTTGAAAGAAAAATTTGAAATAATAAAACAGACACAAATTCCACAACTAAATAAAAGTTGGAAATGTACAAAATTATGTCATTTTGGAAAAACAACTTTTGATAGCACTCATATACATCCTATAAGCGAATATAGAGATAATCAACTAACACCAGTTGACAGACTAATGACGAAATGTGAGCAAATTAAGCACGATATAGAAATAAAAGGTATAGACACGGTGGTTGACGAGTATACTATACCGGGGTATGCTATAGGAAAATACAAGGCGCCAGGAAGCACAGAATGAAAAATTACGTTCCTCTCCATTGTCATTCGATGTTTAGTCTATTGGATGGTCTATCTAAACCTTCACAAATCGCAGATAGGTGTGTTGAAATTAATGCAAGGGCTTGTGCCTTGACCGACCACGGAAATATTGCTGGCTCTATAAAATTTCACAAAGAAATGAAAACAAAAGGCATCAAACCGATTTTAGGTTGTGAGCTATATATATGTAATAATGATCCAACAATACAAAGCAAAGAAAATAAAGAACTAAGTCATTTTATAGTATTGGCCAAAAATCTCAAAGGCTGGAAAAATTTAATACGTCTGATCTCCGAGTCCAACAGACCAGACTTTTATTATCACAAGCCCAGGCTCAATTTTGAGGCTCTGTCAGCATTTGCTGGCGGCGATCTCATAGGTATTTGTGGCCATCTAGGATCGGTTTTAGCCGATAAAATTATTAAAAATGATGGATTGATCAAAGATTGGGAAAAAATAGGTGTCAATTTAATTAAACAAATGAAAGACATATTTGGACCAGAAAACTTTTTTTTGGAAAGCCAATTGATGGACAAAGACAATACTCCTATTCAAGTTGATCTTACTGATGTTATTAGACAACTGGGCAAGATTACAAATACCAAAGTAATATGCACACCAGATGCTCATTATTGTCGCAAAGAAGATTCTAATGACCAAAGAATACTATTATGCAATAACATCAAAACTACTTTTCCAGAAATCAGTAGAAAAATATCTAATGGAGAAGATGTTCCTTTATCTTGTTTTTTCACCTCTGATAACTTTCATATACTATCTCAGGAAGAAATAAATAGTCTTCATACAGAAGAAGAAATAGAAAATACAAATTTAGTTGCTGATATGTGTGAAGAATATAATATTTTGAGCAATCCTAATCTTCCTCCGTTTGAATGCCCAGATTCATACAATCCTGATGAATATCTAAGACAACTATGTAGAGATGGGTGGAGAGAAAAAATAGCCAATGCAATACCAAAAGATGATCAGCAGTCGTACATCGACAGAATCAAGTACGAACTAGAAGTCTTGCAAGGGGCTGGATTATCTAGCTACTTTTTAATTGTTCAAGATATAGTTAACTATGTCAGACACAATAATTGGTTACCTGGGCCGGGGAGAGGTAGTGCGGCTGGTTGTTTAGTGTCATATTTAATAGGTATCACAAGTATTGATCCATTAAGATACAATCTGATGTTTGATAGATTTTATAATGCTGGACGCAATAGTAAAGATCATATATCTATGCCAGATATTGATGTTGACGTTCCAATTAATAAGCGAGAACTAATTATAGAATATATAAAACAAAAATATGGACACGATAAAGTTTCACAAATGGTAACCTTTAATACTATCAAAGGAAGAGGTGCATTAAAGGATGTATTAAGAGTATACGGAAATATTACATTTGATGAAATGAATAAAATAACAAAAAACATACCTGATGAAGCTAAGATAGCGGATGAACTTCAAGAAATGAAAGAGGAAACTGGCGAAGCATCTATAATCAGATGGGCTCTGGAGAATAATCCGGACAAGCTTAAGGAATGGTGTTTTATAGACGAAAACAATGAATTACAAGGGCCGCTTGCCAAAAGATTTGAGCAGGCTATAAGATTAGAGGGCACTAAGTCTAACCAGTCAAAACACGCAGCCGGTATAGCAATTAGTTCAATGCCATTAAAGGAGACTTGTCCTATGGTTTATGACTCAAAAAATGAACAATTGATTGCTGGTATGGAAATGCAAGATCTGGAGAGTATCGGAGTTATTAAGTTCGATATTCTTGGCGTAGCAATGCTTGATAAGATTATGACCATAAAAGACATACTTAAGAATGGAGAATAACTATGAGTCTTAAAAAGTTTATGGATTTAGCTGTGGGCGATAAATTTACTACTGGCGGAATTGAATATGAAAAAATTCCCGATGAAAGAATTAGTTGCTGTAGAGTAAATAATGCAAAGCAAGTAACAGACCCTAGCACAAAAATACAGATCACACCAATTACGGAAGTAGAAGTTAATGATTAACTATAACAAGATTTGCGTATTCGATTTTGAAACAGACGGATCAAACCCAGTAGAATGTAGTCCTGTTCAAATTGCGGCAGTGATTATTGATCCCATTAAATTGGAAGTTGTACCAAAGTCGGAATTTAATATCTTTTTTAAGCCAGAAACTTTAGAAAAAGACATTAACTATACATATACTACAGATATTTTGGACTTTCATGCCAAAGTCAGAGGCTGCTCCAAGGATGATATATTAAATCAATGGAAAGAATATCCTCAGCAAGAACAATCTTGGAAGTTATTCATAAACTATCTTGAAATGTATCACGCTAGATCATCTAAAAAAAGTCAATTTAGTGCTCCGATTGCTGCTGGGTATAATATACATAGGTTTGATCTAAAGATAATAGATAGATTAAGCAAAAAATACGGTAATACAAATAAAGAGGGAACTACGGATGTATTTTTCCCAAGAGATGTTGTTGATATAATGAACTTGGTTTTCTTATGGTTCGAACACAATAATGATCTTAAAAATTATACTTTGGATACATTACGAGACTATTTTGGAATAAATAAAGAAG
>Ga0315903_10010885_pt1 | contig 10775 bp, 10 predicted proteins | sample LakEriMetagenome_7_FD_203524 | JGI IMG/M metagenome (GOLD analysis project Ga0315903, IMG submission 203524) | Freshwater fungal communities from buoy surface, Lake Erie, Ohio, United States - Buoy 2 MA119 | ecosystem: Environmental > Aquatic > Freshwater > Lake | place: USA: Lake Erie, Ohio... | reverse complement strand
TTGTTTTGCTTCTTCGATTGCTGCTTTCAATTCTGCCAACATATTTAAGACCTCACCCATACGCTCTTCAATCATTGAGGCTACTTTTTCCTCCGTGATTGTTTCAGCGGGTGCTTCTTCTGTTGGCACTTCTTCAGCCATTTCAGTTTCGGTTTCCTCTGTCGTTTCCTCTTCCTTAACAACCTCTTCTGTTTTTTCTTCCGATGCCATTTCTGTTTCGGTTTCTTCAACAGGCTTTTCCGTTTCAGGAGTTTCAGACAAAGCAACCTCTACTTCGACAAGTTTACCGTCTTTAAAGAGGTATTGCTTGCCTTCTGATAATTGCACATCCATTTTATTTGTATTTAATTGTTTGCTAAGTTTCAGACCGAATGAACCTCCGATTGAATAGCCTATTTGCCCATTCTCCACCAACTCATCGTAGTATTTACGGTCTGTGATTTGTGTGGTTAACATCAATGTTCCTTTTGGCACATCAATCCCGTATGTGGTTTTCGCCTTGTCAGTTTCGGGATTATCCACTATCCACGCTTCAAGAATATAAGCGGGTACTTTCTGCGTTTTATCATGCTCAAAATTGAAAAGGCTTTCACCTTTCGCTACTAACTGCATGATTTCGGTGTGAATCAACTCAATCTGTTCGGCTGTAAATTCAACATTGAACTCCTCACCATCTTGATTGCGGTAGATTTCCATTGGAATCATTGCGGGAGCAACAATGCGCATCTTCGGTTCGTCTTTAAAAACCAACTTTTTTTGTGCGTTGAATGCCATACCTTTAACAATGATAGCGGGATCGGATGTAAACGCGATTTCATCAAGTCCCGTGAACTCTTCGCCAGTCTCCAAATCCTTTTTTAGTATCTTATAAGTTACCAAATCATCCATAACGTACAATGTAACAAGCTGAAAAAGTGGATATTTTTACTTATGTTTGTACAAACGAATTGATATGATTAAGATTAATGAAAAAGAGTACCCTACAACGGTGCAAGAAATGACACTACAACAGTGGGTAGATGTGAGTGATGCCGTGCGCATCTTTGAAAAAGAACCGTTACTACAATTTGAAGCGGTATTGAAAGCCATCGGAGTGCCAGACAAGGAAATAGACAATGTACCGTTATCATTCAGTACTGAGTTATTCGATGCGATGGATTCTAATGGTGAGAATTTAGAACTTGTTGAAGAGGTGAACGGTTACAGAATTGATTTATCCCGTGTGTTTACCGTTAAGATGGGTAAGATGATTGACAAACTGCATGACATTGGCAACCCTACACTCGCACTGATTGCTTTCTTTTACCAAGATGAAAAGCTGACCGATGCAGAACACTTTGACAAAGCGCATATCAAACACAAAATTTCCAAATTAAAAGATTTACCCGCTGTTAATTTCGTTGTGGCTGTGGCTAAAATCATGGAGTACTTAACGGATAGTGCGAACGTGTTAATGAAAGAGGCGAAAGATGAGAAAGAGTGATTTAAGAATTGGAAATTGGGTTTTTGATTCCGAAGGATTTGATTATAAAATAGAGGGATATGAACTTTATATAAATCTCATTGAAGATTACACCCCTATCCCAATTACACAGGAATGGCTTGAGCGTTTAGGATTTGGACGTAATAAATACTACCAAAATTTCAGAATCAAAGCGGGTGACTATTATAACTCTATTCAGTATTATGAAGGTGAATGGTGCTACAATAATTGCGAATCAGATGCGGGTTGCTACTTTGTGACAACGGTTCAGTACGTGCATGAGTTGCAGAATTTATACCATGCAATCAATAAAGATGAATTGAAAGATGAAAGTCAACGATCTGATTCAGATAAATAAAATTAAGAAAGCAGATTTCGAGAGCGAGTTTGACAGAAATGTTGAACTCGTTTCTGTTTACTTGGACTTAGATACGGATGAAGTGGAGAATATGACTGTGTCTGAGTTGAATAAACACCTCCACGACCTCAACGCAATCCTAAATAAGAACTACAAACCGAAAGACGTTGTACCCAATAGTGTGTTAACACTTGGTAACTTCATCGACTTAGAAAGGTACTTACAGAACCCAGACAACTTTGGGAAAGTATGCGCCATTATTCACCGTGGCAAACGTCAAAATGAGTGGGGGCATTGGGAGTATGAGCCTGTGAACTTCGATATTAACGAACGGGCAAAGCGTTATGAAGATGCCGATATTGAAGAAGTTGTTGGAGGTGTAAATGCGTATCTTAAATTTCGTGATTCAATACACTCAACCTACAAGACGATATTCTCTATTGACGAACCAGAACCGATTGAAACTGATGGATTAAGTGAAGCGGAAATACGTGATTTGGAAAAGGAACTTGAAAAAGAAAAGCAAGTTGCACAATATACTTGGGAAATATTTGTATATTGGCTCGCTGATAACAAGTTGACAGACGTTGAAAAGGTACTGAATTTCCCCGTAATCTACGCTCTCAACTTGGCATCAATGAAAAAAATTATAAACGAATGAAAGTAACAAAAACTAAACACGGGTATTCAATTACGTTTGAAAATTTCATTTCAGAATTTGACCTTCAAATTGCGTATTTAGCCTATCAGAAAGAAGGCGGTAAGCTATCTAAAGAGGAATACCTTAAAGACCAATTTTTACAATACATTAAATTATGAAAAAGACAATTCTATTAGTGGCACTCGTTGCCTTGGCATCTTGCAAAAAAGAGGAAGTAAAAGAAGAACCGCAAACGCTTAATGTTGTTTGCAAGTGTGACGAAGTGCAATGGTCACGTATTGACATGAATAATGCGTGGACAGTTGATTACTATATTGAACCGTGGGAGGTTAATTGTGACAGTACGCAGTTTTACGAATACTCTTATTACTCCGAAGATTCATTAATATCAAGAGCCGTTGATTGCAACTATTACCTATCTCAATGAGTAAGGCGCGGTTGGTAATCCATACGGATCATCTATCCAATTAAAGAACAGATTAACTTTCGGGTTATTTAGAATTTTAGCGTAATCCAAGAACGGGTACTGTTTAAGTTGCCACTGCATGAACTCTTTGACGATTTCCGCTATTACTTCTTTTGTGTCAGAACGTCTGAGCCATTTTTCCGTAATGTTAAACGCGGGCATCTTTACCGTTCCATCGTCAAGGAAAAAGTAATAGTAAACAGCGTTAACGGTTATGTCGATTTTGTTTAACTCGGCAGAACTCACGGCAGAAATACGGATTGAGTTTTCAAGTGTACCCTCTTGAAACAAACCCATATCCATGATTTGACGTTGCAGCGTTTTCGCTAATCGGTTACGTGTCGCATATTTTACTTTGAATGTTCCCATCAGTCTCCAAAGTTAGTGTAATTAATGCAGATTTGAGGCAGTTCAAATGTGATTTGTGCAGACCATCCACCAACGTAGTCTAAATCGAAGTTATTCAAAGCCTCAGACGATACCAAGCCGATAACGTCAATGACTGGGTGATTCGTTTGAAAGTGCAAATAGATGTCATTCATTAATAGCTGCATCTCACTTACCACATCGACAATGTTACTTCTATCATCCGCAATACGATCTAAACAGTAAACCGTAAATGTGTGTGTAATTACATTGGTGTAACTTTCAGACGTGTTAAACGCAAAGAAAATAAGCGGGTAGGCTTCATCCATCGTAGCCAAATTTGGCATCTGTTCCGTAAACTCAAAGAACACTTTAGGGTTTGCGGGATGCGATGAAAGCCAGGTTTCAAGTTCGTTTTTTAGATATTTAATGCTTGTCATAATTTCGCTGAATTTTCGTACTTACTAACTTGATTCTGTGTGCTTGTCACCTCGCTTTCACTTACAACCGCTTTCACTGTAATCATCGAAAGGTCATTCTGTGAGTTAAGGCTATTGGCGTTATTTCCGCTACCTTGGAAGTTGAATGTAGGTTGCATTGCCGTAGGTGTAGCCGTTGCACTTGATGCTGTCGATGTTGGTGCAGCGTTACCGCCTCCCTCAAATTGGGTAGATGCAATCTTTTTGATGTTTGCAATACCATTCGCCACGGCAATAGCAGCAAAGATAGCTCCCGCTATTGGGTTTGGTGCAGATGCGAGTGCAGTAGTTGCCGCCTTGTAAGTGTCAATAGTTGCATTGGCAATATTTGCCGCTTTCGTAATCTTAAACGCTTTCTTTTGTTCTGCAACTGTTTTACCCGCAAATGCTTGGGTGAGATTGATTAATGCACCAAGTCCATCTTGAGTAGCTTTTATTTTCTCATCGGTAGTCATGCGCACACGCTCAACCTCTTTCTGAGCCAATCCCTCAACTATTGCGTATTGAGCATCCGCAGCCGAAGCAGCAGCATCTAACGAAGCCATGTCTGCCTCCTTTTCTAACCTCAGTTTTTCATCCTCAAACTCTTTTTTCTTTTGGAGTTCTTCCTGTCTACGGGCATCCTCTTCCGCTGCTACTTGAGCATTGTAATTTAAAGTTAGTAGGTTAGTCAACTTTAGCCTTTCATCAGCTGTGTACTTCTCATTCTTTTTGATGTCCTCTAACTGACGAGTAAAACGCGCATCCCTTTCTGCTTTCTCACGCGATTCATCATCACGGATTCCCGCAATAATTAAATCCTGAATCTCACGCTCAACTGCAATTCTATCATCGCGGTACTTCTTGTAAGCCTCTGCTCTTCGCTTCGCTTCATCTTGTGCGTTTTTTACGGATGCGTCGCTCGTTTTCTTTTCATCTTCTTCACGTTCTTTAGCATCCTTTTTACGAATGTATGCAGCATCATCTTTCGTTTGTTGGATGATGTTTAATTGCTCCTTTCGTTGCTCTCCAAGTTTCTTTAGTTCCTCTTTGTCAATATCGCCTGATATTAACATCTCTTTGATTCGCGCTTCAATAGCCTTTGCTCGCTCTTTTGCGGTCTGTCGGATTAGGAACTGTTTCTTTAACTCTAAGTCTGTTGTGTTCTTACCATCCAACTCATCCATTCGGATTTGTTGATTCAATACCTTAGTGCGTGACTCTCCAAACTTCTCCCAAGCATCAGCGCGCTTTTCTGCTGCTTCGGCTGCGGCTGCGGCTGCATCTTGTTCGGCATAGTTGGTAAGTTCTAACCAATCCAAGAAGTCTTTAATCTTTTGAATAACCCAGTCAATAGCCTCACCAATAGCGCGGAACACATCACCAATGGCATTTAGTATCGGTTTGAGCAATCCGAGTTTATTGAGTAATACACCAATGGCTGCAATGATAGCAGCAACGGCTGCGGCAATTAAGAAAATAGGATTCATTAGCAAGGTAGCACCCATCGAAATAAATGCCTTTCCTAAATTTCCGACTACCGAAACGAGTCCTTTGATTTGTGTGCCAAACTCAGCGGGGTTAATTGCCTTGATTCGGTTTGCAAATAACGCTGCTGATTCACCTGCACCCTCAAAATCTAAGGAAGCAATTTGGCTTTTCATTAACCCGATAGCATTGCTCGCTTGCTCAAACTTTGAACCGCTCGCAAAGACGTTTGCCTTTTCGTTTGCATCCTTTAATTGGTCTGATAGTTGACCGATATTCTCGGATAAACGTGCTACCTCAGCGGGATCAGTTGCGTTAATCAACTCACCGCGTAATTGTTTTATCTGTTGACGTACCTCACGAACACCGCCAAGTGTAATAGGTACTTCTATTCCTCCCGCTACTGCCATACTTTATAATGTTATTTATCCCAAAATGTTAACGTCATTACCCATGGTATGTCGGTTGGTAGCACATCATTTGACAACGTACCGCTTGAATAGGTGTACAAATAAAGGTCAGTGCCTTGAATTGAAAAGCGTGCCGTGTTACCGTCTGGTAAGTTACCATTGTGTAACGCTTCCAATGTGGTTGAGCCTAATAACTCAGTGTCACTGTTTTCATCCATTAGGTACATTTCATCCTCCGTGTATATCCATTCGACATCCTCGGTTATAAAGTAAGTGTCGATTGAAGTTGTAACGAAATTGGTAAACTTGTAAGTCCCCGTTGATACGTATTCGGGCAATAGTACTATATCGTAATCATTGCGCAATATCTGAGAGATGCTTGGCGCATTCGTTGAAGATTGAGTGATTAATGCCTTGTAAACGCGGTCAGTTGATTGAACCACCCCGTTAATTGAATCGACCTTAATATTTCCCGCTACAATTTCGCCACCCTTAACAACTAACCCCGTTTTACCCGTTACATCTCCACCCTCTTCGATTACGTTGTTGACCTCGTAGAATTTCTTGATTAAGTTACCACGGATAGGAAGTGAATCTAAAAACACCGATGGTTTAACAGTTCTAATTTTGAACTGTGGTAATTTTATACCCTCATCAATCGAAATCAATTCGACCTTTGTTAGCGTTGACTTGTTAGCGTTGTAATCAATTACACGGTTGATATTCCACCACGCGCCCTCACAGTATATTTTATCATTCAGCTTTAGTGATTGAATATCCGCCTCGTTTAAATCGAAGTAAGCCGTGAGCATTTTACCGCTATTCAACTGCGCCATTGTTCTTCGCCAATATAGGTTGTAAAGGTTGTTACCCGTTACAACTCCAATCGAATATAGGTAATAGTCACACACCCCAAAGTTAATATCAAACGATGGATTTGATGGATTTTCAAAGTGCGATGCCTGTGCGTATGTGGTTGACGTTACAGTGTTACCCGTGTAATTTTGAACGATTATCGGAGTTGTCAAAGATTGTGGACCGTTGTCAATCAATACACGGATGTTGGTCTTTGGCGCACTACCCAAAAGCATTGGCACGGTAGCACCGTATGAAGTTACCGCACTCGGTGTAGGTGAAAATACAATTTCATTGCGGTCAATGTCACGTACGTACTCATTGTCTAAGGTATACTCAACTTGTCCGAATGTTTCATTAGTGAATGACTTGTAAGCCTTGTTTACTTCATCGGAATCATCTTTATAGGACAGTTGTATTTTCTTTTTGGTAATGTCAGGTAGGAACGTGATTTGTTTCTCACGGTCATTGGCTAACTTCCTACTCCAATCCTTTTCCTTTCCGCTATCGTAATATTCGTCCCTATGTAGGAAAATAATATTATCAGGCTGCAACTCATCAGGAACGGCAACCAAGTTGTACATTGTTAGGAATGACCTGACAAAATCAGACTGTTTTATTTGACGAGGAATAAAACTATTCATGTCAACCGTGCCAAACAACCCTATATTGTTGTCCGATGGGGTAACAGTAACGCTTGATGTAAGCGAGAAGTTGTACCCTACATTCACAGTCGCATTGGTTGCGTTATTGCGCCATTCACCATTCATGAATTGGTTTAATATCCGTATTCTGAATGTAATAATGTCACCTTGTGAAAGTCCCGTGATTGGTATATTGATAGTGGTTGAATCGTTTATGATTGTCTGTGAGCCTGGGTCTAAAAGTCCGTTGTAAACGTGTTGAATAAGTGGCGCAGCACCAACTTGCAAACCGTTTCGATAAACAAAGAATCCAACCGTGTACTGAGCCGAACCTGCAAAGTATTGCCCCGTTGTACCAAGCACTTTAATTCGTGCTTGTTGTGCGATTGGGTTTGTTAACTGAAACAACCTTGAAACACTCACACCCACATTAATACTCTCACCCGTTGATACATAGAAAGGTGAAGTATATTGCCCCGTTACGGGGTTAAATATCGAAGCATTGTCAACTGTTTCTGTGACGTTTGTCAGTTGTTGCGTGTTATTGATATTAATAACCCCGCCCGTATGCGTACCTGATAGCGTGTTTGTTTTGTTGAATGCTACCTTGTAAGCATCCACGTTTATCTTTGTTCCGTCACCGTTGTAAGGAATTACCAACTTGTCGAAACGTGCCTCTTGTAATCCCGCCCATGTGTAACTTTTCCCCGCCTTTGCGAAGATTCTATCAAGGTAAGTCTTTGCGTATATCCACGGCTTAAATTCCTTTACGGGAATTGTATTGGTTGGTGTGTAGCACGGAAAGTATTTGTAACCATCCGTGACATCGTTACCGAATGAATTGACGATATTCGTTGCGCTCAAAGTATGGTTAAGGTCTGTAAGGTCAACCTCGCTTAGATATCTGTTGTTGATCGTTGTGAACAAATCCGCTGCCGTATCTTTTACCGCTACCGTGAAAGTCACCTTTTCGTGATTGACTGTCGATGGCTCTTGCTTGTTAACTGAGAGTAATTGCAAGTACGCACGTTCAACAACCGTGATGCCGTTCTGAATTACGCTACACTCAGTTAGTGTGTTGATGTTGAATGTCGCATCTTCGATATTAACTTCATACAAGTGACCAAGTAATTCCAAGTTATTCCGTGAGCCTGTCAGTTCAATCGACTTACTAAATGCGCCACTCTTTGCGCTTATGTCCCGAATGTCTTGAACGCTGAAATTTAAAGGGATATTCGTTCCCTCCACTGGTTCTAAGTAACCGCCCGCTATTTGAATCTTAACCATTTACCGCTTCGTTATTAGAGTATCTCGCACTCAATGTGTACATGAATAGTTTTGCGTTCTGTGTGCGTTTAAATTCAGCATTTGTAACGTCAAGCACAACAGGGAAAAATGAACCCGCATCGAACAGAACTTTGTGCGGAGATTCAATCATCTGAAAGAATAACTCTTGCATTGGCTTGTCTAAAAATTGCGTGTTCAATTCAATCGACCTTTCAAGGTTGCTATTCACTTGAATCGTTGCGCCCTCGCTTGCATTTGGAATCCATTTCGTTCCGGTAATTGTACCCGTCAAATCGCGTGTATACGTTTCGCGGGTTACGTTTGTGCGAAGTGTGCTTTTCAATGTAACAGGAATCGAAAGGATAGAACCGTATTTGTCAACAAACAGAATCGACTTTTCTTCTATCGCACATTGCTGACTTAGATTGATTCGGTACTTTTTAGATTTCTGCCCGCCATCGTACCAATACACATCGTAATACTGTGTATTAGGTTTAATAAGTGGTAAAGTTCCCGAAACAACTGTAAGTGTAGGTAGGTTGAAAGTACCCACGTTCACGGTTGTCACCTCCAAAGTGCTGATTAACTGAAAGCTGAACACATCACCGTTATCGTTCTCAAATCTAACTTCGCCCGTTCCGCTTGACTGTGTGCGTATGTTTAAAAGCAAAGGTGAGTTTTTGGATATGGTTACCTCAGTCATTGGTGTGAGCAACTGCCTTGTGTTATTCGCCAAAGTGAACCAATTACCATCGTATGCGATTTCTTGAGCCGTATTGAAAACACCGTTGAATGCTATCTGATTAGTGTAAGTCAGTATGTTAGTTGTAACCGTTCTGCGATTGTCAGCATATGCGATTGAGCCGTTAACAGTCGCATCTGTAACCGTACTCCAAAGCGTACCAATTACAAAGAACCCGACACCTACCGAAGTGATGGTCTGGTAGCCTTCTACTTGTGGATTTGCTATTCCGCCATCGTCCTGAGTGATGTATATCTGATCACCCGCAACGTAACTATGCGTAACATTCACACGAACATACCCGCTTGAGTTAGTCAAAGATGAAGTGTAAGGTACTGAATCAATGTAACTTTCACCAACCTTTACATCGAACTTATAGAACGAATTTAAAGCGGTGAAATAAGACGTTGCATTGGCATTCTCTATCTCGCTTGCAAGTTTGGATTGAAGTAGTTTTGAAATATCGGCATATCCGTAACCATCTCCGAATCTTGGTTTTGGTTGATACCTTGCCAATAGATTGGAAGTTCCCGCCTCGTATACATCGAAAATGTAATTGAATGCTTGCTTATTCTTGTTCGTACTATCCACAATATACGGCATCTTATTGAATGCGGGATAGAACGTGTTTGGTTTTGCGATTAATGTCTGACTCATGACTTATAATGTGTTTAGAATGATTCGTATGCCGAGCCGCCATAGAAAGCGGATTTAATTTCCATAGCCGCATATCTTGCAGCATCCATCGCATCATCGTTCTTTTTGTCGATTTGTTCCGAGATAATACCGTTCATGACTTTTCGCTTGTATAGTCTGTTCTCACGTTGTATATTGATTGAATCTGTATGCACATAGACTTTCATTTGGTTAAGGAAATTGATTCCCGCCTCCACGCTTTTATCAGCTTTCAGAACATAGAATCCCGCGTTGTCTAAATCCTCAATCATTTCGGGGCGTGCATAGTCGCACATGATTTCAACCTCCCGTGATACCTCTTTTTTGCGCATTTCGTCAATGAGTGCGTTTGATGTTAACCCTGATTTGTAAATGACTTCCTCCAGGAACAACTCATCCTCCCAAAACCAAACTTTCACAAGTGCAGTAGGGTGTTGGAATCCGAAGTCTAACCCATAAACAAATCGTGTAAATCGTTCTGGCTTTTCGCTCAGTATTTCCCACCGTGGATAAACCGCTTCCTGTAACATACCGACCTCACCAAGTCCGTATACTTGCCACCAATTCCACCAATATCCTTTTGTACCGTTTCGTTCCTCTGCTTCCGCTTTCGCTTTACGTTGCATTAAGTTGTTTAAAACGGCTTCGGGAATACCCTCGTTATCTAAGTACGTCAATTTTAAAAACTCGGAATCTGGTTGGGTAAGGATTTCCGTGTGCGCCCAAAACTCCATATCAGCATTAAAGTCCATCCAAACTTCGTTTGAACGAATAATAAGCGCATCCGCAATTCCGTAGTCGATATGATTTGCCTCATTCAGAAAAAGGATGTCACGCTTTCCCGCTGCTTTTGCCTTACCCACGGAATCGAATGACTTAAAT
>Ga0315903_10010883_pt1 | contig 10776 bp, 9 predicted proteins | sample LakEriMetagenome_7_FD_203524 | JGI IMG/M metagenome (GOLD analysis project Ga0315903, IMG submission 203524) | Freshwater fungal communities from buoy surface, Lake Erie, Ohio, United States - Buoy 2 MA119 | ecosystem: Environmental > Aquatic > Freshwater > Lake | place: USA: Lake Erie, Ohio... | reverse complement strand
GGGCTTATTCCCCAGAACTCTGGCCAGTCGCTCACGCCGACCCTGCGCATCGGGGCTCAGTTGAGCGAAGCATTGCGCCTTCACAGCGCGTTGCCAGCCCCGCAGCATGCGCAGCGAGTTCTGGAACTGCTGGGCCTGGTGCGTCTGCCCGACCCGGCCGGCTTGCTGCGACGCTACCCGCACGAGCTCTCTGGCGGTCAGCAGCAACGGGTGGCGATTGCGATGGCGCTGGCAGGCGAGCCACAAGCGCTGCTGCTAGACGAGCCGACCACGGGGCTCGACGTCACGACCCAAGCGCATATTTTGGAATTGCTGCGCGATATCAACGCCAGGACAGGCACGGCCATGGTCTACGTGAGTCACGACCTCGGCGCGATCGCTCGGGTCTGTGACCGGGTCGTGGTGTTGTACGCGGGCGAGGTGGTCTTGCGCGGTGCCACCCGTCAGGTGCTCCGCACGCCCTCCCATCCGTATGCGCGCGGTCTGCTGGCGTCGATACCGAGACTGTCCGATGCCCGCATTCCAGCCGCGCTGGACGGCCGCCCGCCCGCTCCTGGTGATGCGGGGTCGGGTTGCGGCTTTGCGCCGCGTTGCAACATGGTCCAGGATCGTTGTCTTGTCGAGCGTCCCGCGTTGCGGTCGCTTGAAAACGGCGAGTTCGTTCGCTGCCACTTCGCCGAACGCACGTCGTCTATGGGCCCAGCCGCGTCCCGCGATTTACGCATCACCAAGCCCTCGGGAACACCGGTTCTGGGCTTGCAACACCTCGGGGTGAGTTACGCCCGGCCTCGCTTGCTCGAGCAGTTGCTTGGCAGAAAGCGCTCCACGATCCTGACGGTACAAGGCATCGACTTGGAGATACTTCCCGGTGAAACGGTGGCTTTGGTGGGCGAGTCCGGCAGCGGTAAGTCCACCATCCTCAAGGCGGTGGCTGGTTTGTGGCCTGCAGCCGACGGCCAGGTCGTGCTTGGCGCCAAAACCACCTTGGGTTCCAGTGTCGAGTCACGCACCCGCCAGGACTTGCAGCGCATCCAGCTGATTTTCCAGAACCCGGATGACAGTCTCAATCCCCGCCACACCATCGCCGACATCCTGGCTCAGCCACTGGAGCTGTATTTCGGAATGCAGCGCAACGAAATTCTCACGCGCAGCATCGTCCTTCTAGAGCGCGTGCGCCTAGGAGCCCACTATTTGGACCGGCTACCCAGCCAGTTGTCTGGTGGCGAGAAGCAGCGCGTGGCGATAGCGCGGGCCTTCGCTGCCGAGCCAGATCTTGTGCTGTGCGACGAGGTCACCTCGGCTTTGGATGTATCGGTGCAGGCTGCTGTGCTGGATCTGCTCGACGAGCTGCGCTCACAACGCGGCACCGCCTATCTTTTTGTGTCTCACGACTTGGCGGTGGTACGGGCACTTGCGCACCGGGTCGCTGTGCTCTACCAAGGCCGGCTGTGTGAAGTGGGTCCTTCAGCATCGGTCTACGCGAGCCCCTCGCATCCTTACACCGAGGTTCTGCTGGGCGCGGTATTGGAACCCGATCCGGATCACCGGCCAACCCTGCTGGCAGAGGACATCCTCGAGTCTTCCCCACCCCCGCAGGGGTGTCCCTTCCAGCGCCGGTGCCCCCGACATCTGGGCAAGGTCTGCGACGATGTCATGCCACCCTGGCAGCAGGCTGGCTCCGGCCACCAGATACGATGCCACATCCCACTTGCCGAGTTGGCCCGACCGATCCAGCCTCTTAAGGAGACGCCCCTTGCGTGAATCCGACCCCCGGGTCGCAGCCGAAGGGCTGCGGCGATTCGGAACAAGCGTGATGCTCAGCTTGGGCTGCGCCCCAGCCATCGCCACCGAGATTGCAGACCATCTGGTCGATGCCGATCTGGCGGGCGTTTATTCACACGGTATCTTCCGCCTTGACTGGTACGCAGAGCGTGCGGCTGCCGGAAAGTTCGACAGCACGGCCCTTCCGGTCATGGGTCATGCCGAGGGGGGCGCGGCATTGGTGGATGGGGGCAACAACCTTGGCATACCAGCATTCCGCCTAGCGACCGACCACCTGATCGAAGTCGCCCACGCCAACGGCATGGCGGCAGTCGGCATAGCCAATGTTGACCACACCGGCCGCCTCGGTGCCTTTGTGCAAAGGGGTGCGCAAGCCGGCTGCCTGACGATCATGCTCGGTGGGGGCTCACGCAAAGACTGGCCCCAGGTCGCTCCCTATGGCGGTGCCCGCGGCATATTGCCCACGAATCCATACGCCTTCGGCATCCCTGGCGGGGCACTTGGGCCGGTGGTCGTCGACTTCGCTACCGGGATGGCAGCAGGGGGCAAGATCTACGCCGCCAAGATGGCAGGGCGCCCACTCGCCGAGGGCCTGTGTATTGACGCCCAGGGCCGCCCCACAACCAACCCTGACGACTACTTCAACGGTGGTGCCATCCTGCCAATGGCTGGCCCCAAGGGTTACGGTATGGCGCTGGTGGCCGAACTGTTGGGCGAAGCCATCCTGGGTCAGGCCATGGACGGCATGAACTGGATCGGCATCGCTGTGGACCTGTCGCGCTACCGAGCACCCGCCACCTACCGGCGCGCTGCCGAAGAGTGCCTGCAAGAGTTGCGTAACTGCCCGCCGGCCCATGGCTTTGACCGGGTCGAGATTCCTGGCGAACGCGAGGCTGCTCTTCGCCAAGAGCGGCTTCACAGCGGGATTCCCTTGCCACCGGCCACGCTGGCGTCGCTGCGTGCGCTGGGCTATCGGCTGAGCCTCGATGTCGACGCGCTGACGCCCTTGGGCTGAAGGTTCGAAAGGCCGGACATGCATCGCACATCCATCCCTTCAACCCAACCGTTTAAGCCGAGCCGAGCCCTACCGAGTGTGGTGGATGCACGCGCGCTGGCCGCGCTGCGACTGCCACGCCTGATTTACGATTTCATAGACGGCGGAGCAGGGGAGGAGCGCGGTCTGGCCCGCAGCACATCTGACCTGGGCGACATCCTGCTGCAGCCCCGCAGCCTGGCTGAGGTGAAGACCATCTCGCTCCAGGCGTCGCTGATGGGCCAAACGTGGGATCTTCCCTTCGGCATTGCGCCAATGGGCATGTGTGATTTGGCATGGCCGGGCGCCGACCACAGCCTGGCCGAGCTGTGTCAGCGCAACGCCATACCGCTGGGTGTGTCCACCGCCTCGTCGACTTCCTTGGAGGAGCTGTTGCAACGCAGCGGCGGCAATGCTTGGTTCCAGCTCTATGTCACCGGCAGCGTGGACGATGCTTTGGCGCTGGTAGACCGAGCGACTGGTGCGGGCTACGAAACGCTGATCCTCACCGTTGACGTCCCGCGCATTGGGAAGCGCCCGCGCGACATCCGAAATGGTTTCCAGACGCCCTTTCACATGACCCCTAGGCATTTTTTAGACTTTGCAACGCACCCGCGCTGGTCGCTGGGCACATTGGCCAGCGGCATGCCGCGGATGGCCAATTTCACGGGTGCTCATGCGAAGGGGTACGACCGCAATGCGCCACGATCCGGAGCGGACTGGGCGTTTCTGCAAAGACTGCGCGAGCGCTGGCGTGGCAAACTGATTGTTAAAGGTGTCTTGTCCGTCGAAGATGCGCTCAGCATCAGGTCGCTTGGCGCCGATGCGGTGTACATCTCCAGCCATGGAGGCCGTCAACTCGACAGTTCTCCGTCGTCCATCGCGGTGTTGCCTGCCATCCGGCAGGCCCTAGGCCCCGACTATCCGCTGATTTTCGACAGCGGTATCCGATCTGGCGAGGACATCGTGAAAGCCAAGGCGCTGGGTGCAGACCTGGTGATGGTGGGGCGTCCTTTTTTGTATGCCCTAGCGGCGGTCGGTCGCGGTGGAGCACAGCGGCTGCTGGATTCCCTGAGGGCCGAGGTCGAGACTGCATTGGCGCAGATTGGCGTCGCCTCCATGCAGGCGGTCACTTCGTCGTGCATATACCAGCGCACCGAACCACTGATGCAAGACATGAAGCCCGTATTGCAACCACCGCCAAGGCCCGCGCCATGAACACCATCCCAGAGCTTCGAGCGATCCTGAAGGATTGCCGCACCCTGGCCGTCGTTGGCCTGTCCGCTGAGTGGCACCGGCCCAGCTTTTTTGCCGCCAAGTACATGCAGTCCCATGGCTACCGTGTCGTCCCTGTGAATCCGCGGTATGCGGCCAGTGGAACAGAAATCCTCGGTGAGCCTTGTTATGCCACGCTCGGGGACATCCCTTTTCCGGTCGATATGGTCGATGTGTTTCGGCGTTCCGAGGATGTGTTGCCAATCGCCCAGGAGGCGGTGCGAATCGGAGTGCGTTGCCTTTGGCAGCAGATCGGCGTCCAGAACCAGCAGGCGGACCAACTGGCACGCCGCCATGGCCTGCTGACGGTGATGGACCGCTGCGTGAAGATAGAACATGCTCGGCTCTTTGGCGGCCTTCACTGGATCGGTGTCAACACGGCCATCATTTCGGCCAAGCGGCCTGTCTGAAACGATCAAGGACACACCCATGGCCGATCGCATTTTTCAGCCCGAAACCCTCGCCATTCATGCCGGTCAGATTCCCGATCGCGAAACCGGCGCCCGGGCGCTGCCCATTTACCAGACCACCAGTTTCGTTTTCGACAGTGCCGACCATGCGGCGAGCCTGTTCAACTTGCAGACCTTCGGTAATGTGTATTCGCGCCTATCCAACCCCACCGTAGCCGCACTGGAAGAACGTGTCGCGGCACTCGAAGGTGGTCGGGCTGGTCTGGCCTCGGCCAGCGGGATGGCGGCTGAAGCCATGGCGCTGATGACCATACTGCAACAAGGCGACCATGTGGTCGCTGCCGGCGCCCTGTATGGCGGCACGGTGACCCTATTGGCAGTCAACCTGCAACGCTTCGGCATTGAGACCAGTTTTGTCGATGCCACCAGCCCTGAGGCCTTCGCAGCAGCCATGCGTCCCAACACCCGAGCCGTATTTGCCGAGAGCCTGGGCAACCCGAGCCTGACCGTGCTCGATATCGCAGCAGTGGCAGACGTGGCCCATGCCCACGGAGTTCCGCTGATCGTCGACAACACGGTGCCCTCACCCTTCCTGTGCAATCCACTTGCTTGGGGTGCCGATATCGTGGTGCATTCGGCCACGAAGTATCTGGGTGGCCACGGCACCACGCTGGCTGGCGTGCTGGTCGAAGGCGGCAAATTCCCCTGGGACAACGGCAAGTTTCCGGGTATGACCGATCCCTCTCCGGGCTACCACGGCGTGAAGTTCCATGAGACCTTCGGCGACTTTGCCTACAGCATGCGGGCACGCGTGGAGGTATTGCGAGTCTACGGCTCTACCCTCTCTGCCATGGCCGCTTGGCAGATCCTGCAGGGCACGGAGACCCTGCACGTGCGCATGGAACGCCATTGCAGCAACGCGCGCAAGGTGGCCCAGTTTCTCAAGGACGACCCGCGATGCAGCTGGGTCAACTATCCTGGCCTGGCAGACCACCCCCATTACGACCTGACGTGCAAGCAGATGCGCCAAGTGGATGGCGCACCGGGGGCTTCCGGTCTGTTGGCATTTGGCGTTAAGGGTGGGTTGGAAGCCGGCGTACGCTTCATCGAATCTGCCCAAGTGATGAGTCACCTGGCCAACATCGGTGATACCCGCACGCTGATCATCCATCCGGCCTCCACCACCCACCGTCAGCTGGAGCCCGACCAGCAGGTTCAGGCCGGCGTATTGCCCGATATGGTGCGGATGTCGGTCGGTATTGAGCATATCGACGACATTCTTTGGGATATTGACCAGGCGCTGGCTGCAGCGAGCAAAGCCTGAAGCGGTGGCACCACGACCGGACCAATCCACTTGCGAGACCTTGCGCCATGACCACCATCGACGATAGCCCCGTCCTGCTCAGCCACTGTGATGCCCGCGGTGTACATACTTTGACCCTGAACCGCCCGGCCGCCTTCAACGCGCTCTCGGAGACCTTGTTGGCCGCGTTGCGCGCCGAGTTGGCACACATCGCCAGCGACGAGCGGGTGCGCGTGGTGGTGCTCGCCGCCGAGGGAAAGGCTTTTTGCGCTGGCCACGACTTAAAACAGATGCGCAGCAAGCCTGCACAGTCCTATTACCAAAATCTGTTCGACCAATGCGGCCAAGTGATGCTGGCGATCCAGCAGCTGCCAGTACCGGTGCTGGCGCGCGTTCAGGGTATGGCCACCGCAGCAGGTTGCCAACTGGTGGCACAGTGCGATATGGCTGTGGCGGCCACCGATGCGCGCTTCGCGGTCAGCGGCATCAAGCTCGGCTTGTTCTGCTCCACGCCCAGCGTTGCTTTGTCCCGCAACTTGGGGCGCAAGGATGCTTTCGAGATGCTGTTCACGGGTGACTTCATCAGCGCCCACGAGGCCAAGGAGCGCGGGCTGATCAACCGTGTTGTCGAGCAGGCGGCGCTGAATGCAGAGGTTGAACGCCTGGTGGTCAGTATCTTGGCCAAACCACGGGTCGCTGTTGCCATGGGCAAGGCGCTCTTCTACCGCCAGATGGAACAGGGCATAGTTGCGGCCTATACCGACGCCGCTCAGACCATGGCCTGCAACATGATGGATGAATCGGCGCTGGAGGGTGTGCAGGCCTTCATCGAAAAGCGGCCACCCCAGTGGTAACTCGTTGCTGCAAATGGTTGCGGCGTATCGAACGCGGCACTCCAGCGTAGCTTAAACCGATCCTGAAGCGCATGGCCACTGCAAGATCCTTTGCATCATCAGTAAGGCCGAGGTGGCGTCGGGGTCAACAGTCCGAATCGGCCTCAATGGTGTCCAGAAATACACCTCGTACACCGTCACATGCCGTAACGGTCTAGTTCGATTCCCAAAGCTTGAATCGAAAATGGGTGTAAATGCAATTACACGTTTTGTTACACGATGCTTTTGATCGGTCGCTAAGCTGCATAAAACATGGGTTTTTGACAATCTGCCTACGTTTTACTTTGTGCTGTCAGCGTAATACACACCAGCCCTACGCTGTCCCAACTCTGCACATGCGTGACGCAAATCATGGTCATGCCTTCCTTGGCCAGTGTCACCAGCAAACTCAAGCCGAGCAAGTCATCAACATCGGGCGTGAATGCCCCCGTTTGCTGATGGCGCGTGGTGCAAGGGTTGATGCGGTCTTAGAGGTTGAACAGCCGTCCAGTGGCAGCATCAAAGGCCAGGCAGCTCGTAGTCGGCCAATTGCTCGCGCAAACGGGTCTTGAGCATCTTGCCGGTGCCGCCCAAAGGAATGACCTCAACAAAGACCACATCGTCCGGAATCTGCCATTTGGCGGTCTTGCCTTCGTAGAAGGCCAACAGCGCTTCACGCGTGAGCTCGGCCCCGGGCTTCTTGACCACGCAAACAATCGGCCGCTCATCCCATTTGGGGTGGCGCATGCCTATGCAAGCGGCCATGGCCACTGCCGGGTGGGCCATGGCGATGTTTTCCACGTCGATCGAGCTGATCCACTCGCCGCCGGACTTGATCACGTCCTTGCTGCGGTCGGTGATTTGCATAAAGCCATCGGCGTCGATCGTGGCCACATCGCCTGTGGGGAACCAGCCGTCCACCAAGGGGTTGCCGCCTTCTTGCTTGTAGTAGGACGCGATCACCCACGGGCCTTTGACCAGCAGGTCACCCGCCGCCTTGCCGTCGTGTGGCAACTCTTGACCTTGCGGATCCACGATTTTCATGTCGATGCCGAAAAGGCAGCGGCCTTGCTTCATACGCAGCTTCATCTGTTGCTCGGCGGGCAAGCTCAGGTGCTTGTTTTTCAGGGTGCACACCGTGCCCAGGGGGCTGAGCTCGGTCATGCCCCAGGCATGCAAAACGTCCACGTTGAAGTCCTGCCGGAAGGCTTCGATCATGGCAGGCGGGCATGCCGAGCCTCCGATCACCGTGCGGTTGAGCTGGCTGAACTTCAGCCTCGCAGGCTTCATGTGGCCCAGCAGCATCTGCCACACGGTGGGCACACCCGCAGCAAAGGTCACGCCTTCAGCTTCGATCAGTTCGTACACCGACTTGCCGTCGAGTGCCGGCCCGGGGAATACCAGTTTGGCCCCCGCCATGGCCGCGCTGTAAGGAATGCCCCAGGCGTTGACGTGGAACATGGGCACCACGGGCAAGATCGAATCTCGAGCTGATATGCACATGGAATCGGGCAAGGCGGCGGCATAAGCGTGCAGCACGGTGGAGCGGTGGCTGTACAAAGCGCCTTTGGGGTTACCCGTGGTGCCACTGGTGTAGCACAGGCTGCAGGCCGTGTTTTCATTTAAAGCAGGCCAAGCGTAGGTGCTGGGCTGTTGGCCCATCCAGGCCTCGTAGCTCATCAGGTTCGGGATGCCAGTGCCCTCGGGCAGTTTGTCCGCGTCGCACAAGGCCACATAGTGTGTGATGGTTTTGCAATGGGCCTTTAGTGCCTGCACCAAGGGCAAAAACGTCATGTCAAAGCAAAGCAACCGGTCTTCGGCATGGTTGGCGATCCAGGCCAGCTGCTCGGGGTGCAGACGCGGGTTCATGGTGTGCAGCACGCGGCCAGAGCCGCTCACACCAAAGTACAGCTCCAAATGGCGGTAACCGTTCCAGGCCAAGGTGGCGATGCGCGCGCCTTGCGGCACCTGCTGGGCATCGAGTGCGTTGGCCACTTGGCGTGAGCGGCGGGCCACATCGGCCCAGGCGTAACGGTGGACATCTCCCTCCACGCGGCGCGAAACAATTTCGCTGTCGCCGTGGTGTTTTTCTGCAAACTCGATCAGTGAAGAAATCAGCAGTGGCTGCTGTTGCATCAATCCCAGCATGGGGTGCTCCTGTCAGGTCGAAGGTTTTTAGTCCATACATTTTGCACCCGAGTTCGGTCGAATATCCTTAAAAAAATAACCCCGCTCGTACCCTATTGGCTGACCTTGAACGAAGAAAGTTGTTCTCATTCAAAATTGGATCTGTTTTTAAACGCAGGTCACACGGGCATCACAGACAATGTTCTCCTGACCACCAAAGGATTGCAATGGCTGAGAAACTCCATCAACTTGACCCACTCAACAAAACCATGGGCCTTGTGCGTGTCGTCATGCTTGACCCAGCAGGTAAAGCGACCTTGGAATACAAAGCCACGCTGGCCTTGTGTCACTCGGGTGGAGTCGTGCAAGGTGGCTTCATCACAGGGTGGATCGACGCGGCGATGGCCCACGCGGCCATTGCCAAGAACGGAAACGGGATCGTGCCCATGACCCTTGAAATCAAGGTTAGTTTCTTTGCCCCTACACGGCCGGGTTTGGTGATCGCCGAGGGTTGGGTCGAACGGCACGGTAAGCGGAACTGTTTTTATGAGGGGCACCTAAAGGCGCTGGACGGTACGGTGCTGGCAAAGGCCACCAGTACGATCTTGTTGATGGATCGAGCAAAAGTCGAGGCATCGGCAAAGGTGGCCATAGCGTGAGCTGTATCTAGCCAATTAAGCAGAATTTTTATTATGGGAAAAACAGGCAGTACGGTCAGCCCAAGTAACTGGGCAGCCAAGTAGCCAAAGCAGGGAAGACGATCAATAGCGCCACCAAGAACATCGAGCACATGATGTAGGGGATGGCGGCCAAGTAGATTTCACGCATGGTGGTGCCTGCTGGCGCCACGCCTTTCATCACGAACAACAGCAAGCCCAGTGGGGGGGTGGAGAAGCTGATCTCCAAGGCCAAGAGCACCACGATGCCGAACCAGATCAAATCAAAACCCAAGGATTGGGCCAAGGGAAAGAAAAATGGCACGGTGAGCATCATGATGGAGATCTGCTCCATGAAGGTACCCAAAACCAGCAAGACCATGAAGATGGCCAGCAGCATATAAATGGGAGAAGTAGTCCGACAGCGTTTTTTTCGTGGCCCGCGCAACCAGCACACCCACCAAATTGGTCTCGCCCGTGCTGTAAAGCCAGCGGGTTCCAGCAGGCACGGCACGCGGCAACTGGCGCAGGTAACTCACCACCGCGTCCTCGCCGCCCTTGGGCTTGTGGTTGTTGAACTGGGTCACATCGGATTTCGGGTCGTCGTAGTCTTCGTTCCAGGCCACACCCGAGGTCATGGTGAGCAACTGGCGGATGCTGACTTCGTCGTAGGCCGAACCCTTCATTTCGACGATGTAATCGCTGACCTTGTCGTCCATGCTCTGGATGTGGCCATCGCGCACGGCCATGCCCACCAAGGTCGAGGTCAACGACTTGGCCACAGAAAAACTGGTCCAACGGCCTTCGCTGTCAAAGTCGAGCCCGTAGCGCTCGAGCCGCACCTGGCCGTTGTGCAGCACCATGAGCGCCGCACTGCGCTGCCCTTGCATGTACGCGTCGATGTCCAGAGGCAGCGCCAGCGGCGCGCCGGGGGGCAAAGCAGACGCTGTGTCACCCGCAGGCACCACGCGGTGCTTGGCCAAAAATGGCAAACGGTCCAACGCCCGAAATGCCGCATCGCGCTGCGATGTGCTCCAAAACAGCAGGTCGGTGTTGGTGGGGAAAGCAGCCAAGAAACCCCGCGTTTCCTTGTCCAAACTTTGCCAGCCCAAGGCACCCGCGCCAACGATGGCGGTCAGACCGACCAGTGCAATTTTTTTAACTTCATGGCGGGTAGCTCCTGGCTTGTTCAGGCCGACAACTTGGCGCTGGCCAGGCGGTTCAGGCTGACGCCCTGTTCGGCAGCCAACAGTGCCAGATTGCGGTGAACAAGCGGCGGAATGCGGACACGGAACTCACCGCTGTAGCTTTTGTCGGC
>Ga0315903_10010882_pt1 | contig 10777 bp, 10 predicted proteins | sample LakEriMetagenome_7_FD_203524 | JGI IMG/M metagenome (GOLD analysis project Ga0315903, IMG submission 203524) | Freshwater fungal communities from buoy surface, Lake Erie, Ohio, United States - Buoy 2 MA119 | ecosystem: Environmental > Aquatic > Freshwater > Lake | place: USA: Lake Erie, Ohio... | reverse complement strand
TTGCATCGCGTACGTATTGTTCTAGTGGCCAATCTTGTGTGAAGCCTGCTCCACCAAATGTTTGTAGCGATTCGGTACCAAGAAGTGTCCAAGACTTTTCTGAGCCGTAGCCCTTAACAACAGGGAGCAGAAGATCGTTAAGTGCTTCCATATCTTTGAGGCGATCAGCGTTACCAGCTTCGCGTGCTAATTCGATTTCATCTTGAATAGATGCGGTGTAGAGAACGAGCGCGCGCATGCCTTCGGAGTAAGACTTTTGCACCATCAATGAACGACGTACATCTGGGTGCTTAATAATTGTTACACGTGGGCTTGCCTTGTCATTCATAACCTTCATATCGCCGCCCTGAACACGTTCTTTGGCGTATGAGAGTGCTTGCTGATAACCCGCAGAAAGAGTTGCAATCGCCTTTGTACCAACCATCATGCGAGCGAATTCAATGACCTTAAACATCTGTGCAATACCTTCGTGCACATCACCCAAGAGATAACCAACAGCTGGTTCTTTTTCGCCGAGGTTAACTTCGCAGGTTGCTGAAACATTTAATCCCATTTTGCTTTCTACGCCGGTTACGTAAACACCATTGCGCTTACCAAGATCACCAGTCTTGTGATCAAACATGAATTTAGGAATTAAGAACAGTGATAGACCCTTTGTTCCTGGTCCACCACCTTCGCGACGAGCGAGAGTGAAGTGCATAATGTTTTCGTAGATATCAGCGTCACCTGAAGTGATGTAACGCTTTGTTCCGGTGATGTGCCATGTGCCATCGGCTTGTTGAACAGCCTTTGTGCGACCAGCACCAACATCTGAACCAGCATCTGGTTCTGTTAATTGCATTGTTGCGCCCCAGTGACGATCAACCATCAACTTAGCGAAGTGCTTTTGTTCTTCTGTTCCCAACATAAATGCAACCTGTGCGAACGCATAACCGGATGCGTAAATATGAATTGCTGGGTTAGAACCCAAAACCATTTCTGCAATTGCCCAACGAACGGATGCGGGAATCTTTGTTCCACCTAGAGGCACTGGTGCATCAATGCGCCACCACTCGCCATCAACGTATGCCTTGTAAGACTTCTTAAAACTCTCGGGAAGTTTTACGTCACCAGTTGCTTTATTGAAATCTGTTCCAATGCGATCGCCATCAACGAAAGATGCTGCGAGATCATTTTCAGTTAAGCGCTTCATCTCTTCTAACATGCCCATGGATGTATCTCGATCGAGCTCTGAGAAGATTGAGGTTCCCAAAATTTTCTCGGTGCCCAAGAGATCAAAGAGGCAGAATTCAATATCGCGCAGGTTGGCTTTGTAATGGCTCATAGGCAAATAGTGCTACCCGCCAGTAACTTCTGCAAGTTATTTAGCCCCCCAATTGGTAGAGTCCGCTCGTGCTTTTAAGTGATCGCGATATCCGCGCAGAAATAGCTGCCAACCGAGTCGGCGTTGAGCCATTCGATGAAGCGATGATCCAGCCATCCTCTGTTGATGTGCGCCTGGACAAGTTTTTCCGCGTCTTTGAAAACCACAAGTACTCAGTTATTGATCCTTCGACTGAACAAGCCGAGCTGACTCGCGAAGTTATTGCCGAAGGTGATGAACCATTTATTTTGCACCCAGGTGAATTCGTACTTGCAAGCACATATGAAGTAATTACATTGCCAGATGACATCGCAGGACGCCTCGAAGGAAAATCTTCATTGGGTCGCCTTGGATTACTCACTCACTCAACTGCAGGATTTATTGATCCAGGATTTTCTGGTCACATCACTCTCGAACTTTCAAACGTTGCAAACTTGCCCGTTAAATTATTTCCAGGAATGAAAATCGGTCAGCTCTGCTTGATCAAGTTGTCTTCCCCTGCCGAGCACCCATACGGATCTGAGAAGTACGGATCTCGCTACCAGGGTCAACGCGGGCCAACGGCTAGCCGTTCATTTAAGAACTTTCACCGCTCACAGATTAAATAGTCGGGAATAACCCGGACCTCTAGGAGGTTTTATCACCATGGAAATCATCATTGTTTTAGGCGTTATCGCACTCGTCATTGCTTTCTTGGTTGTTCAGTACAACCGACTCATTCGCCTCAACGTCGCCGTTGACGAATCCTTTGCGCAGATTGAAGTACAACTTAAGCGCCGCGCAGATTTGATTCCTAACTTGGTCGAAACCGTTAAGGGTTACGCCGAACACGAAAAGAGCACATTTGATGCAGTTGTCTCTGCGCGCGCGAAAGCGACGTCAGCTACTTCTCTTACTGATGTTGCAGCAGCAGATGGAATGCTCACACAAGCACTTCGTGGATTACTCGCAGTCGCTGAGGCATACCCAGACTTAAAAGCATCTGCAAACTTTTTGTCGTTGCAAGACGAGCTATCAACTACTGAGAACAAAGTTTCATTTGCTCGCCAGTTCTATAACGACAATGTGCGCGCGTTAAATACTGCTGTAAAAACAGTGCCAACTAACTTCTTTGCAGGTTTTGCAAAGGTCGAAGAACGCGAATTCTACGAAGTAGAAGATCCACAATCACGACAAGTGCCTAACGTTAAGTTCTAACGTCTATGGCTGAAGTCGGCAATTTCCGCGGCCTACAAGCTGCAAACAAACGCAAAACATTTGCACTCCTTGCTCTCTTTGGCGCGCTTATGTGGGTTGTTGTTTATGCCGCACTTACTTACTTCGGCGGATCAACTGCCTTCATTGTCCCGATTGCCGTCGGACTTTCACTCGTTTCTGTCTGGGGTTCGTATTACGGATCTGATCGTTTAGTGCTGACAATGACTGGCGCCAAACTGATTACTGAAAACGATAATCCGAAGTTATTTAACCTTGTTCACGAGGTTGTTATCGCAAGCGGATTGCCGATGCCCAAGGTTGCAATCGTTGTAGACCCAGCGCCAAATGCTTTTGCTACAGGCCGAAATCCAGAGCACGCACTAATTGCATTTACTACTGGAATTCTGGATGTAATGGATCGCGATCAACTGCAGGGCGTAATTGCCCACGAGATGTCACACGTTGCAAACCGCGACACTCTAGTTTCAGCTGTTGCGGCCTCTACAGCGGGTGCCATTGCAATCTTGTCTGATTTCTTAATGCGCATGATGTTCTTTGGTGGACGTCGAGATAGCAATAGCAATTCAAACCCAATTGCTTTAGTTGTGTCCCTAATTGTTTTAATCATGGCCCCAATTGCTGCGGTCTTACTTAAATCAGCAATCTCACGTAAGCGCGAATCTTTAGCCGATGCCACTGCGGTTTCATTTACAAGAAACCCTGCGGGGCTGCGTTCAGCTCTAGAAGTTCTTGCACGCGATTCAACTGTTGTGCAGCAGAGATCAACTGCGGTTGCTCATATCTGGATTGAATCACCATTGGATGCAAAATCTGTTTCAAAGTTGTTTGCATCCCACCCACCAATTGAAGAGCGCATTGCAACTCTTCGTGCAATGGAGAGCTTGTCTTAGTTAGGTTTTACTGCGCGCAATAAAGCTTGCGCAACATCTAATACCTGAACTTGTGACTCACGCGCTGCAACACCATCTGTAACCATTACGCGACAGAATGGACACGCAACAGCGACTTCTTCTACGCCAGTTGCAAGTGCTTCATCTACGCGGTTTAAGTTAATTTGTGTTCCAAGTTTTTCTTCCATCCACATACGACCGCCACCGGCGCCGCAACAGAATGAACGTTCTTGATTACGTGGCATCTCAGTAATTGTCACACCAGTTGCATTAAGCAATTCGCGTGGTGCTTCAAATACCTGGTTGTGACGACCTAAGTAACAAGGATCGTGATAGGTCAAAGACTTCTCTGATTTGTTAATTGGAATCAAGCGACCTTCGCGCACAAGCTGGTTAAGCAGTTGTGTGTGGTGAACAACCTGAAGTTCGTAACCACTCTGTGCATAGTCGCGACCAATTGTTGTAAAGCAGTGAGGGCAGGTAACAACAACTTTCTTTGTGCCCTTATCTTTGCGAGTTTCGAAAACTTCTGTAAATGTGTCGATGTTTTCTTTAGAAAGAATCTGATACAAGAATTCGTTTCCAGCGCGACGTGCAGGATCTCCTGTGCATGTTTCGCGCTTTCCAAGAACTGCAAACTCAACGCCTGCGATGTGCAACAACTCTGCAACAGCCTTTGTTGTCTTCTTTGCGCGCTCTTCGTAAGCACCAGCGCAACCAACCCAGAACAAATACTCAACATCTTCAGGCAACGTGCCTTCTACAACGCGGATTGGGAAATCCATTTCAGAGATCCACCCTTCGCGATCATTTTTATTTGATCCCCAAGGGTTTCCGGCTGTTTCAAGATTGCGGAATGTTCCGTTTAATTGTGAAGGGAACTCTGATTCAACAAGCACCTGGAAACGGCGCATATTTACGATGTGATCGATGTGTTCGATATCGACAGGGCACTCGTTTACGCACGCACCACATGTTGTACAAGACCACAAAACATCGAGTGAAATAGGTGCGTTTTCGCCCACCATGTTCTCTGTTTCAACTGTCTTTGCGAATGCGTGATCACGCATAGCCATGATCAAAAGCTTTGGCGAGAGTGGTTTATCAGTGTGCCATGCAGGACATTGTGATTGGCAGCGACCGCATTCGGTACAGCTGGTCATATCCAATAAGCCCTTCCACGTAATGTCACCACGTGTACCAAGACCGAATACGTCATCATCTGCTGGATCTTCGAAATCAACTGGCTTGCCGTGTGAAAGTAATTCAGGCAAGTTACCGAGTGAGTGTCCACCATCTGCGTTGCGCTTGTAATAAATATTAAAGAAAGCCAAGAAGCGGTGCCATGCAACTCCCATTGTGAGATTTGATGCAATCACAATGAACCACGTCATTGAGACAACAATTTTGATTGTTGCAACAATCTGAACCCACATGTGCAGTTGATCAAGTGTCATCGACTTGAACATCTCAGCAATTGGCCAGGTCAAACCAAAGTGCCAGTTCCAAGATGTGTACTCAGAGAGCGCGCCTTCTAATCCGCGCAGCGCGGTAACACAGAAGACAATTGCAAGAATTGTTGCTTCAACGTAATACGCCTTCCAACTTCCAGAACCGTAGAAACGTGAAGAGCGTCCGCTCTTCTTAATTCGAGTTACTTGGCGAATACCAATAAGTGTGACGATTCCAATTCCTGTTGCCCAACCAATGAACTCTGTAAATAATTCATATGGTGCGAAGTGACCAATAAATGGAAGTGCGAAATCTGGATTAAGAATTTGACCATATGCAGTAATTAATGTTCCAAAGAGTGCGCCGAAACCAATCATTACAAACCAGTGCGCAATTCCTGTTCCGGTGAAATTAAGCATCTTTGTATGACCAAGGACTTCAGTAAGCATGTTCTTAAGACGTGCACCGCGATCACCTGAACGAGTTGGATCTGGCTGGCCCTTCTTATAGACCGATAACAATTGGCGGACCCGAATTGTCAGAAGGACGAGGGCGGCAACGGTGATCCCGTAGGCCAGAGCTGCTAGTGCAATAGTCATGGGGCAAATCTTAGGTTCCCCATCGGGAATAAGTGGGGTGGCTTCCCTGTTATCCAGGGTGAGAAACCTGAGTCGCCTCGACTCAACCTTTTAGGTATAGTTCGACTCAGGTTTAAGGCTAGATCTAACAGAAGGAGCAGTAAATAAATGGCTAGAGCAGTTGGTATTGACCTCGGAACGACAAATAGCTGCGTTTCCGTACTTGAAGGTGGAGAACCCACCGTCATCGCTAATGCTGAAGGCGCCCGTACAACCCCATCGATCGTCGCATTCGCAAAGAACGGCGAAGTACTCGTCGGTGAGGTCGCCAAGCGCCAGTCAGTAACAAATGTGGAGCGAACAATTCGTTCAGTAAAGCGCCACATGGGTACTTCATGGAACATCGATATCGATGGCAAGAAGTACACACCACAAGAAATTTCTGCACGCGTGCTTCAGAAGTTAAAGCGTGACGCTGAGGCATACCTCGGTGAAACTGTTACAGATGCTGTTATTACAGTGCCTGCATACTTCAATGACGCACAACGTCAAGCAACAAAAGAAGCTGGCGAAATTGCTGGTCTTAATGTTCTTCGTATCATTAACGAACCAACGGCCGCAGCGCTCGCATACGGTTTAGACAAGGCTGATAAAGAACAGACCATTCTTGTCTTCGACCTTGGTGGTGGAACATTTGACGTTTCACTTCTAGAAATCGGCGACGGAGTTGTTGAAGTTAAAGCAACCAATGGTGATAACAACCTTGGTGGAGATGACTGGGATCAAGCACTCGTTGATCACTTGGTTACAACTTTCGGTTCTAAGAACGGAATTGATTTAACTAAGGACAAGATGGCGATGCAACGTGTTCGTGAAGCTGCTGAAAAAGCAAAGATTGAATTGTCATCATCACAGAGCGCATCAATTAACTTGCCATACATCACTGTCGATGCTGAAAAGAATCCATTGTTTATGGATGAAACAATTACACGCGCTGATTTCCAAAAACTTACTGCAGCTCTTCTAGAGCGTTGCAAGAAGCCTTTCCAAGCAGTTCTTAAGGATGCTGGAATTCCAATCGCAAATATTCAAAGCGTTGTACTTGTTGGTGGTTCAACCCGTATGCCAGCAGTTGTGGATCTTGTCCGCGAACTTACTGGTGGAAAAGAACCTAACAAGGGCGTAAACCCTGACGAAGTTGTTGCAGTTGGTGCATCACTTCAAGCAGGTGTTCTTAAGGGAGAAGTTAAAGATGTTCTTCTGTTGGACGTAACACCACTCTCACTTGGTATCGAAACCAAGGGCGGCGTGATGACACGTTTGATCGAACGCAACACAACTATTCCTACAAAGCGCAGTGAAATCTTTACAACTGCTGATGACAATCAGCCAGCGGTACAGATCCAGGCCTACCAAGGCGAGCGTGAAATGGCTGCTTATAACAAGAAGCTAGGCATGTTCGAATTAACAGGTCTTCCACCTGCACCACGTGGAGTTCCACAAATCGAAGTTACATTCGATATCGATGCAAACGGAATTGTTCACGTATCTGCAAAAGATCTTGGAACTGGAAAAGAACAGAGCATGACCATTACTGGTGGCTCTGCACTCTCTAAGGAAGAAATCGAACGCATGATGGCTGACGCCGAATCCCACGCTGAAGAAGATCGTAAGCGTAAGGAAGAAGCAGAGATCCGTAACACCGGAGATTCACTTGTGTATCAAACTGAAAAGTTCTTGACAGAAAATGCTGACAAGTTCACAGAGGGTGAAGCACTTGAGAAGAAGACTGAAACTGAGTCAGCACTTGCTGAACTTAAGACAGCACTCGGTGGCGCTAACTTTGAGATGATCAAAACTGCAACTGAGAAAGTTTCAACTCTCAGCCAAGCACTCGGTGCAGCGTTGTACGCAGCTAATGCGGCACAAGCAACACCAGGAGCGCAAGCAGAAGATGGCGTTGAAGACGCTGAGATCGTCGAAGAAGCGTAATGTCTGAAGACATTACTGTTGAAGAAGTTGTAACAGAGGCTGCGCCGGATCAAGAGATTGATCCGGTTGCAGCACTTACATCTGACTTACAACGCTTACAAGCAGAGTATGCAAATTATCGAAAGCGTGTAGAACGCGATCGAGCACTTGCACACGAACTTGCAATCGGTTCTGTTCTTGCAGAGTTTCTCTCCGTGCTAGATGACATTGATCGCGCTGAATCACATGGCGAACTCAGCGGCGGATTTAAATCTGTTGCAGATCAAATCAATGCAATTACATCTCGCATCGGTCTAGAAAAATACGGCACCGAAGGCGAAGCCTTTGATCCGAATATTCACGAAGCTCTGATGCACGACACATCAGCAGATGTTGCTGTGCCAACTGCAAGCAAGATTTTGCAACCAGGTTACAAATTTAAGGATCGCATCTTGCGTCCTGCACGTGTAAGCGTTACTGACCCAGAGAGCTAATACAAAAAATGGCCGCGAAAGATTTATACGAAAAGGATTTTTATAAGATCCTGGGCGTATCTAAGTCTGCGACCCCTGATGAAATAAAGAAGAAATACCGCACTCTTGCGCGTGAATTACACCCAGATAAGACCAAGGGCGATGCCAAGCGAGAAGAAGAGTTCAAGGCAGTCTCTGAGGCCTATGACATCTTGTCGGATACAAAGAAAAAAGCAGAGTACGACGAAGCACGTTCGTTATTTGAACGTGGTGGTTTCCGTGCACCAACTGGTGGACAGAATTTCCAAGGCGGAGATTTCGGTGACATGTTCGGCGGCGGAAATCCGCAAGATATCTTCGCCAATTTATTTGGCGGTGGACGTCGTGGTCCCCGTAAAGGACAGGATTTACAGACCGAATCAAAGATTTCATTTCGCGAATCTGTATTTGGTACAACGCTAGAACTTCGTTTATCCACAGATGGTGGACCATCACAAAACATTACTGCGCGTGTTCCTGCAGGTGTAAATGATGGAGCAAAGATCAGAGTAAAAGGAAAAGGCGCACAAGGTGAAGCAGGTCCTGGTGATTTATTTATTCTGCTTCATGTAAAACCACACCCGATTTATTCGCGTAAAGGCGAACACATCACAATGACACTTCCTGTGACATTTACAGAAGCGGCGCTCGGCGCCGATATTAAAGTTCCAACAATTGCTGGAGATGATGTCACTGTGCGTCTTGCACCAGGAACACCAAATGGCCGCGTGCTTCGTGTTAAAGGTCGTGGAGTTGTTAAGGGCGGCACAACTGGAGATTTACTTGTGACCGTAGAAGTACAAGTTCCACGTCACACAGAAGGTAAAGCTGAAGAAGCACTCAAAGCATTTGCAGAAGCAACAGCTCACGAAGATGTTCGTGCAGAATTTATCTCTAAGGCATCACAATGAAAGACGAAGAGACAACACAACCGGGCGATGACGCAGCGCTTTATGTAATTTCAGTTGCTGCTGAATTATCTGGTTTACATCCCCAAACACTGCGTCAATACGATCGCATGGGATTAGTTTCACCAGAGCGTGCATCTGGTCGTGGTCGCAGATACTCATTGCAAAACATTGCATCCCTTCGCACTGTACAAAGACTGATTGGTGAAGGCATCAACCATGCTGGCATTAAACGCATCATCGAATTGGAATCAGCAATGGCGAATATGGCTATTGAAGTCGCACAACTGCGAATTGAAGTAGATGCGCTGCTGACGCAAAACCCTCCAAAAGGCCTTGCTGTACGCAAGAAAAACCCTGTAATTGTTTACAAAGAAGAGCAGTAAAAATGGATAGGCTCGCCCCATGAGCGCACGCGAGCAACTTAAAGAACAGATTATTTCTAAAGCCGTCGTACACGGAAAAGTTATTTTGTCTTCCGGCAAAGAAGCTGATTACTACGTTGATCTTCGCCGCGTCACATTGGACTCTGTTGCAGCGCCACTTGTTGGACAAGTGATGCTCGATCTAACAAAAGATTTAGATTATGAAGCAGTTGGTGGACTTACATTGGGCGCAGACCCTGTTGCAACAGCGATGATGCATGTTGCAGCCCAACAAGGACGAAAGATTGATTCATTCGTTGTGCGCAAGGCAGAAAAAGCTCACGGATTGCAACGCCGCATTGAAGGACCAGATGTTGTTGGCAAAAGAGTTTTAGCAGTTGAAGATACTTCAACAACTGGTGGTTCAGTTCTCACTGCAGTTGAAGCGTTACAAGAAGCTGGCGCAATTGTTGTTGGCGTTGCTGTAATTGTTGAACGTGGTGCAGAACCAAAGATTAAAGAAGCTGGCTTCGAATATCGAGCCGCTTTCCAATTAAAAGACTTGGGTTTATGACAAGTGGTGCTTAGTGCGCCACTCTTTAAATAATCCAAAAATCATCGGGATAAGTGTTATCAGAACAATCACACCAACTGCCATGTACATATAAGAGTTAGCTTTATCGCCGAGCGCATCACCTAATAAATAACCAATTCCAATGGCAACTTGGGTCCAAATAATTGCACCGATTGCATTCCATGTTGAAAAGAGTTTTCGATCTAATAAAACAACACCGCAGGTTGGATTTAAGAGAGTTCTAGCAAAAGGAATAAAGCGTCCGAAGACCAGCGCTTTTCTAGGTCCATATTGAGCCAGCAATTTTTCAACTCTTCGAACCATATTCTGATTAAAGAATCGTGTATCTGGCCTTTCAAAGAACTTTCTTCCGTATTTGCGGCCAAACCAATAACCAACTTCTCCGCCAACGATTGCAGCTATTGGAGCGGTAAGAAATAAGAGCGGTGTAGATAACTTGGCATCGCCCAAAAGATCAGTGCCGGCAGAAGATGCTGCCATCCCGGCTAAGAAGACAACTTCGCCCCCAGGAAAGACCAGACCGATCAAGAGTCCGGTTTCCATAAATATGATGGCCAGAACCCCAATTAGTCCCAGGGTGGACACAACCGCGCTGGCATCAAAGAGGGTCGATATGTCCATCCCATCAGCCTAGACCGATGTCTAATAGATAGGTGTATTTGCCTTTTTCGGGGGCGGTGTGCGTAGACTGCGACAACTTTGTGGTCCATTCGGGCCCTTTCGCTCCACGCAAAAAGAAAGCAGAAGGAGACAACATGCGAGCTTCCAGCTCCCAATCACTTGTGACTGTAGAAGGTTCAAACCTGACCTACGTCTACGTCGTTCTAGCAATCTCATTGATCGCCCTGGGAATCGCCTGGGCACTTCGCGCCCAAGTATTGGCGCAGAGCGATGGCACAGCCAAAATGCGTGAAATCGCAGAAGC
>Ga0315903_10010881_pt1 | contig 10779 bp, 7 predicted proteins | sample LakEriMetagenome_7_FD_203524 | JGI IMG/M metagenome (GOLD analysis project Ga0315903, IMG submission 203524) | Freshwater fungal communities from buoy surface, Lake Erie, Ohio, United States - Buoy 2 MA119 | ecosystem: Environmental > Aquatic > Freshwater > Lake | place: USA: Lake Erie, Ohio... | reverse complement strand
GCTCATAGAAGTCGCCAAGGAAATGCCGCGTGGCACGGCCCACTGCCCGTGGAAGATTCTCCTCCCGGCGTGGATTCTGGTGTCCTACAGCAGCGGGCTGCGGCTCGGAGATATGCTGGCGCTGACGCATGAGTCCATCCGTGGAAACAAGCTGGCGATTGTGATGGCCAAGACCCGCCGTCCGCATGTTGTCATGCTGGACGAAGCGGCCCTCCTCGCCATCGGCTCCCTCCCTCGCAGAGGCCCCCGCATCTTCGGGGACTTGGTCGGAAGGTGCGTGTTTATACGCGCGTTCCGACGATTGGTCAAACGGGCCGGGCTGTACGGCAGTGGCAAATACCTGCGTAGAAGCAGTGCCACCTATGCGGTAATCGCCGGCCAAGACCCCACTGGACACTTAGGACACGCCACGGCCGGGCTGGCCCAGAAACATTATGTAGACCCGGTCTTGGTCGCAGATGCCAAGCAGCCGGTGCCGAGCCTATCGAACCCCTAGAATTTCCATGGGGGCCATCTCTGCCTTCTTCTTTTCGCGGGCACGCTGGGCTGCCTCGGACTGCAAGATTTTGTAGAGGAGGTAGAGTCGCCGCTGATCTTCCGGCATCTTCCGCAGAACATCTTCGGGCACGGTGAGGTTTTCGTACGTGCGGACGCCAGGGGTCGCGGTCAGCAACTCGTTGAGCGTGTTCCTCGCCGCAAGCTGCTTGGTCCGCTCTTGGTCGATGTCGGTGATCTTCACGCCCAGCGTGTTGTTGACGAGCAACTTCAGCGCTCGCTCGGCTGGCGTCAGCCGGTTATCCATCGCCGTGCGGGCCAAGGACATGGCCTTTGATCCGCCCGGGGCATTGACCAACACTTGCTCGGCCGCGCGGGCAAGCGGGCCGTACTGGGGGTCTACGGCATTCTCTAGCACTGAGTACACATCCGACAGCTCGCGTCCGCTGTAGAGCTGGCGGTTCAGCACCATCTCAAGCGGCGCCTTGATCAGCGGGTTGAGCTGACCGAGCAGGTTCATGCCGGTCTTCTGTAGCGAATCCACCACACGCTGCGAGGCAGTGTTGCCGATGCCGGGCGAGAACAGGTTGATCAGGCCTTCGTAGGGAAGATCAATGTTGTTGATGACGCGCTGAAGGTTCTCGGCCGGCTGTCCTCCAAACTCTGGCGGCAGGGCAATCGCTGCCGACTGCCGCAGATGCTCGGGGAGGAACGACCCTTCTCGCGGCTGCGAGGCTCGGGTAACCGCACGGATCGTCTGCCCCTGTAATCCGCCGGGGCGGTACAGGATGTTCTCCGCGACCAGCGGGGCAATGCCGCGCGTGTAGGAATAAAACGGCACCAGCTTCTTTAGCCGTCGCTCAAAGTCCGTAAACGCCTGCGGGCTGTAGTCCACCTGTGTCTTGAACACGGCTTGCGCCGCGGCGTCTGGCGAGTAGCCCTGGCGAAGGGCAGAGATGTAGGTGCCGAGACGATTGGCATCTTCCACTCGCCGGCCGACTCGCTCATGGAGATCGATGAGTGGGTTCAGCGTCCTAGAGGGGGCGTCTTCTCCTCGCAGCAATGCGCCCGGACCATTGACTCCGCGGATGGTTGCCCACTCACGCCATGTCCTGTCAGGGTCATACAGCAGCCCGCCGTCGCCAACCCATGGAACGGACCTCTGAGTATCGCCGCCAGGGTAAAGAGCTTGGGCTGCTTGCTCGGGGATACCTTCGGACTCGCTGACCAGCCCGCCGCCAAGCCGGTTGCGGGCTGCCTCCATCTTGAACTTGTCGATGCGTTCTTCTGGCAACAGCGCTTCGTACCCCGGCGCCGTACTGAGGCGCTCCTCAACAGACGGCACCAGCCCGAACAGACTTCGCTGGTCGTAGTTCCCCTTGCCCGCCTGTACGCCAACCAGCCAGTTCACAAAGTTTTGTGCTGGGTTCTGATCGCCCTGAGTCAGGCTGGAGATGAATCCCGAATAGGCGTTCCGCGTGTGGTAGGCCGGATTGGCCAGAGCCAGAACCTTAAACAGGTTGGTGTAGGAATCGTACGACCTCCCCAGCAGCGAGTCTGCCTTCTGTTGATTCAGCGGCGATAGCTTTTTGAGGTCGGCAACGACGCTTTGGGGCACGGACGCGGCCCCGACATCCACGCCCGGCAGTCGCCGCTCTAGAACCTCTCGCAGCGCGGCCGGCTCAAAGCCCAGCTCCGCAGCCGCCTCCAGCAAGTTGACTGCGCCACCGGCCGGCATCACGTTGGCGGGAATCTGCGAGACGTTATTGATCAGTTCGTCCGCAATGACCTGAGCGTTGGCCTGCGACTTTGCGTGCCCCGACAGGTAGCGGGCCATCTCGTTGATTGGCGACTGATCGAACAGGCCAACGTTGTTCTGGGCAAACTGGTTGTCGGCCCGAATCAGCATGTCTCCGAGCTGGACCTTGAGAGAATCCTGCTGGAGCTTTGCGGCAGCGTCCGCGTCAGCCTGCTTGCGTAGTAGCGAATTGAGTCTTTGCTGCCATTCGGATCGCTCGGAGTCAAGGAGCGTCGGGTCGCTCAGAAACTCACGCAGGCTTTCGGCCGTGTGGCCATTGTCGGAAATCTGTTGGACGCCAACCTTGTTGTACGGCGCCTCCATGCCCAACTCGGTGAAGGCCTCGTCAATAATGCCCGGGGTCTGGAGGTCGTTTGCCCCGACAAGGCGAGATCGCAGGTTCTGCCCAAAGTCGCCCGACATGAGCCTGCGGAATGTCTCGGCTCGCCGCGGAAGGTCGGTCTTCAAGTCGCGGCTTCGGCCGACCACATCATCCAGGTTCAAGACCCGGGCGCCGCGGGAGTATGGGTTCTCCCTGGCCCGCACCCGACCGGGAAGATCAAGCAAGTCCGGTGCGTCAAAGTAGATCGCCTGCGACGGGAAGAACCCCACGTTCTCCAGGCTGTTGGCCACAGGGATGCTTCGGCCGACCGACGCCGCCTCGTCCCTGGCCTGAGCCAGCCGCTCCGCCATTGAGTCGCGGAACTGCTTCCATTCCGGAACTGCGTACAGCGCCGCGACGGCCTGCTGGTCTTGGAGGCCCAGCAAGTCTGTGGGCGATTCGATGGTGTCGCGAATTGCGTTTTGAATACGCGGGTCGTTGAACGTGAAGTCCGCGTGCTGCCCCTTCTCGGCGCCAAGGACCTGCTCGGCAAGCCATTGCCGAGAGTCTCTCTGGTTTTTGCCGGCTTCTGCGAACGCCTCGCGGTTACGCCACTGCTTGTCGTAATCAACTTCGCCCATCACGCTCGGATCGAACGCTGCGGTGGTGCGATTAAGGACAGGTCCAGTGAATGGGTTTCGTCTGGCCCTCTCGCCAAGCGTGTCTAGCGCCCTAGCGGCCATGTCCCCAGCCGCTCCGCCGACGACGTTGAAGCCGCGCTCAGTCCCCGGAATGCGGAAATCAAACATGCCGGCAAGTGGCTGATCCAAGAGATCGTCTGGATTAAGCCCCTTGCCGCGAGCGGCGTCGGCAAACCTGCTAAACGCATCGGTGTCATCCGACATGCCGATGATCCCGCGGCCCGTGGTGGACCGCATGAACTCGCGGATGCCCTTGCCTTGCTGGCGGGCCAAGAGTGCGGCATTGTCTAGCAAGCCGGCGCGGCTGGCCGTGCGGGCCGCAGTGCTGTACGCGCCCTTGCCAAGCATGGCCCACGGCGCGAAGTACGTAGTCGGGTCAAGCGCCACCTCGGCAGCAATGCCAGCCGCGAAGTTGGACCACGTATCATCATTGCCAGTCATCCCGAACTGACGCAGCAGTTCGCGGCCCTCCACACGCTCGTCGGACGTTTGGCCGAGCGCCCGCAGCCCACGGAACGGATCGCCGTCTGCAAGCCCAGAGATTGTCCCGCGGACCATAGCCCCCGGTGTATCCAGCAACCAGCCTAAGCCGGTCAGTCCGGAAGCGCCGATATTTGACAGGGACTGCAGAACGCTCTGACGCTCCTCCTCTGGCATGAGGTCGGAGATTTTGCGCCGGCGGCGCTCGCCCGTTAGCGGATCGACTTCGTACTGCTCGTCCAGCAGGCTGTTTGGGTCATAGATATCAAACAGCGGGGAGAGGGCCATCAATACGCGGGCGTGCCGCCTCGCGACCAGCTGCGCTGCTGGCCGTATTTGGCAACAAGCATTTGCCGGACGGCGGGGTCCTTAATACCAAGCCCAATCAGAGTGGCGTGAAGCCTGTTGGCGTCATCTGGATAGAAGCCAAGCCAAGACTTGTCCGACTCACGCGCCTTTTGTTTCATAAGCTCTTCAGCAAGCGGATGGTTGTAGTTTCCTTGCTGCAGTTGGTACGTGCCCTCGCCGCCAGGGAGAGCGCGAGCTTCAGCCTCCTTATTCGCGGCCAGTTGTTTGTCGAAAGTCTCTTGCTTCGCCTTTGCCGCAGCAAGCTCGGCATCTATCGGAAGTTTGGCCATGTCGAAGCGACGGTCCCATTCCTGGGCGCTGTTTTGACTTTCATTCCGCATCTTCTCTAGCGCCATCTCATTAGCCCATCGAATTTCTTCCATGTGCCGCTGCGCCGCGGCCTCTCTCGTCGCGGCATCCTCGGCCCTCGCCGCGCCTCTTTCGTCCATCTCAGCCCTGAACTGCCGGTCCTGCTGCGCCCGCGCGTCGGCAGCGGCTTGGTTTTGTGTTTCAATCGCCAAAATCCGCGCGTCCATCTCCGGATTGCCCCTCACTTCGGCAACGTCCACGGCAGCAGCCTGATTGCCGCCCGGCATCATGTACTGCAGCGACTTCTGCCGCTCTTCCTCTGGGAGGTCTGCGAGAGCGGCGTACATCGCTCGGTTGCCGCCGCCGAGGTTTTGAGCGCCGCCAGCCAAGTAGGTCATCGCCGCCCACTTCTTCTTGCGATTCGCTTCGGCTTCGTCTTGGCGAGTGCCGGCCATGTCGCGGAGCGATTGCGTGGCCATGCTGAGTTGGGCGGGAGTCATGCCAACCTCCGGGTCGACCTCTGCATCCGCAAGGCCCTCCTCGTACAAGCGCCTAGCCTCTTGCCGAGACACGCCGGCCTGTTGCGCGAGCCGCTTAATCCGAAGTTCCGTTTCGTATGGGCTTGCTCGCCTGCGGGGCGCAGGGTCCAGTGCCATCGGGGAAGCGGCGGCGTTCAGATCGTCCTGCACGTTGCCTACAAGATCGCCGCGAACATTCAAGCCTGCCATCTACAACTCCTTACCTTACGTTTCGCTGACGATCACCCAATGCCTGGAGGCGACGAACCTCTGCCATAACCTGATTCGTTTCTGGAACCTCGCCGCCAACTTCCATGCGGCGAGCGTTGAGCTTCTGCAACAAGCGCTGCGCCTCGCCGTGGTAGTCGGTCGGCATGGGCGGCTCGTAGCCAGGAGCGTTCTTCTGCTTGTTGGACAGGTCCAGCAAACGATTGATCTCCGCCATCATCGCCTTGGCCTCTGGCACCTCGCCGCCGGCAGCGCGCCGCATGGTGTTGAGCTGATCCATCAGCTCGCGAGCCTGGAACGAATAGTCCGCAGGCGCATTTCTCTTCGCTTCTCTGGCGAGGTATTGACGCTTGAAGCGATCCGCAAACTCCTGCTCATCGGGCGGAAGTTCGGAGTCAACCTTCGGCGCCGGGCGGGATTCCTCAACGAGGTCCGCATTCCCGGAGGTGTCGGTTAGGTCGCCTTGCGCCGGCTTTTCTCCAGATGGATACAGAGATGCAAGGCCAGCCCCGACACCCACCGTCGCAGCGGCAGCCCCAAGTTCTCCAAGACCTCCGCGGATAGAGTCGGCCCGCTCTGCGTCAGCGGCACGGGCGGAGGCCGCATCGGCGTTTTTGGTGCGGATGGCGTCTCCAGCAACCCTCGCCAGCTGCGGGTCTTGGTTGCGAAGGTTTGGCGTACGCCCGCGGCGAAGGTTGTCGTTGGCCCTCCAGCCCTTGTCCAGCTGATGCCAGAGCGGGGAGCCGAGTTCAAAGTCGGGAGCGGAGTCCAGCGGACCAATGTCGATGCCAGAGAAGTCGGCCGGGCCTGTGCCGCGGGCCGAATTCAGTTGGCGTTGAGCCGCAGGGCTGAGTTGAACCTGCTTTCCGGAAACCCCGCTGTGGACCGGCCAGTTTTCCCGATAGATGTCCGGGAAGCCATCGGACTCCACCTCGCGGGCGACATGACGCCATTCCGGATCATGCCACGCGGAAGAAGCCTCTACTCCAGAAAAGTCTGGCTTACCGCGAACGTAAACCTTAACTGCTTCGGCCGCGGGGTCGCCCGCGGGAGCGTCCCGCAAAGCAGCAGCAAGGCCCGGCGACATGCCGCGAGCCGGGTCCGACCAGACCTCGGCTCCCGTCAGCTGGACAGCCTGCGGATCAAGATTGGCTGCCGCGGCCCTGGCAACGTCATCGGACACATTTATTGGGACGCCAGACGGCGCACGGCCGGCAAGGCGGCGAATTGTTTCGATTACATCGTCCACCTTCCCCATTACTTCTTCCCCTTCTTCTTCGGCACATCCGGCAGCTCATCGTCGCCGTCGTACGGAAGGTCATCGTCGGTCACCATCGGCGTGTTGGGCTTGCCGTGCTTCTCCTCATGGAGGTCGGCTAGGTCGTTCTTCTCTGCCTTGTCGCCCGGTTTCTTGCCAAGGCTCTTGACGAGCTTTCTCTCCTCTTCGTCATCCGAGACAAGGAGTTGCTTCACCATCCGCTTAAGCGCGGCGTTAGTAAGATCGTCTAGATCAAAATCGATACGTGCCATTGTAATTCCCGAAGGACCCGAGATTGCTTGAGTTGCCGACACTGCCCAGCAAGCCGCCAAGGGCGTTGCCTTGAAACTGCAGGATGCCTTGATTGCGTTGCAGGGCGGCTAGCGCGTTGGCGTAGTCGTTCTGCATGGCGATGGAAGAGGCCCCTTGGCCAAAATTCTCTTGATTCGTCTGGTACTGGAGCGTGTTGTTGGCGTTGGTCGCCGCATCTTGTGCAGGGATTTGGTATGCCTTGGCAATCCCATCCGCGAGGTTCTGCGCCGCTTGGATTCCGGCGGTCGCCAAGGTTCCGCTGCCACGCGAAACGCCGTTCCTGTCCATGGCCTTCATGTTAAACCGGGGGTCCGCGGACGCCTGGGCTTGGGCGAGCGCAGTGTTAAACAGGCCTTGCGTGTTTGGCACCTTCTGCGGCGCGAATGTCGAAGTAGTGGTCGCGTAGTTCATCAGAAGATGTTTCCGAGAAGCCCGTTAAGTCCGCCCGACATTTTCCCGAGATAACTCAGCTTCATGGACTGCTGCTGGTTGGCGAGATTGTTAGCGTTTTGCTGCGCCTGCGACATCTGCTGCAGCCCAGCCAAGGCCGTGGACTGCTGGGCCTTCTGGGCGGCGGCGAGGTACTCGTTGTTGGCAGTGGCTGCGGCACGCTCGTAATCCATCCCGGCAGCCAGGGCGCGGGCGCGGTACACATCCCCCGCCGAGCCTGGGTACTGAAGAACGCCCCGCTGGTTGGCAAGCCCAGCCAACGCCTGCTGCTGCATGCCGGGGGTGACTGGAGGATTGTTTTGAATGCCGGTGTCGTATGAGAGCATTTACTGCAACCCTATTTGCGAACGACCCGCGGCGAGTTTTGGACTTTGCCTAATGCGCTCATATACTGCTGGGCAATCTGCTTGTTGCGTGCGTTCTGCGCGTCCTGCATCTTGAATCGCATCTGCTGCTGTGCCAGCGGAGTCATAACGCCCGTGCGATCCATGACATCGCCAAGTTGGCCGATGGCATTGTTGCGGGCGGCGTCGTTGGAGTTATTGAACGACCCGTACGCGGACCCGAGCTGTGAACCCAGTGCGCCGACCTGCCCAGCGCCTTGTTGCAGGGCGGAACCAAGGAGGGCTGCGCCGTCACGCGGAACATTGGCGTAGAACTGATTCATGCCGTTGTTGAGCTGGCCATACCCGCCGGCCAAGGCGCGCCGCACATTGCCGAGGCCCGCATTCATCCAGCCGTTCAAAAGGCTGTCATTAGCGGCCATGGATGAGCCGAGCTGATTGCGGCTTGCCTGCCCGGTCTGCATCAGATAGCGGGCAATTGGCGAAGAGTTGATATCATTCCGCGACTGGTTAATCGCGTCGTAACCCTGTCCGAGCGACGAGCCAATTCCAGAACTAGACTGCGAAAAGTCGCTGTTGATTCCGCTCAGGGCGGTGTTCAGCATGCCCGGGAGTGCATTGGCCTGCCGTGCCGTAGACTGCAACGACCCAAAAGCGTTGGCTCCATCGCGGTCGATGCCCTGCATGGCGGTGCCCATCATGCCGGGGATGTTGCTGTTAATCGACGCCAAGCCGCTGTTGAGGTTGGCGTATCCGGCATCTCCAGCGGAACGAATGCCCTGCATGCCCGAAGCGAACATGCCAGGGATGTTCGCCAGTTGATCTGACAATGTGCCGATCTGGCTGTAGGCCGAACCGCCGGCGCCGTCGATCACATTCCCGCCCGCGGCCCCGTAGCCGCCCATGGCGTTGTTGATGGATGAGGTGGTGTTGCCAATGGCGTTCCCGCCCGCGGCGCCAGTGCCGGCAAGTCCCATGAGAACGCCGCTGTCGGCTGCGCTCATCTGGCCCGCGCCAAAGGGAGCTTGGCTAGGAAACGGCGGCAGCGATTGCGGCCTTTGATACCAGGCCGGGGAAGAGGGCGGGGCGAATGCGCCCGCGGAACCAGCGCCGCCGCCGAACGAGCCGCCGCCCGATGGGGAATAGCTGCCCGAAGCGTAACCGAGCGGCTCGCCGGCAGCGGTCATGCTCACGCCGCCACCCGACCCACCGCCGCCACCAAATGCGTTCGCTGCCACGCCGATCTGGCCAAGCCCAAGCTCCCTGGCAAGCCCGAGCTTCGCCATGTCGGCCCGATAGCTCGCGCCGGTGTTGTAGGCCCCCAGGTCTGTGTTCGCCAGTGAGGCAAGGAGGTTTGCCCTCGCCCCCTGTGAGGCAGCACCGTACTGCGACTGCGCGTTGCCGAGCGAGCCGTACATGCCGCCCAAGGCCGAATTGGTCGCCCCGCCGAACTGGCCGGCTGCGGTTCCAAGGGTGCCGTAGAGATTGGCGCCGGCGTTCGCGAGGCTTCCGCCAAGGTTCGCCGCAGAGTTGCCAAGCGACCCCGCCGCGGCCCCGTACGCCTGCCCCATCGTCCCGGCCATGTTGCCGTAGGCGCCAGCGAGGTTGCCGCCGAGGGCGGCGTTGGAAGAGTTGTAGCTGTTGAGTGCCGCGCCGTAGGCAGAACCCAGTGCGCCTGCGGTATTGCCCCGAGCCGTTGACAGGCCAGTTCCAAGATTGCCGGCTGAATTCGCCAGCCCACCCAACACGCTGCCGTAAGCGGTCCCGAGCGAGCCTGCGGCGTTGGCTCTCGCCGCGGAAGTGCCGGTCCCGAGCTGACTGTAGGCGTTGGCTCCAGCGTTGCCCAGGGAGGCGGCGGACGATCCAAGGTTCGCCAGCGCGCTGTTCCGGGACGCACCGTACGAACTCATGGCCCCTTGGTTCGCAGCCTGCATGTCGGCCATGGCCTTGTAGGCCGCAGACTGATTTTGGGCTTGGGCGCCAAACGCCCCGCCCATCATCTGGCCCATCGCGCTCAGGCCAGATGTCCCGAGATTGGCGGCAGCGATCTGCCGAGCTGTCTCGGTCTGCCCCATGGCGGCAGTCTGGTTGGAATAAAGATTTTGAAGATTGGTGCCGTAGTTGTTGTACAGCCCCGCCAACGACGAGCCGATCTGGCCAAGCCCTTGGGCGTAACTGCCATACGCATTGGCCCCCGAGTTTGCGTAGTTGCCGTAAATATTGCCCGGCTGGCCGTACAGCGTGCCCTGAGCGCCGGCCTGGGCGGCACCGACCTGTCCTTGGGCGGCAGCCTGAGCGGCCCCGATTTGCCCCTGTGCCTTCAAATGCTCGGCGGCGGTTTTTGCGGCCGAAGCCTGCGAAACCGGATCGCCCTTAAAGGTGTAATTCGGGACCTTGATAAATGCCATGCGATTCTCCTACTGACTATTGTCCTCAAGCCACATTCTTCTCCACCTTCCCCTTGGGGGTGAACGAGATGTCTTTTGTCCCATCCTCCTCAATTGCACAAGTTTCAGCGTTAAATTTGTATTTTGGCACCTTGATGGTTTCCTTGGTGCCGGTAAATACGTGCGTGTGCGCAAGGAGTTTGGCGGATTCCCCGGGGTCCCCCTTGTCCCCCTTGGGGCCTCGCCCCTGCATGATGTTTATCACCACGTTTGTGACATAGTCCACCAAGTTAATGGTGGTGTCGTTGTCGTTGATGAAGGTTCTGCTATCGGTGAGAAACGTATCGCCTTCATGGAAGACATCGCCCAAATGCGTGACAGTGGACTCGTTTATCACATCGCCCTGATTGACGGTGTTGTCAAAGTAGGAGTCGCCCTCAAAGTTGTTGACCGTCTGGCTGTAGGTGTTTTGCGTGGTTTGGAGAGTTGTTGAAAAGTCGTTGTAGCTGTTGTCCGTATACTGGTTGTTGTACCAGTTGCTGATGTTGTTGTTGTTGACGGAGTTGTCGGAGTTGTTGATGGAATTGTTGTAGGTGAAATAATCGGACTGGGAATTTAGGTTGAAGTTCTGGGCGTTGCTAAAGTTGTTGGTGGTTTGGTAGTTGTCGCCGTAGAACAAGTCGCCGCCAAAGTGGCTGCTGACGTTGCCGCCAAACAAATTGCTGACGTTGGAGGTTAGGTAGTTGTTGTTCGTATTGCCGCCGTAGCTATTGAAGTTCCAGACGTTGGGCGGGTATTGGTTTACGGGCCGGTCGCCGTAGCCGTTGTA
>Ga0315903_10010877_pt1 | contig 10783 bp, 11 predicted proteins | sample LakEriMetagenome_7_FD_203524 | JGI IMG/M metagenome (GOLD analysis project Ga0315903, IMG submission 203524) | Freshwater fungal communities from buoy surface, Lake Erie, Ohio, United States - Buoy 2 MA119 | ecosystem: Environmental > Aquatic > Freshwater > Lake | place: USA: Lake Erie, Ohio... | reverse complement strand
AGAGTTTGAAGAAGTAAAAGACGATAACAAAAAAACAGGCTAATCATTCATTAGCTTTTAAACCTGGTTTAATATGCCTAAAAAGGACTACTATGATATTCTTGGCATAAATAAAAAAGCTACACCTGAAGAAATAAAAAAAGCATATAGAACTTTAGCAATGAAATATCACCCTGATCGTAATCAAGGTGATAAAACTGCAGAAGCTAAATTTAAAGAAGCATCTGAGGCTTATCAAGTTTTATCGGATCCTAAAAAAAAATCATCCTATGATCAGTTTGGTCATTCTGCCTTTGAAGGAGCAGGTGGAGGCGCAGGTGGATTTGATTTTGGTGGATTTGAGAGTGGAGCATTTTCTGACATCTTTGATGATTTTTTTGGCGACTTTATGGGCTCTGGACGAGGCAGTAGTCGATCTAAAAAATCAAGATCTAATAGAGGATCAGATTTAAAAATTAATTTAGAGGTTAGTTTAGAAGAGGCTTATTTTGGAAAAAAACAAACAATAAATTTATCATCGAACGAAAAATGTGAAAAATGTTCAGGAAGCGGAGCTGAACCTGGCTCAAAGCCAAAAAAATGCTCAACTTGCGATGGCTATGGAAAAGTTAGAACACAGCAAGGCTTTTTTACATTACAGCAAACTTGTCCTGACTGCGGTGGAGATGGTGAAATGTTATCAAATCCTTGTAAAGATTGTAGGGGATCTGGCGCAGTTAAAACTAAAAAAAATCTATCCATTCAAATTCCAAAGGGAGTTGATGATGGCACACAAATGAGATTATCTGGCAAAGGAGATGCGGGTTACAGAGGAGGATCTAATGGAGATCTATATGTATTAATTAATGTTCAAAAACATAAAATTTTTCAAAGATCTGAGGAAAATTTATACTATAAGCTCCCTATTTCTATGACAGATGCTGCCCTTGGTGCTGAAATTGAGGTTCCAACCATTGATGGTGGAAAATCAAAGGTTAAAATTCCTGAAGGTACGCAATCTGGAAAACAATTTAGACTAAAGGGTAAAGGGATGCCAATTTTAAGAGAAAATGAATTTGGTGATCTTTACCTTGAAACCAATGTGATAATTCCAGAGTCTTTAAGTAAAGAACAAAAAGACTTGCTCCTAAAATTTAAATCTTTAGAAGATTTAGATAATAACTCTGAAATAAAAAATTTTTTTAATAAAGCTAAAAAATTTTGGAGCGGCGGTTAATGAAAAAAATTAATATCACCATTACTGGAGCCCTTGGCCGAATGGGCCAGATATTAATTAATCAAATATCAAAAAATAAAAATTTAAAACTTTACAGCTTAACTGACCTTAAGGTTGGAAAAAAAATTAAAAACATCAAAATTCAAAAAAATAGTCTTGAAGCCTTTAAAAAAACCGATGTTATCATCGACTTTTCAAGACCAAAATCTTCAATTGAAATTTTAAATTTTGCCAAAAAGTTGAGAAAAAAAGTTATCATTGGCACAACTGGTTTTACAAAAAAAGATGAAAATCTAATAAAAAACTTCTCAAAAAAAATTGCTATATTTAAATCAGGTAATATGAGTTTAGGAATAAATTTACTTGAGTATATTATAAAAATTTTAACACAAAAAATCCCAAATGATTATCAAATTGGCATCTCAGATAATCACCATCAAGCAAAAATAGATTATCCATCGGGCACGGCACTTATGCTAGCAAATGCGGTTGCAAAAGGAAAAGGTAAAAACTTAGATAAATTAAAAGGAAAATTTTATTTAAATAAAACAGGAAATCTTCAAAATAATAAAATTAATTTCTTTATTACGCGCAAAGGCAAAACTGTTGGCAAACACTCAGTCATTTACAATAATAAAATTGAAAGTATTGAATTAAAGCACACTGCTTTTTCAAGGGAATTATTTGCCGATGGAGCATTAAATGCTGCAGTATGGATAAGTAAAAAAAATAAAGGCTTATTTAATATGCAGGACATGTTTAATCTTAAATAAATAAAATTCTTATCTTTTTTAATGGCATTAAATAAATTACAGGCCTTAAAACTTATTCAATTTTTAAATCAATCTATTAAAAATCCAGAAACTTCACTGAAATATAGAAATCAATTTACACTTTTAACATCAGTTGTTCTTTCTGCTCAATGTACTGATACAAATGTTAATAATGTTACAAAAGACATTTATAAAAAATATTATACACCCAAACATTTTGCTGATCTTGGAATTACAAAAATAAAAAGAATGATTAAAAGCATTGGGCTATTTAATATGAAAGCTAAAAACTTATATAATCTTTCAAAAATTTTAGTTGAAAAATATCAAAGTAAAGTTCCAAATAATTTTGATGCTTTAATAAATCTTCCAGGTGTTGGTAGAAAAACTGCAAACGTTGTATTAAATGCTGCCTTCGATAAACCAACCATAGCAGTTGATACTCACGTATTTAGAGTGAGTAATAGAACTGGTTTAACAAAGGGTAAAAATCCAAATCAAGTGGAGGAACAACTCTTAAAAATTTTACCAAATAAATACTTAAAGAAAGCACACCATTTAATTCTTTTGCATGGAAGATATATTTGTAAATCTAGAAATCCACTTTGTACAAAGTGTGTAATTAATAAAATTTGTCTATATAAAGATAAAAATGTCTAAAAAGATTCTTGGCATCGGTAATGCAATCGTTGATGTATTTGTAAAAGTGGATGATGATTTTTTAATAAAAAATAATCTGACCAAAGGTTCAATGAAGCTCATTGAAAGACAAGAATTTGAGAGTTTAAAAAAGACAATTAAGATTGAAAAAATTGAAGCAGGTGGTTCTGTTGCAAACACTATGGCAGGCATCGCTTATCTTGGAGGAAATCCATCATTTATAGGCAAAGTTAACTCTGATGAATTTGGAAAGATTTATAAAAAAAGTCTCGAAAAAATAAATGTAAATTTTCTCTACCCTGAAAAAAAAGAGAATTTATCAACGGGCGCATCCATTATTTTTATAACCCCAGACTCTGAAAGAACCATGTGTACTTACTTAGGTATTTCTTCAAAACTTGCAAAAACAGATATTAATGAGGATTATATTAATAATTACGAGATTATTTTCTTAGAAGGATATCTTTGGGATAAAGGAATTAGTGAAGAAATGTTTAAACATGTCATCAGTCTTGCAAAGAAAAATAAAATAAAAGTTGCAATGAGTTTATCTGATATTTTTTGTGTTACTAGACATCGAGAGGATTTTTTAAAATTGCTTAAAAATGATTTAAATATTTTAATTGGAAATGAAAATGAAATAAATGAGTTAATGCAAAAAAATAATTTACTAGATAGTATTAATGAACTCAAAAAAATTGACAAGCTTATTATCATTACAAGAAGTAAAAATGGCAGTGTGGCTATTTTAAATAATGATATTACAAATTGTGAAAGTAATAAAGTTGATAAAGTTTTAGATTTAACAGGGGCAGGCGACTTGTTTGCGGCTGGATTTTTAAAAGAGTACTTAGATAAATCTAATATTAAAAAATGTCTACAAGCAGGCTCAAAACTTGCAGCACAAGTTATTCAAAAAATTGGCGCAAGACTTAATTAATGAGTTAGATAATACTGAGAATTTCTTTCAACTATAAAATTTTTATCTTTAAAATACTTATTAATTTTTTTTCTTAGACGATGAAGATGCGTTTCAAAAGCATGGGTTTCTAAGTCAAGACTGTGTTTCCAAATACTTTTAAGTAAAAAAGATTTATTTAATCCATTTTTATTATTTAGTGCTAAAATTAACTCTAATTCCTTTTCTGTAAGTTTAACTTTTACTTTTTGTTTAGTAATAGACCGTTCATTAGAATCTATTTCATAATCTTTAATAATAATTTTAGATTTTTTGAAAAAATTATATTTTGTAATTAAAATATTTAAGATTTCTTTAAATGATAAAATTTCAATGGGCAGCTCTAAGCTCACATGAAAATCAAGCAACTTTAAATTATTTTTTTTTACATAATCTTTATTAAAGAAAAATAATATGGTTGGTTCATTATTTAATAAGTGGTTTTTAACTTCATTTATTTTTAAGTTCTCAGCAAATAAAATTTTAACTAAAATTTTTTTGTCATTATTATTTGATATTTTGTATGAATTTAAGATATTATTAAATTCAAGCTCATTTAAAATATTTGAAAATGGAGTAGATCCTAAAATGCTTAAATGAATACTATTCATAAAAGCATATATAATACATAAAACATGATTATTATAAATAAATCGGGAGTTTTAAAATATAAAGATCTTAAGTTTAGATGCGCTCTTGGAAAAGCTGGAGTTGGAAATAAAAAAAGAGAAGGTGATAATATTACACCTAAGGGTAATTATAAAATAACCAGGATTTATTACCGAAATGATAGGGTAAAGAAGATAACTTCTAAGATTAAATTAATTAAAATTAAAAGGAACATGGTTTGGTGTGATGATCCTAGGAGTGAAAGTTATAATCAACTAATAAAACTGCCGACAAATTTTAGGCATGAAAAATTATTCAGAAAGGAAAATATCTATGACCTAATAATTGTATTGGATTACAATATGAAACCAACTATTAAAAACAGAGGTAGCGCTATATTTATTCATGTTGCTAGAAAAAATTTTAATAAAACGGCTGGATGTATTGCTTTAAAAAAGACTGATCTAAAAAGATTAATAAAAGAAATTAATAAAAAAACTAAAATTATTATTAATTAATTTTCGCTGAAAATTTTTGACCCAATCCTTACAAAAGTTGCGCCATTTTTAATTGCGCATTCATAATCATTGCTCATCCCCATACTTAGATCAGTTAAGTTATTCAATTTATTCATTTCAGCTAATTTTTGAAAGTATTGACTCGGATCACCCTCTGCTGGCGGAATGCACATTAAACCTATGATATTTAATTTTAAATCATAAATGCAGTGCTTGATAAACTGATTTACCTGTTCAATAGAAATTCCATTTTTTTGAGGCTCATTTGCAATATTAACTTGTATGAAATATTTAATTTTTTTTAACGAATTATTTTCTAAATTTGCAAAAATTTTAGCTAATTTTTCATTATCTAATGTGTGAATATAATGAAAAATTTCAAAAGCATCTATTGCTTTATTGGATTGAAGTTTACCAATTAAGTGAAGCCTAAGTTTAGAATTGCGTGAAATTAAATTTTTCCATTTTAAACTAGCCTCTTGAACTTTATTTTCGCCAAAATCGAAGTGATTAGAATTAATAAGCAAATTGATCTTATCAAGATTTTGATTTTTAGTGACAACAATTAATCTCGAATTCTTATCAAGAGATTGTATAGAGTTATAAATGTGATTATAATTTTTTATGATAAACATTATATTTATATATGATGAATAAAATATTTTATAAACATTATGTTTTTATAGACCAAATCAACAAAATAGTTGAAGAGAATTTGCTCAAATTAAGGCATTTAATCATTATAGTTAATATTAATCCTCAAGAAGATAAAAACTCAGAAATTGAGTTGTCTATAATTAATTTTGCTAAAAAAAATAATATTTTATTTTTAATAAAAAATGATTTTAAAAAATGTATTAAATTTAAAGCAAATGGCATTTTTATAGATTCTAATAAAAAAATTATCCTTAAACCAATTATAGTTAAAAGAAATTTTTTGATAGTCGGTTCTGTACATAACCAGCTCGAGTATTATTATAAAAAGATCCAAGATTGCAATAATCTTTTTTTATCACCTTTATTTTTCAATAAAAAATATTCTCCCAATAAAATATATGGAACTAATAAATTTAGATTAATCAGTCTTGAATGGAAAATAAACTTAGGAGCTCTATGTGGTATTAATAAGTCTACTATTAGAAAAATTCAATTAACGAAGGTTAAATTTATTGGTTTTCAAAGTCTCATAAAAGAAAAAGGCCTATCTAACATTTAAGTTAAGATAGGCCTTTTAAATTACTTAGTTTTAAATACTTAAATTAAAACTTTGTAGCTAGACGAAGTGTAATCATGTCTGCATCAGCACCATTAGTAAATTCAATATTCTCTGTTTTAGAGATATTAGCTATTGCTGACACTGGTCCCAAATTGTAACCAATTTGAAGAGCTGTTGATTTTTCTTTATCACCGTCTTTTCCAGAAGAATGAACGGTTCTTTCTGTTCTGAACTGATTCAGACCGATAGTTATATCTTTAGCAGCAGCAAAAGTTATACCGTATCTGTGTGTTTTGTCTTCAGTTGCAGATGAACTAACCGCATCCATTTTTTCGTTAATTATTCTATCATAACCCACAGCAAATTGCCCTGCGTTATAACCAATTCCAGCCCATTTAGATGAAGTATCTCCAATGTTTGCTGTCTGTTGTTTGTCTTCTTTGTTGTATTGAAGAGCTACAGATAAACCTTTAACTCCAAATGCATCTGATCCAATTGCTGTCAATTCATAAGATGAATTTCTTGGAGTGGCTGTAGGATTATTCGCAAGGCCTGTGTCGTAACCACCGAAATCACCAGTAGTTGGAACATAATAGGCACCTAGGTTAAACCCTGCAACATTTCTCTGAATTATACCAATACCTGCTGACTCTGTGCTGTTTGCACCAACCAAGAAAGTTGTTTTAGTCCCTAAGTAGTTAACATCATCGATATTGTCAGTCACTTGAGGTGTTGCGCCACCATATACTCTTTGCATATGATCTACACCAACAGTTACAACTGTATTTCCACTAATAAAATCAAAATATAAGTTTTCGTTACTTATAGTTCCTCTTTCATCAGCTGGTACTGCTTGTGTTCCTGCGCTGTTTTGACCATCAAACTCTAGAGAAAAACCCGCGGCATAATCCATGCCATTAGATAGTTTTCCTTTGTTTTGAACGTTTACTTGAGACTCTCTTCCAAATCCTCTTTTAGAAGCTTGTCCAGCAGATTGATCAAAACTAGCTGCTCTGTAATTTAATACTAGATCACCAGTAATTGATGTTTGAGCAAGTGCTGAGCCAGCAATTAAACTACCAGCTAAAGCGCTTGTTAATAAAAGTTTATTTTTCATTTATTTTCCTTTAATTAATTATTTGTTTTAGCCACAATGCTAAGACACTGCATTTTTATCTTATGTAGCAATAAAATATTAATCAAATTATGGTTAATTAATTAAAATTTTTTTAACTGTTGTATAATTGCAACATGATTTTTCTATAAAATTTAAATATAATTAAGTTTAATATGATTAATAATAATGATTTTTTTTTCAAAAATTTTATTAAATACATGATTTTATTACCTTTTTTAACATTTTTTTTTATTGGTTGCGCAAAAATTGATCCTGTAACTGGTGAAAAAATTCTTATTGAACCAAGCGCTGACAAAAGAGCAGCTGAATATAGGGATAAAGGAGGAGGTTTATTTGGAGATATTAATAAAATTAGCAAAGGTGGAGCCAGTTCTTTTGAATTTGCATCCTCCAATGTATTGTGGAGGGCCACCCTTAAATCATTAGATTTTTTACCTCTTTTAAATGCAGATTATAATGGTGGTGTCATAATTTATGATTGGTATTCCCAAACTAATAATCCTAAAGAACAAATAAAAATTACAGTTCAGTTTTTAAGTAACGACCTAAGATCTGACTCAATTAAAATAACAGCCCATAAAAAAATTTGCGAAACTATAGAGCGTTGTTCAAATTCTACACTTGATCCAAACTTTGCAAGTTCCGTAAGAGACAACATAATTGCCTCAGCTCGTATTTTAAAGATTGAAGAAGCCAAAAAAGAAAAAAAATAGTTTTTAAAGGATGGAAAATTATAATCCTTTAGTTGTTGAAGATAAGTGGCAATCATTTTTTAAAAAAAATCAAATATTTAAAACTAAAAAAAATCTAGGTGAAAAATTTTACTGCCTTGAAATGTTTCCTTATCCATCAGGTAATATTCATATGGGCCATGTTCGAAATTACACCTTGGGTGATGTCATTGCTAATTACAAAAGGCTAAAGGGTTATAATGTTCTTCATCCTATGGGTTGGGATGCATTTGGTCTTCCTGCTGAAAATGCAGCTATTCAAAATAAATTACATCCTAGAGTTTGGACTAAAAAAAATATTGCGGTAATGAAAGGTCAATTACAGCGCCTGGGTCTTTCTATTGATTGGGACAAAGAGGTTTCAACATGTGATGAAAATTATTATAAACATCAACAAAATCTATTCTGTTTCTTTTTTAAAAAAGGTTTAGTTTATAAAAAAGAAAGCTATGTTAATTGGGATCCCGTCGATCAAACTGTACTTGCAAATGAGCAAGTCATTGATGGTAAGGGTTGGAGATCAGGCGCAGTTGTTGAAAAAAAAAAATTAAGTCAATGGTTTTTAAATATTACAAAATACTCAGATGAGCTTTTAGAGTCTCTTAAGAATTTAAAAGGATGGCCCGAAAAAGTTAAATTAATGCAGAAAAATTGGATAGGAAAATCCATTGGGTGCGAAGTAGATTTTTTAACCAATAATGAAAAAAAAATAAAAATTTTTACAACTCGACCTGACACAATTTTTGGAGCATCATTTATTGCAATTGCCCCTGATCATCCCTTCACCCATTTTTTTAAAAATGATGAAAATTTTTTAGAATTTAAAAATGAAGCATTAAAAAATGTAGCAATTGAGTCTTCATTGTCAAAGAATGAAAAATTAGGACTTAAAACACCTTACTTTGTTCATCACCCATTTATCAAAGATAAAAAACTGCCAATTTATGTAAGCAATTTCATACTTATGGACTATGGCACAGGTGCAATTTATGGCTGTCCTGCTCATGATCAGAGAGATCTAGAATTTGCCTTGAAATATAAATTAGAGGTTTTGCCTGTTGTATCACCTGTAAAATCGCAAGATATAAAAATTAAAGATGAAGCTTATGTAGATGATGGTTTTATAATTAACTCTGATTTTTTAAATGATTTAAGCGTTAGTGAAGCGAAGAGAAAAATAATAAAAATTATTGAAGATAAAAAACTTGGAAATTCTAAAACAATTTACAGATTAAAAGATTGGGGAATATCAAGGCAAAGATATTGGGGTTGCCCTATCCCAATTCTTTATCGTGAAGATGGTAAAATTATTCCTGTTCCTGAAAAAGATTTACCGGTTACTCTTCCTGAAGACATTGATTTTAGTAAACCCGGAAACCCTTTGGAAAACCACCCAACATGGAAATATACAAAGTGCCCAGAAACTGGAATGAAAGCTATTCGTGAAACAGATACACTTGATACCTTTGTAGACTCCTCCTGGTATTTTTTAAGATTTTGTTCGCCCCTTGAAAAAAACCATCCCTTTAATGAAGAGGATGTTAATTATTGGATGCCCGTTGATCAATATATTGGGGGAGTTGAGCATGCAATTTTACATCTTTTATATTCAAGATTCTTTACCCTAGCTTTAAAAGATGAATTTAAATTTAAATTTTCAGAGCCATTTCAAAATCTTTTTACTCAAGGAATGGTTTGTCATCCAACCTTTAAAACTGAAAAAGGAGACTGGATATTTCCAAAGGATGTAAAATTTGAAGACGGAAAATATTTTTTAGATAATAAGTTAAAAGTTTTAAAGGGTGATAGTCAAGCAATGTCAAAATCAAAAAAAAATATTGTAGACCCAGATGATATTATAAAAATTTACGGCTCCGATGCGGTAAGGTGGTTTATTTTATCTGATAGTCCTCCAGATCGTGACATTCAATGGAGCGATAGCGGTATTCAGGGAGCTTATAAATATATCCAAAAAATTTTTCGCACCTGTGATAGAATATCCAATTATCAAAAAAAAAATGAAAAATTTGATAAAAGTTTTTTAATTAAAGTTGATGTTTTAATAAAAGAGATTTCAGAATGTATTGAAAAATTTCAAATGAATGTTGCTGTTGCAAAATTGTATACCTTTTTAAATCTTATTAATGATGAGGTTGAAAAATTAGGGGCTGATAAAAATAATTTAGTTGATGTTTTTAAAAAATATTTAATAATTATCTCAGCCTTGATTCCTTATATTGCAAATGAATGCTGGGAAAAAATTACAAAAAAAACAGATCTTGCTATTCAAGAGTGGCCTAAATTTAATAATGAATCGCTAAAAAAAGATGAATTTAATGTGGTTGTTCAAATAAATGGTAAAAAAAGAGCAATTATCAACGCTATCCACAATGAATCGGAGGAGAGTATTTTTAGTAAATCCTTAGCAATTAAAAATATAAAAGTTATATTAGAAAAAACTACTATAACAAAAAAAATATTTGTTAAAAATAAATTACTAAACATTGTTACCAATGAAAAATAAAACATTTATAACGATTTTACTTCTTATCACTCTTGCAAGCTGCGGATTTTCACCTATTTATATGGGAAGTTCAAAGCAGGTCGTTATCTTAAAATCAGAAATCATAGGTGAAAAGAATCTTGCCTTTAATCTTGAACAAAAATTAAATTTTAGAAAAGATGAAAAAGATGTGAATGCTTATATATTTAAAGCACAAATTTACGAAACTGCTGAAAGTTCTTTAGTTGATAATAGAGGAATAGCCACTGAAGAAATTATAAAACTCACTGTCAGTTATCAATTTCAAGATAAAAATGGATTGGTAATCTACCAGGATGCTATTTCAAAAGATAAACGAGTTGCAGTTACCGATAATTTATCAAATAATTCTATCATCAAAAACAACGAAAAAAGAATACTATTAGACTCCATAATTCAAAATATATTATTTAAATCTAGAG
>Ga0315903_10010871_pt1 | contig 10786 bp, 8 predicted proteins | sample LakEriMetagenome_7_FD_203524 | JGI IMG/M metagenome (GOLD analysis project Ga0315903, IMG submission 203524) | Freshwater fungal communities from buoy surface, Lake Erie, Ohio, United States - Buoy 2 MA119 | ecosystem: Environmental > Aquatic > Freshwater > Lake | place: USA: Lake Erie, Ohio... | reverse complement strand
ATACACTCTACACCTCTCTTGAATCTTGCCCGATGTGCATGGCAAGATTGATCACCTCAGGATGCGAAACGATTATTCACGTTGCCGATGATCCCTCGGGTGGCATGGTACATCTTAAAGACAATTTACCACCAATGTGGATTGAGTTGTCGAAATCTCAGAGTTTTCGCAAGGCAAGCTGCTCAACCCAGCTTGAAGCAGCAGCTCAACAGATCTTTTTGCTCAATGCCGAAAGTCTTAACGAACGTTTACGGCAACGGTCAACGGGACAATGACACAGGAAGGGGATTAGCCACCTACCCCTTCCCATGCGTACTCACTGCCAGGAGCTGATTGTGGGAGCACGAAAAGATCGATAGATCTACAGCGGATCTTCGACAGTGCAAGACCCGATCGTGAGCAAAGTGAGATCGGGCTAGAATGCACAGCGTCCCTCAACCCAGAACACATCAAGCCGATTGCGGGCAAGGGATGCTTGATGATCTTGTGCCTCCAGGGTTGCGCCTCTACGTTCCGTTGGGGCCTTAGTTCAACACCTGGCGGCCCGCCGCGATTGAAATGCAAACGCGATGGATCGGTGGGGCTCTCTGCTTGGCGCGTTGGCTGAGGCTGTTGCTAGCAAGTTAGCGGGCGTTTCCCTAGTGAGCACCTGTTAGCGATGGGTTTTCTTGAAGGCTTCAATGCCTGCCGTAACGTCTGGGCTCGATGCGCCACTGATAAAATCAAGCTTGAATGTCTGACCCTTGCTGAGATCTTCCGCAAATCTGGAACGCAGGAAAGGGCGGTAGGTATCCTTGTTCCGAATATAGCTGGTGAAGAAGGGAACTGTTATGCCGTTCACATAGCTGCTGATCAATCCTTGACTCGGCAGAGTCAGGTGGGTTGCCGACTCGATCGCTGCTTCAATGCCTGGATCGATCTTGGTGAAGTTGACATGGGCCTGACCTTCGACCATCAACCAGTACTTATTGGCTGTGGTGAGCCAAGTGAAACTGGCGGCTTGCTCGATCGCAGCAGGGGCAGCGGGATCATAGCTCCCCGAGGCAAGAACGACAGGTATGGTAATTTTGCCAAGACCTTTTGGACCGAAAATAGCGCGATTCACCGGATTGGCCGCAAAGGCAGCCTTGACCCGCTCATCCCGCAACACGTCGGTCGTACGGGGCAGCTTTAAGGCGCCACATTGTAGCAGCAAAGAAACATTCAGGCCGCCATATTCGCGCTCACATTCTTGCTTGAGATGCTCGAAGTCGATGGCAGCTCCAGCGATAGCCAGGGCGGTATAACCGCCAAATGAATGGCCAGCGACGCCAATATTCTTAAGGTCGAGCCTGCCCTTGAACTCCATCTGATTTCGCGTTGTCAATTCATCGATCACGAAGCTTATGTCTTTGGGGCGATTGCTAAACTCATTGGTATCGTAAATATCCTGATGCAGGCCATTCAGCATCTGCTTGAGCCAGATCGTGTCGCTGCCGGGATGTTGCGGGGCTGCCACAAGAAAGCCATGGGAAGCCAAATGGCGAAGGCTTGCTTCATAGTCCTCAGGGCGAGAGGCCAGACCATGGGAGAAGACGACAATCGGAATGACTGCTTGATCATCCTTGCCGGGATTCGCCGTGGGCAGGTAAACATCCACATAGAATGCTCTGTCGCGGCTCTGATCAACCAGATTCCAGACCACTTTGTTCACCTGAAAAGCGCCCGGTTTGCGGGGATCGGGCAGGCTGGCGTAATCGACGCCAGCTTGGCCTGCGGCCTCCTTCGCCGTCAGCGTGCGCAACATGGTGGCGAGGGTTTCGGTGGCATCGATCGCCCGTTCGGCTGCCTTGGCTGCCCCCAACACCTTTTCGCCATGGATCTGAACATCGGTTGGTAGGTTTTGGAGAACATTCAGCAGGGTCAGGCCCTGCTTGGAAAATGCTGCGCCGATCAGGGCCGAACGGATCGCATATTTGCCATTGCCGCCACGGGTGAGCGTAATTCCCTTGCCGAGCCGCTCCAAAATAGCTTCTCCAATATTACTCGAAAAAAACCGCGATACGATCATCGGGTCAAGCGGTGCTCGCTTGCTCAAGCTATCGCGGAATTGGCCCTGTTGTTTCGCTGATGCGAACTGTAGGAAATAAGCCAGATCATCGGACGTCGTTCCATCGTTAGCGAAGCGTTCCAGGGAGCTGATCTTCAGTGTTCTGATCAGGGGGCCGTAGGAGAAGGAAAGGCTATCGCCGGCATGGGCGGGGGCCGAGGCCAGCAAGGCACCTGCAAGGCATGCGGATATGCTCGTGAAATTTAGCTTGAGCATGGCAGGAAAAAGCTTGTTTGCTGATGCTACTGGTTCCCCCTGCAAACTTGCGACAGGCCTCTGCTGATTGAGTTGTTTCGGCACAAACGACCAGCGCCCTGCTCCGTGTTGACCTAGCAGCGAGGCAGGGGGCCTCTCAGGCCACGAACGAACCGATGCAATCCGTGGACGCAGACGCGAAGAACACCTCGATCGCTGTTGACAGACCCATGTTCCGATCGATCTGATTGCACCGGAGAAGAACGAGCAGGTCTTGCCCATGCAGCGCCATCTAGGCCCGCTTTCCTTGCGCTTGGCGCCGACCAGTTCGGCTGATTGCATTCAGCCCGTTCCACGTCCCGCCACAGGACCAGGCGGTGTGATCCTGCATGCTCCTGGCGGCCACAACCGCAGAGGGGTGGGCATCGCAAGGCCCCCAGGCCGGCATCGCAGCCCTGTTGTCGCGTCCTGAGACCAGCCGTAGCTGAATCTCTGAGACTTGTGGCAGAGTTCCTTAGCAAGCGGGCGATGCCGTTGCCCTGGATGCTGACTTGTCTCCGCGCAACCCATTGGACGACCATCGCCGGAGCGGCAAGGCGCCAACACTGAGAGCGCCGCCGTGATCCTCAACCTGCCGAGAGGGCTGCTCCACCAGCGACGAGATTGGGACAGCCTCCCAAGCCCCCCGAACCGCTGGCCTCGCCTATTCCGCGCAACAGCGTCACAATCATCTCAACGCGTGAGGCCAATGGGGTTTCGAACCCGGATCCTGATCGCCCTGCTGGCGCTGCTGCCGCTTTCGATCGCGGCGAAATGGGTCGGCTGGGGCGACTCCGCCGTTTGCCTGCTCTCGGCCGGTGCCATCTTGCCGCTGGCCGTGTGGCTGAGCACCGCCACCGAGGAGATCGCCCTCAGCCTTGGGCCCACCGTGGGGGCGCTGCTCAACGCCTTGTTTGGCAACGCCGCCGAGCTGATCATCACGCTCACGGCCCTGCGGGCCGGGCTGGTGGAGATCGTCAAGGCGAGCATCACCGGCACCGTGATGGCCAACCTTCTGCTCGCCCTCGGCCTGGCGATGACCGCCGGCGGCATCGGGCGGCGGGAGCAGCGCTTCGCCCCGGTGGTGGCGCGCGTCAACGGTTCGGCGATGACCTTGGCGTTGGTGGCGATCCTGCTGCCCAGCCTGGCGGCCCTGAGCAGCGGCCAAAGCAGCGCCGGTGATGGGATTCCGGGAAGCGCCAGTGAATCGTTTTCGATCTTCGTGGCTTGGGTGCTGTTGGCGGTCTATGGCCTCACCTTGGTGTTTTCGCTCGGCACCCACCGCAGCCTCTACGACGTGGCCGAGGTGGACTTCGGCGCCTCTTCTGGCACCTCTTCTGGCGCCTGCATCGATGGCGACCCGAACTCCAGGGGCTCAAACTCCAGCGGCGCATCAATCGCCGCTGGCGCTGCTGTGGCCGGCGATGGCGGCAGCGTTGAGGATGGGATTGGCGCTCGCGGCAGCGGCGAAGCGGGCTTTGATGCGGAACGGCCGGCGCCCCATCAAGGCGAGCTGAAACCGCCGCTGCTGCCCTGGCTGGCGGTGCTGCTGGGCGCCACCGCCGGGCTGACCGTGGCCTCGGAGCAGTTCGTGGGCGTGATCGAATCCGTGAGCGAGGGGTTGGGCCTCTCGGCGGTGTTCACCGGGGTGGTGCTGCTGCCGCTGCTGAGCGGCTTCTCCGAATACGTCTCCGCCGTGTCCATGGCGCGGCGCAACAAGATGGATCTCTCGGTGTCGGTGGTGCTGGGCGCCACCTTGCTGGTGGCCCTGTTGGTGGTGCCGGTGCTCGTGCTCAGCGGTCCGCTGCTGGGCCATCCGATCGATCTGCGCTTCGATCTCTATGAATTGATCGCGATCGTGACGGCGGTGGCCTTGAGCAACCTGGTGAGCCTCGATGGCCGTTCCGACTGGCTGGAGGGCGTGCTGTTGCTGGCCGCCTACGTGATCCTGGCGGCCGGCTTCTTCTATGCGGCACCCCCGATCGCCTCTGCCCCGATCGCCTCTGCCCCGATCGCTACTGCCCCGATCGCCACTGCCGCGATCGCAACTATCCCCGCGGCGCCGCTGTTGCCATGAACGTCGATCCGCCCGCCGCCGAGAGCGCCCCGGAGCGGGCAGGAGAATCCCCGTTGACCGGTGGCGACAGCCTGGCGGTGCCGCCGTTCCGCGGCAGCACGGCCTGGAACCGCCTGCAGCAGTCGGCGCCGCTGCAGCTCGCCCTGGCCCTGGCCTTCACCGTGCTGGGGCTAGCCCTGGGCTGGGCACCGCTGACCCTGGTGGCCGGCTCCCTCACCCTGGCCCTGTCGCTGCTGCAGCTGCTGCCACCGCTGCTCCGCCTGCTGGCCGACCGGCTGGGAGACGTGCCCACCAGCCGGGTGCTGGCGGCCCTGGGCCTGGTGCTCGGCGCCTTCTCTGTGCCGTTGGCCCTGGGCTGGCTGGATCCGCTGATCCGCATCTACACCGGCGGCAACTGGGAGGCGATCGGCGCCTTGGGAGAGGGGGTGATCGGTGCCTTCGGGCAGATCCTGGTGGCGTTGGTGGCGCTGCTGATCGCTTGGCGTCAGGTGATGGTCGACATGCGCCTCACCAGCCAGCAGAACCGCATCACCGAAGCCCAGACGATCGACAGCTTCATCCACGGCATTTCCGAGATGATCGTGGATGAGGAGGGCTTGCTGGAGGACTGGCCCTTGGAGCGGATGCTGGCGGAGGGCCGCCTGGCGGCGGTGCTGGGCAGCATCGAGCGCGACGGCAAGGCGCGGGTGCTGCGCTTTCTCTCCAACGCCCGCCTGCTGACGCCGTTGCGGCGCGACCAGCGGCTGGGCCGGGCGATCCTCGATGGGGAGGGCAACTACGAGGAAGATCGCCGTGGCGGCGTGCCGGTGATCCGGTTGCGGCAGATGCTCAAGGGGTTCGACCTCTCGGGCTGCGACCTGCGCGGCATCGAGTTCAACGGCGCCGACCTGCGCGGTTGCAACCTCAGCGGCACCGACCTGCGTGAGGCCAACCTGGCCGGTGCCAACCTCGGCGGCGCCAACCTGGAGGGGGCGTTGCTGGAGGGATCGCGCTTCTTCTGGGGCCGTCCCCAAACCGCCAGCCCCTCGCAGCCCGGCCAGCCGCCGGACCTGCAGACCGGCGCCGGCAGCGGCGCGATCGTGGAGAACGTGAATCTGACCGGCGTGCGCCAGCTCGATCCCCAGACCCACTTCTATCTGGCCTCCTGGAGCGGCCCCCGCTCGCGGGCCACCCTGCCGGGCGGCGTCAAGGGCATCGCCAGCCAGCTGGAGCGTCGCTGACCCCAGCCAGCGCCGCAGCCCCAAGATGAGGCCCCCAGCCCCCAGCCGCGCGGGCGAGGAAGACGGCGAGGTGCCCTGAAGACGGTGATCTACCGCCAACGCCCCGATGCCGATCGCGCCGCTGCCGCCAGAAGGGCCCTCTCCGCGGCCTGCAGACGCTGCCGATGTGTCGAGGGGAAACGCTTCAGATTTCGGGATCCGGCCAGCGCGGACTGGTGCGGGATTTGGGCACGACCGCCGAGCTCCCCGAGGTGGATTCGCGGGTTAGCGCCCCGCTCCGCTGCGGAACAGGTGGGCATGACTCGGCGAGTACAGGCGGGAGCGGGCCTCGCCCTGGGCGCCCAGGGCCGGGCTGACGATGTAAAGCGTGGTGCGGATCAGCTGGCGCGCCCGGCTGGCAGCCGCCATCTCGGCCAGGGTCACCTGGCTGAGCCATTGGTCGGGCCAGCTCACCCGATAGCCGATCGCCACCGGCGTGTCGGGCGGGTAGTGGCGCAGCAGCTCCTCTTGCACCTCCTCCACGTGGCGAGCGCTGAGGTACAAGCAGAGGCTGGCCCCGAGGGAAGCCAACCGCTGCAGCGATTCCCGCTCCGGCACGCCGGTGCGGCCGCCGGCCCGGCTCAGCACGATCGTTTGCACGAGGCCGGGAATGGTGAGCTCCTGGCCAAGGGCGGCGGCGGTGGCCTGGTACGCACTCAGCCCCGGCACCACCTCCACCTGGATGCCGGCATCGGCCAGGCGGCAGATCTGCTCCTGCAACGCGCCGTACAGGCAGGGGTCGCCGTCGTGGAGCCGCACCACCCGACGGCCCTGCCGCGCCCGGCTGATCACCACCTCCAGCAACTCCTCCAGGGTGAGGTTGCCGGTGCGGATGCGTTCGCACCCCTCGGGGGCCAGGGCCGCGATCTGCGGGTTCACCAGCGAATCGGTCCACACCAGCACCTCGGCCTGCTCCAGGGCCCGCGCCGCCCGCAGGGTGAGCAGATCGGGGGCTCCAGGGCCCGCGCCGACAATCTGCACGGTGGGGTGTTGGTTGCTGTCCACGGGGGTCTCGGTGGTCTGGGCGATCAGGTTGGCGGCACCGTTGCGGGCGCCTCGCTTGCGGGCTTCACCGTTGTCGGCGTCGCAGTGGCGGGGGCAGTGGCTGGGGCAGTGGCAGTGGCAGTGGCAGTGGCAGTGGCAGTGGCGGGGGCAGTGGCGGGTGAGGCTGCGACAGGATGATTCGCGCTGGGATCCGCTGCGGCAGGCCGGGCATCTGCTCGCCCATGGTCAAGATCTGGGCCGGTTGCTGAGGCAGCAGAGCCGAGGCAGCAGCACTGCCATCAGCCGGGCGGTTGGCGCTCATGAGGGCACCCGGCTCGGCTGGCCGGCGGGATCGGGGAGGGGACGGCCCAGGCCGTAGATCCAGGCCAAGGCCCCACTCGCCACGGCGATCAGCAGCACACTGATCACCTGGGCCATGCGCAGGCCTCCGACGCAGAGGGGCTGGCTGGTGAACAGGCAGAGGGGATCGAGGCGTAGGCCCTCGATCCACAGCCGGCCGCTGCTGTAGGCCAGCAGGTAGACGCAGCTGAGGGCCCCTGGCGGCAAGCGCAGCCGACCCCTCAACGAGCGTTGCAGCAGCAGCAACAACAACGCGAACACCCCCAGGTTCCAGAGCGATTCGTACAAAAACGTGGGGTGATACGTGGCTTGGTCGAGGAACTGCAGCGGCCGCCGCTCCAGGGGAATCGTCAGCCGCCAGGGCAGGTCATCGCTAGGGGCCCCGAAGGCCTCGGAGTTGAAGAAGTTGCCCCATCTCCCAATCGCCTGGCCCAAGGCCACCGCGGGCAGAAGGATGTCGAGCAGGGGCCAGAACGGCTGGCGCCTCCAGCGGCAGAAGGCGATGGTGGTGAGGCTGCCGCCGATCAGGGCGCCATGGATGGCGATGCCGCCATGCCAGATCGCCAGCATTTCGCCCCAGTGGCCCTGGTACTCGGGCCATTGCAGCGCCACGTAGTAACTGCGGGCGCCGATCACGGCACCGAGCACCAGCAGCGGCAGCAGGTCGGCCACCAGGCCGGGATCGATGCCCCGCAGGCGGGCCAAGCGCATCGACACCATCAGCCCGATCAACACCGCCAGGGCGATCAGCAGGCCATACCAGCGCAAAGCGAAGGGGCCCAGCTGGAACACCAGCGGGCCCGGGGAGGTGAACAACGCCAGTGGCATCGAGGCAAAACCGGCGGGCACAGGAAGAGGCTGGATCAGACGATGCCCTCAGCGGCCTGCACCTTCTCCACCTGACGCTTCTTGAGCACCAGCAGGATCTGGGCCAGGGCAACGGTGGCGAAGAAGGCGAGCAATCCGTAGATGCGCAGGGGATCCTGCAGCACCACTTCCGCATCCAGTTGACCGAAGCCGCCCACGTTGGGGTCGTTGGTCAGCGGCGCGCCGGCGGTGACGGCATCACCCACCGCCACCAGCAGCGTGGGGCCAGCTGGCACGGTTTCCGTGCTGGTGCCGCCATCGGCGGTGCTGATCGTGATCAACGAGGCGCCGTTTTCACCGCTCTCGATGGCGCTCACCGTGCCGGTGGCGGGGGCGTTGAAGACGCCGTTGTTGCTCTTCTCACCGGTGGGATACACCTGACCACGACCGCGGTTGCCGCCCACGTGCAGCTGGTACTTGCCGAAGTGAATGGAACTATCGGTGGCGGGATCGGGGGAGAGCACCGGGAACACGATCGTTTGGTGCTGATCGCCGGGCAGGGGACCCACCAGCAGGATGTTGGGCTGAGCGTCGCTGTATTGGGTGTAGTAAACACCGGAGGTTTCCTCCTTCAGTTCATCGCTGAGGCGATCCTGCGGGGCGAGGCGGAAACCATCGGGCAGCATCACCACCGCCCCCACATTCAGGCCTGTGGGCGTGCCGCCACCGGACACCTGCTGAACGCTCGTGTCGTAAGGAATCTTCACCTCCACCTTGAACACCTGATCCGGGAACACGGCCTGGGGCACTTCGGCCTGGGTGATCTTCTTGGCCAGGTGGCAGTTGGCGCAGACGAGCTTGCCGGTGGCCTCCCGGGGCGACTCGTAGTTCTGCTGGGCCCAAAAGGGGTACGCCCAGCTGGGGCTGGCGCCCGCCAGCAAGACGGTGAGGGCCAGGCTGGCGGCCAGCACACCACCGCTGAGGAAGGAGAGAAGGCGACGCATGGAGAAAGAAGGGACGACGGGGGCGGGAAGGGGGGAGAAGATCAGGCCCACCAGGGCTTGTCGCCCGTGCGGAAATCGGTTTCGGACCACTGGCTCACGAACACGTTGTCGTTATCCACCGACACGTGGGCCAGGGCCAGGGACAGGGGAGCGGGGCCGCGCACCACCTTGCCGGTGGCGTCGTACTGAGAGCCGTGGCAGGGGCACATGAACTTGTTGGCGCCGCTGTTCCAGGGCACCACGCAACCCAGGTGGGTGCAGATGGCATTGATGCCGTAGTTGCCGATCGCCTCGGGCCCCTCAACGATCAGGTAGGTGGGGTCTCCCTTGAGACCTTGCACGAGGCTGCGGTCGCCCTCTTTGTGGCTGGACAGCCAACCGCTGGCGGTGACGGGATTGCCCAATTCATCCTTGGCGGTGGTGCCGCCGCCGCCTCCAGCAGCCCGCGGCGGGATGAAATAGTTCGCCACCGGATAGAGAGCCCCGAGCGCCACCCCCGTCACCGTGCCAAAGGTGAGCAGGTTCATGAACTGGCGACGGCCCATGCCGGGCACGTCACCACTGGAGGAGCTCGCGGGGATCTGGGTCATGCGCTGCGATGCGGCTCGGCCGGGGTTTCGGTGCCGGCCACACTAAATCCTGTTGTTCCCGGCCCGCGTCGGCGGCGAGCGGCTCTCTCGCCGCTGCAACATGCTGTTGTGCTGGTCATCGCGCCTGTGGACCGCTCCGCATTCCCCCTCGGCGGCCCTGAGCTGATCGCCTTGCTGCGCCAGCGTTGGCAGTCCTCCTACGATCTGCAGGTGGTGCAGCGCCGCGGCCGCCTCTACCTGCAGGTGATGTGGGGGCATCTGGAGCAGCAGTCGTTTCCGATGGATGCGGAGGCCTACGCGGAGCGCATCGAGCAGGTGGCGGCGGCCCTCAACGATCTCGGCGTGGCCGATCAGGTGCGCCAGTGGCTGGAGGCGGTGCGGGACCGGCCGCGGCTGGGCAAGGCCCTGTCGCTGCCGCTGCAGCCGGATCCGCGCCGCGTCAGCGAATTCCTGCTCTGACAATCCCGCAACAACCAATCCCGCCAATGCCGCAAAACCTTTGTGGGCGCGGCGGTGGCGACCCTGGCTCGCCACCGCCACCGCAGCGGTGGCCCTCGCCTCAGCCCCAAGCGCTGCCTGGTGCCGCTTCGGGATGCGGGCTGTCAGCCCAGTGGCCGAAACCTTCACGCCGAGGGTCTGCGGGGCCAGCAGAGCCGCCCCCGCTAAGCCGGCTCTGCGCGGCGCGGGCTGAGCCGCGGGCTGGGGGGTTGGGGCGGTTCAGGCCCGCGGCAGCGCCGCCAACCGTGCTTCCACTTCTCCTCGCAGCTCCGGATCCCCCTCCAGCCGCAGTTCACCGGTCTCGGGTCACCGATTCAGCTTGAGGTTGCTGCGGCCAGCGTCAACCACGCAAAGTTCGAAGCGGCCCTTGTGCTCCCAGTCACAGGGCAATCCAAGCTGCTGCACCAAGGCAACGGGCTAATCGCGCGAGCCGCTGTAGTGCATCCGCCCAACGCATTCGCAAGTGGATGTAACTCAGGCACTCGCCCCCGTTGTCCACCAGGCTCAGGCTCGATCCAGGCGCGGCCGCCCCACCAGCGCAACCAGCCCGACGCCGATCAGATAGAGGGCCGTGATCGCGCCGCTGAGCAGCAACATCGTCACCGGATCGGTGGAGGGGGTGAGCACCGCCCCCGCCACGGCGCTGACCAGCACCACCCAGCGCCAGCCCGCCAGCATCGTGGCGGCGTCCAGGATGCCGAGGGCCCCCAACAGCAGCTGCAGCACCGGCAGCTGGAACGCCAGGGCCGTGGCCACCATCAGCAACAGCACGAAATCGAGATAGCGCTCAATCGACCAGAGCGGTTCCACCACGTCCGCGCCGTAGCTGACCAGGAAGCGCAGGGCGGCCGGTACCAGCGCCCACCAGGCAAAGGCCAGGCCCG
>Ga0315903_10010867_pt1 | contig 10788 bp, 32 predicted proteins | sample LakEriMetagenome_7_FD_203524 | JGI IMG/M metagenome (GOLD analysis project Ga0315903, IMG submission 203524) | Freshwater fungal communities from buoy surface, Lake Erie, Ohio, United States - Buoy 2 MA119 | ecosystem: Environmental > Aquatic > Freshwater > Lake | place: USA: Lake Erie, Ohio... | reverse complement strand
CCGCTTAAAGAAATCTTTAACCATCATTCTTTCTTTTGGCTTGTGTTTAAATTGTTTTGCTGTGCAAATATCACCACTCAAAACAAGAACGTCAGCATTCTCCTCATTCTTTAAGAAAAGGTCTCCAAATTCTAAATGAACATCTGAGGCTAATGCAATTTTCATTAATGAACCTTTATTTTTTCTCGTTCTGTTTTATGTATAACATTTTTTGGTGATTCTAAAAGTTTTAGATAATCTTCTTCAATACTGCTTTGTTTTGCAATCCATGTCAATCTAGCCAAAATAACGGCAATCAAATTAAGTGGATGAATTTCAAATGTAGTCAACCACTTTAATAGTTCCGTATCAATATCTAGTGATAATTGCTCTAATTTATCATCATCAAATTGAGCCATGTTTCACCTTTACCATTTGGCCATTCTTCCATTGCTTGCGCCATTTGACTGGTTCAACATTGTTCTCACGGTCACGCCAGAGTGCACCACACTGCGATTGTGTAAGGCCGCCATAAACTCTACAATCTTCCATAAACAATTCTTGGTCAGTTTTAGGCTTCGTTTCTGGTTTGGCCGCAACTACTGGTGGTTCAGGTTTAATCTCTTCCCACTTTGGTTCTTCTTTAACTGTTTGTGATTTGGCAATCTCAACAGGTTGGCCATCTTTCTTTGCTGGCATGGCAAATACTACAACACAAAATAATATGCCAATGCCAGTAACAATAAATCGCCAATACATGCCAACCAAAAAAATGGCAATAGCAGCAACAATTATAATCTGTAATATACCGGTCGTCAAACCTACTTCAGCTAAATTATCAAATAATTCCATGATTACTTTTTCTCAGAATATGGTTCACAATGTACGTTGATTGGCACTAAAACTTTACCAGAATCAGTTTTCTTTACAACATACTCAACATTTGGTTTCATGCCAGCACCAACACAAGCCTTGTTATACTTAATTACATCAAGGCTGGCCAACGCTTTTGGTCCTTCGTAACCAGAAAGTTTTGGTGTTGAACTGCAACCAACAATACCAACACTAACTAGAACAACTAATACAACTTTTTTCATTTAGATTTCTCCATAATATGTTTAATAATTGTGTTTGCATCACTCAAATCAGATTTAGCCAAAGCGGCCTCAATCAATGATTCACGAAGCGTTTCTTCTTTTGATCGATTCAACAACCATTGCATAAACAAATTTGCTTCCGATCTATCATAGAAATTTTTAATGGGTTTACCATTCATTCTTACTGTGTATTGTATCATTTATCCACGTCCACATTAATTGATTTCACTTTACTGATACCAGTATCTAATGCTTGCGCAATGCCGGTAAAACCTACAGTAGCAACAACAAATCCTAAAACACAACCAATAATAAAATTAATCATATAGATTCCTTTCTCACTTTAGATACCATTATATCACAACCATGGAATAATACAACCACCTGTTGTATGGACACAACACTATTCAGGTCTCAATTCCAACTTACCAATACCAACATATTCTTCAATGGACTTCTTCAGGTTGCGCTTGGAGGTCGATGGTTGTATGAACACGTAGTCCTGATGGTCGCCTGCCTTGGCGCTTAGGATCTCGTTTAAATACGTCAAGGCAGCAACTGGCTCATTGAACTCTTTAAGGCCTACATTATTAAACAAGTTTGGCTTAGCAATGTATTTCATTTCTTTTTACCTTTTTCTTTTTTCATCAATTGGTCACGCATTGCGGCACATTCTTCGTTTAACATTTTGTTTTCACGAACCAAATCCATATGTACCGATTCAAACATATCCCACAATTTATTAAACTTCAATTCATACATTTCTTTCATACCAAATAAAACATTGGTAATCTGGTCTGTTGTGAGATTATGTTCCAATACACCTTCAGCCAATTCATAGATATCATCGGTAACTAGCCAACATTTCTGAATCTGTTGTTCAAAATCAAATCTATCGCTGGCCATATGTTTTCATCCATTCCATTAATACATCTTTAGCTTCTTTACGACCAATGTCAAATGCTTGTTGCAAATATTGCCCTGCGCCAAACATATTAGTTGCACCAGTTTCACGCAAAGTATTCAAATACTCAAACATTTCTTCTTTATCGATTGTCATAATTTTCCATAACATAAAAAGGTGCCACCATATAGCTCGAGCGTTTCACAACGAGTCTAAACAACTATATGATGGCGGAGAGATTAAACTGTTGCTGACTGCTGAACAACAACTGGTTTTACAGGTGTTGCTTTAGTTTGCAACTGTTGATTGCCCTTGAATCGACCATTCGAATCAAACTGATCAAAGTTAACCAATTGATAGGCCTTTACTTTACGGCCATCTTTAATTACTTTCACAATACCACCATCTTTACGAATGTTATAGATGTTGGTACTAAGGCGATATAATACTGACTCTTGGTCGGTGCCTTTGAATACTGTTTCAATTTCAGCAGGACTCACAGGTTTGCCTGACAACATTACTTGGGTAATTTTTTCATGACGGTTTACCTTACCTTTACGAACTGTTAAAGCCATTGTAATACTCCTAATAAATTAATAATATAAAAACTTCTCATTTGCTACACCACCATTGTATCACACCTGTGGTTGGTTGGCAACCTCAGATGTGGTAGAAATGGTACTTGTATTGGCAGGTGATTCTACCGAACTATCCACCTTACTATACAAATCTAAGAATGCCATTTTCGTTTCTTCATCAAAACGATTCACACACAAGGTGATGGCCTTCATACGATCCTTGAAAATCGTAAATGCTTTGGCAATATGTACCAAACGGCGAGTGCTGATAATTTCATCAGTTGCACCTTCATCATACGATTTACGAACTACATCCGCCCATTGGCACAAATGCTCTACAAATTCCTTATCTTCAATCAACGGTGTTAAAATCTTTTTCTCAGTTTTAACATCAGGATATTCCTGTTCTACCGTAATTGGGAATCGTTCTAAGAAAGCATCATCAAGAATCTGTGATAGATACTTGCCTTCATCACTACCACGACCTTTAGTATTGGCAGTTGCAACGATTGTGAAACCAGATTTTGGATACACCATCTCACCTGATTTTTTATTGTAATGTGGTTTGCCTTCCATAATGCCTTGCAAGCACATTAGTTTATTAGAACCACGGTCAACTTCATCAATCAACAATACAGCACCACGCTTCATAGCGATAAGAACAGGACCATCACGATTGACCACATTACCATTGACCAATGTAGGACCACCAAGCAAATCAGTTTCATCGGTTTCAACGGAGATATTCACACGAATACACTCACGACCTAATTCAGCACACACTTGCTCAACCATCAAGGTCTTGCCGTTGCCTGATAAACCAGTAACGAATATTGGATAGAATGCTTTGCTACTAATGATATTCTTCATATCTTTGTAGAAACCAAATGGCACATAATCAGGCCATTTTTGTGGCACCGATGGTTCAGAATCATCTACCAGTTTTGGTTGACGGAACTCTAACACTTGTGCTGGTTGTGCATAAGCAACTTCTAATTCAGGTTCTTGTTCTTTCACTTTTGCCTTTACAATCTTTTCGCCAGATGGTGGCACTTTGTATTGACCACGGTCATAACGATATTGTGATTTGGTCACCAACCAATAAGGATAAGGTGCACCTGATTCATTACAAACTTGTGTAATGTTATCTCTATTAACAACGGCTTCAGAACCAAATCGTTCTTCACACGCTACAACGAATTGCTTTGCATTTTTATTCATACATTCTCCAATTAAACATAACAAATTCTGGTGGGCAAGGATGGATTCGAACCAACTCAGCCTTAGGCAACGGATTTACAGTCCGCTGTAACTCTCCAACTTTACCGCTTACCCAATTTCAACTACCATTATACAGGTACCACACCACAAGTCAAGCAGACTGTTGCTTTTTAGCAACACTTTCCGAATGCTTACATTTACCACGATAGGCATAACCTACACAATTACATTGATACTTACCAGATTCTAGGGTGACTGTATAGGTCTTGCCAGAATCACTTTTGACTGACCAATGAGGCGTATTGTCAAGGTTAGGTACATCAATCACCACCGTTGCACCATAGGCGTCCAAGGCCTTGTGTTTCACCTTGATAAACTTACGCCTACGGGTATCAACTGGTAATGGCTTATGTAATATCACCAACTCATCATTGCTCACCTTGGCATATGCCAGAATATTGGATTTGCCATCAAATAGGTAAGTATGATTTGGCACCACAAAGTCCGAATTATCCCATTCTGTAATTTCTTTATATGCTGATATGCCCATTACTCATCTTTCCATTGGTCGTTTTCACCCGTTTCAGTCCATACATTCCAAATCTTGGCGTTAGGCCAACCTAATTTAATTGAATGAACTGCTTCCTCTGCTGAAATAGCGGACACTTCTTCATATTGAGGATGAACCGAATCATCCATAAATTCAACAAGATAATAATTCATTTTCTATCCTTTATTTTATTAATGGCTTCCATGGCATCAGGATATTCTTTCATCCATAAAACCAACTCATCATTCTTCACCACATCATCTAATGGGTTTTTTGGCTGTGTATTGACCACAATATTATACTTTGCCAATCTTTCCCAATCGATTTGATAATTGCTTTTATTCATCTTCATTTTCACCAAGATATACTTCTTTATAAACAGTTTTAATTGTTTCATTTGGATATTCATCTGCACAATACTCTTTCACATCTTGTAGCTCATAAAAGCTAACATGAATGGTGCGGCCTGATTGAAATTCAACCATGTAAACATTTTCAACATCAGAATCATAACTCATGCTGTTTCCTTCTCTTTACAAAATTCAATAAACTCTGGCAATGATCCGCTGAATACAACTTCACTTTCGTAATCACCACTCACACCAAAGAAATTACAACCACAATAATATACATCAATCAACATCACACCATCAATATTGAAAATGTGATATTCATAATCTTGGCCACAATCGGTCATATCGGTTGGATGAATATAGAAACCGCCAGGTGATTGTTTGAAATTGGCAACTAATGATGCCGCCAAACAACCCATACCATTGAATACAACTTCTTCAACTGTTTTGGTCAAAGCCAATCCATTCACCAATCGACCTGTTGATAGAAACTCGGCCAACTCTGCACCATGGCCTGTAGGATAACCATCATACTGCCGGTACATATTGATAATTGGCACGGCTTTTTGACCACTAGTTGATTCACTATACACAAATGTTAAACTTCTGGTACCCATAATTAAACTCCACTCAAATTAGTATTATAACGCTCTTCATAAATTTTGATAATTGTATCATCAGTTAATTCACGCAAATTATCAGTCAGTAATTCTTTGGTGATATCAATCAATTCAGCTTTTTTTAGCTTTTTCATTTGAACTATACCATCTTCTACCAACTCACTAATCAATCTATCAATCATTCTACTCATATAAACTCCAATAACAAGAATAAGTGCTGGTTTATCATTTTATAGCCTCAAACCAGCAAATGTCGGCTGCATCTGTTTATTGCTCTTTATTTAAAGTCATACTCAGCAAAAGGCCGCATCGGCCTGTGGATATAGACTGCTGTTTGTGCTAGTTTAGAGTCTTGCACCGGATATCCCTCCATTAAGACTTTGCTTTAATGACTACGATTATTAGCCCACTTCATGCCACGAATAAATGCTTCACGCTCAATACGAATCTCACGGACAGTCCGTGCATCACGCTCATACACATCAAAAGCTTTTGCATCACACTTTCGAGTGGAACTGGCATTACGCCTACGAGGACCACGGAACATTACAAAATATTTGGTGAAATCAATAAATTCCTTGATTTGTTCATAACTGTCAATTGGTATGCCTTTGTAAACTGACCGAAAACCAATTGGTGAATTATGATTAGCAAATATTGATTGCATAATATCTTCTTTCTGTTTATAATTTAAATTCATATAATCTCCACAATTAATCAAGCAATACCATGTAGGCTTCAGAATTGTTCCTTCTAAACCAATCAAGGCACTTACGCAAGTTCTTATAATCACCAATCAATTCACAACCTTTGAGATAATCATAAACCGCAACCTCATCAGGTTGTAATTTAATGGAATCACCACTAAATGGATTCTCCACCACTACTGGTTCATTATCCAACACCATGATACCAGGAAATAATTCTTGAATCGTTTTCTTTTTCATAATATATTACCTTTCATAATTGTAAAAACACCCCATATTGAAACACTATCACTCAATTTAGGGTTCATCAGCAAAATGCCCATAGCGACTAAGCAGTTATATCAGGATCCGACACTCGCCAGTTAGACCCGAATAGTTATGGCGTCCCATAACGATACCTGAGAACCTTACGGTCCCTTTTAATAGTGTTTCAATATGGCGGCCTCTCCCGAGGGGCCATACTTATACTACGCTCCACACCATCTAATATGTTTAAAACCACCACACAATACATTACCACGAGCAAAGTTTCTTGCTGGTGCATTCCATGATGCTGATTTGAGAATGTCACCTTGCTTAAACTTCTTATCATCTACCAACATTACCCACGAATGTGAACTGCGTTGGTTATCTTCCATGATGACATGAGCATACTTACGACCAACAGCAATATAAAACTTTTTGCTATTGTAAGCCGCTGTTTCCTTATAATTATCAGCCAAATGTTTAATATACGCATCGATGGCTTCGTATAAACTCATATTAATTTTACTCATATTACACCTTGCTCAAATTAATCACACGAAAATCAAATTCCATAAAACTAGTTTGATGTGGTACAAATACAATTTGTCCAACACGATTACGAGGATTTGGTTTAGTTTCGTATTTCTTAAACTTATCAACCGTTACCGTTACTTTGTAAGAATTAAAACCAGACTCATTACAATTTGCCTGCTCTACCACACCTTCAATAAACGCATCATCACGACCAGCACATGGTTTAAAATCATATGCACGAATAATATCACCAACTTTTGCAATACCTTCAAATTTCAACATAATGTACCTTTCACTCAATTAATACTACCATTATACTCTTACCACAGGGGAACACAAGCCCCCTGTCGTAAAAATACAACACTATTTGGTCTTTTTAATAGAATATCCTTTTAATAAAACCCATTCCACATATGCCTCAATGATTGCTGGTGTATCTGGCGTTTCCTGTTGTAATGCCTTTAATTCTTTGATTGTAAATTCCCATTTACTCATACGGTCTCCTTAAACCATTCATTCCAAAGGTCACGCTCATTCATTTCCTGCACCAACTCATTATCGGTGAAGTTTTCGTAACCTTTAAAGCCGGTACACAATATTTCTGCTAAACACGATAAATCATTTTGATTGGCATCAGCCATAATACTATCAATATCATTATCGACCAACATTTCAATCATTTCATGCCGTCTGCTCATATCAATATTCCTTAATTACAAAATAAATTAATAACGCTGATGCTACCATATACAACAAAATACAAATATTGATTGCTAACATCATACCTTAACCACTTGCTCAATATTCAAAGCAATATCAAACTTGCGGAACTGGTCATTGGCATAATCAACAGCACGCTGATAACTATCAAAAAGTAAACCATCACATACATAGAATTTCATATATTCTCCAATTAAAAGACCATTATACAGGAAACTGGTATAAATGTCAATACCCTGTATAATAGTCGACCAAACCGGTCAACTATTCAAAACCTAATCACATAGGTTTACCGAACAACCTAGGCGTAATTGCCGCTTACCTACATCCACACCAAGTATGGTATCGGCATTTGACCACCGAAGCGCACCATAACCACTTTGGTCAGTACCAAGAAGGCCAGAATTCTTCCATGCCTCACATATTGCCAAGCACACCGATGGCGTCAATTCACCATCATATTGAATATCCACCGAATCTTCCCAAGTATCTTGGTACGAATGCATCCGATGGGTGCCTTCAATCATTTTTCTAGTTTTCACTAACAATTTACCACCAAACATATTAACTCCTAAGATATTGAGGTGAAAAAACAATATTCTTTACCTCTTCTTCAACCTTTTCCAATGGCAAGTGTAATACTCTTGCAATATGCTCATTGGTACGACCGCTATAATGAAATTCTTCAATGACCTGCCGTATTAATTGCTTTTCTGTCATTATTGCTCCAATGTCAATGTTTCAAGTTCCACATCCTCGGTAATACCAAGGTTCTTACGAGGTATTTGCTTTTCGGTCAGTTTTGCAAATGCTACTGCTTTATCATAATCAGTAAAGGCACGGAGATTTAACCATTCCCATCCGCTGAAATCGACCAATTGGCCAGATTTTACAATATACACATTCATATTAATACTCCAACCATTAATAATGCCACACCAATACTAAACCGAACCAATAACAGTTTATCCAAATAGGTCATTCTGCAAAGTCCGTCCAGTATTCTACTGCCTGCTCTGCCATTTCTAACGAACAACCTAATGCTTGAGAGATTTGGTCGGCATTGTAACCACACTCCAATAATACCTGGACTTCATCCAGAAACCGTTTCATACCGCTCATACTGCCTCCATTTTAATAGTAAACTGAAAATCACCAAACGGATATTTGACGAAACCGCTAGTATCCTTCTTTGCCTTACCTTTGGCATATAAACCGATAATAGAATTCTTTGGATCAAGAAAACGGAGATCCGAATCATCACCATTGAATACGGTCATATTAGAATTAAAGAATTTCTTAGGCATTGCAGTACCTTTTTTGATACCAAACACCACAGCAACATTCAATCCTTCAGCAACCGCACGCTTACAATCCATATAATTGCCATCTGCCATAGAAAAGGTAAGATGATAATTCTTAATACCAGCAACCTTACGACCAATCACTTTGGTATAATCATAGAATTGCACATCAGGAAAAGCTGCAAATATGTTAGTGAAAACTTCACCATTACGCACAACCTCATATTTTTCCCACGATAAATCGCTAGTACCATTCAATCTAAACACCGGCACCAGACCTAACCGCTTTGACTGCTTGATACCCAATTCAATATCAGCAACCAACATAGACATAAATTCCGACCGATTTTCATAGAATTGCTTGGTCTTACGAATCCGTGCCTGCTGAATAGTATTAGTGGACTCACCACGCTTAAACATACCACCACGACCTGCCGTATTAAGGCAAGAAGCAATACAACCTGCAGTCGCTTTTGGACAGGTATTATGACCAGATAAGTCAGCAGGCGCAAGATGCAATATGTAAGTATTGTAACCTTGTGCCAAACCTTTCAAAATCTTAGGATTGCCAGTAGATAATAATTTCATAATATAATTCCTAATCAAATAATTCAAATAATATAACCATTATACAGAAATGGTACAATAAATCAAGTAAAATCCGCAATATGTTGTATGGAAACAACACGAGAAACCTCTATATTACTTTTAGTTATAACCTCGCTACCACCATCGCCGCATATATGCTACCTGCGGCTCTTAGTTTGATACCACGATTCTCCTACTCTTTCCTACCATTTCCTGAGTATCCTAGAGTATATCTAAGTAACTCAGAGAATAGCAGAGCATTCTCTATACTACTATATCGGTTGATTCTCTGATAATACATCTTGAATGCGGTCACGCTGCTCCCAAGTAAAATCATAGGCGAAGCGTTGTAATAAAAATACTATAATACTGGTAACTATATCATTAATCATACTGGTTCTTTCATAATTTTAAGGTAAACTAAATCATCAAGAGCATCATAAGCGGTATTCAATAACGCAACATACTCTGGATGGTCGATATAATACTGGTCTTTTAAAGAAGCAATATCATTACGGATGGCAACAATCTTAATATCAGTAGCGTTATCAAGCATTGCGGTAACTCACAATCTTATTCACAGCATCAGCAAAATCATCAGCATAATCAATTTGGTTAAAATCTTCATGCATGATATCTCCGAATTCGGAGCACTCTAAAGAATATACTTCGTAATCATCTTCAGAGCGTTCTACGAAATACCCGAGCATATTATCATTATTATCATATACTTCAAATTCATTCTCGGTGCGTGAAGCATAAGAATGCACGACATAATACTTGTCGGTTTTTTCTACAAATGCAACATTAATCATATTTTTATCTCTTTCACTTTAAAAATCTATTTTAACACAAAACGGCAATAAACACAAGCACTATTAATACTTGAGTAAATTAGTCGACTATTTGCAAATCGGTATAAATCACTTGACCGGCATTGCGTTTAACTATGGCAATTTCATTGCATTTGCGTGTTTCAGTTTGCCAGTAATCTGGTTTTTGCACGACAAATTCGGTGGTGACAGTCAGGTTTAAATCAGACTGCAACATTGCTAATAGTGTTTTCTTATCAGCAAGGGGTAATTCTTTTATTCTCTCTAGCATTTTATCTCTTTATAATAAATTTACTAATAGCGACTATCTCAAATCGCTACTATAAATTCACTATTAGGCGAATTTAGTGGTCACGGTTTTACTTGGTTTGCGATTTGATTTAATCGCTTTTGCTCCCACGGGGTTGCGGAGCGACTCTAATTTTTGTTCTAATTTCGCAATGCGGTCTTGTTTTTTCTGAGCACGAAGCAAAGCAGAATTTTGTTTGCGTTGGAAATTAGCGTCACGATTAGCAGCAATATGCTCTTTAATCATTAATTTAATAGATTTGACT